>Ga0163144_10023184_pt1 | contig 12265 bp, 12 predicted proteins | sample OliLak19BULKMAT1_FD_123175 | JGI IMG/M metagenome (GOLD analysis project Ga0163144, IMG submission 123175) | Freshwater microbial mat bacterial communities from Lake Vanda, McMurdo Dry Valleys, Antarctica - Oligotrophic Lake LV.19.BULKMAT1 | ecosystem: Environmental > Aquatic > Freshwater >...
TCTGCGGCGGCGGTGATTGGCGACACGGCGTGCCTGACGCCGTTGGCCGACGCCTGGGTGCACACACCCGCCGATGACCGCTGGTGGCGCGAACATCTGGCGGACGCCTTCAGATCGATCGTCACACGTGAAGGCCTGACGCGCCGCGCGCCGGCGCTCCAGAAAATCCTCGCGAAGTGGCCTGCGGCCGGCCTGCTGGTCGCGATGGCGAAACGCTAATACGCTTTCGCGAACCAGGCCTTGACGGTCGAGGCGGCGTTGCACTTGATGCAGGTGCCGTCCACGCGTGGTGATCCCATGGGGATGTTGCGCAATGTGGCCTGCGTCTCGTTTTTGATCTTCGCTTCGCAGTCGGCGCTGCCGCACCAGCTGGCGATCACAAATCCGGGCCGGCCTTCCATCGCGGCGGTGAACTCGTCCCACGTCGCGGCCTCTGAGGTGTGTTCCTCGCGGAACGCACGGGCGCGCGCCAACAGGTTGTCCTGGATCGCCTGCAGCAGATTCTTGACCGTGGTGGTCAGATCCGCCATCGGGAGCGCGGCCTTCTCGCGTGTATCACGTCGCGCGGAAAAGACCGTGCCCTTCTCGATGTCCTTGGGGCCAATCTCAAGGCGCAGCGGCACGCCACGCAGTTCCCACTCGGCGTATTTCCAACCGGGCGAGTTCTCCTCGGAGTCGTCGAGCTTCACACGCACACCGGCGGCCGTCAGTTCCTTGCGAATCGCCTCACACGTCGGCAACACGGTCTCTTTCCAGTTGCCGCGCGGAATCGGAATAATCACCACTTGATGCGGTGCGACGGCCGGCGGCAACACGAGGCCGCTGTCGTCGCCGTGCGTCATGATCACGCCGCCGATCAGGCGGGTGGACACGCCCCACGACGTCGTCCACGCATTCTGCATCGTCTTGTCGCGCCCCTGGAACTGGATCTCGAAGGCCTTGGCGAAGTTCTGGCCGAGGTTGTGCGACGTGCCCGCCTGCAGCGCGCGTCCGTCCCCCATCAACGCTTCGATCGAATACGTGCGTGAGGCGCCGGCGAACTTCTCGCTCTCACTCTTGACACCGTCCACCACAGGCATCGCGAGTTCGTTCTCGGCAAATTCCTTGTAGAGCGCCAGAATCTTGAGCGTTTCCTCTTCGGCCTCGTCTGCCGTTTCGTGCGCGGTGTGACCTTCCTGCCAGAGGAACTCGGTCGTGCGCAGGAACGGCCGCGTTACTTTTTCCCAGCGCACCACGTTGGCCCACTGATTGATCAGGATCGGGAGGTCACGCCACGACTTCACCCACTTGGCGTACATCGTGCCGATGATGACTTCCGATGTCGGGCGCACCACGAGGCGTTCTTCGAGTTCCTCGTCGCCGCCGCGGGTGACCCAGGCCACCTGCGGAGAGAACCCATCGACGTGGTCCTTCTCCTTCATGAGGAGGCTCTCGGGGATGAAGAGGGGGAAATACGCGTTCACGTGCCCGGTGGCCTTGAAGCGCTCATCCAGCATCCGCTGGATGTGCTCCCAGATGGCGTAGCCATACGGGCGAATCACCATGCAGCCCTTCACCGGCGAATAGTCGGCCAGCTCTGCGCGGCGCACCACGTCGAGATACCAGCGTGAAAAATCCTCGGATCGAGGGGTGATTTCAGTGACAAACGCGTCTTTTTTTACGGGCTTCTCTTCGGCCAAGCGGAACACTCCAGACTGTTATCCTAACCTGTCCCCATGATGCCGATTCGTTTTGACGTCACTCACGCCGCTGGAAGTTATCCCGTCCTTGTTGGGGCCGGACTGTTTGCACGACTGGGGTCGGTCCTGGCGGAACACCACCTCGTGGCAGAGTCCGTGGTGGTGACGTGCCCGCCTGTGTGGCGGACGCACGGGGCGGATTTGGCTCCGGTGCTGGGCGGCCATTCCCCGCTCGTCATGCCCGACGGTGAGCGGGCCAAGGTGTTGCCGTCGGTGGCCAGACTTTATGACGGCCTGGTCGCACGGCGGGCGGACCGTTCCACAGTGGTGCTGGCCGTGGGCGGTGGCGTGGTGGGTGACGCCGCTGGATTTGCGGCAGCCACGTACTTACGCGGCTTACGTGTGGTCCAGGTGCCGACCACGCTGCTGGCGCAGGTCGACAGCGCCATTGGCGGCAAGACCGGCGTCAATCTCCCGGCCGGCAAGAACCTCGTCGGGGCGTTCCATGCGCCCTCCCTGGTGGTGTGTGATCCGTCGGTGCTGGCCACATTGCCCCGCCGGGAATTTCGCTCGGGCCTCTATGAGGCGATCAAATACGGGGTCATCGAGTCACGCGCGTTGTTTGATCGATTGTCCGGGTCACTCACCGCGATCTTCGCGCGCGATGTGGAGGTGCTCACCCCCATCATCGCGGACTGCTGCCGCATCAAGGCCGATGTCGTGATGTCCGATGAGCGCGAACATGGCCGCCGGCGCGTTTTGAACTTCGGCCACACGATGGGACACGCGCTGGAGGCGGTCAGCAAATACCGCCGCTTCCGTCACGGCGAAGCCGTCGGCCTGGGCATGCTCGCGGCGGCGGAGTTGTCACACGCACGGGGCGAATTTTCCGCCGACGACCTTCAGGCACTCCGGGATGTGATCACCCACATGGGGCCGCTGCCGGCCACCAGCGATCTCAAGGTGTCGGACGCGCTCGACGCCATCCTGCTGGATAAAAAAATTGCGGCGGGCACGCTCCACTTCGTGCTGCCGACCGCCATCGGGTCCACCCGCATCGCCACCGATGTCACCCGCAAGGAACTCTCCGCCGCGCTCCGGACGATAGGCCTCCGCTAACTGACGAATCCACCCCGGCGGCACTCCGGCTTTGCGGGCCTCATCTTCGATGGTGGCGATGGCGCGCTCACCATCGGAGACCTGGGTTGTGAGGCGATCGAGTTCAGCGAGTGCCTGCTGGCGAGCCGCGACGAGTTGCGCGCGTTGCTCCGGGTCGTCCCTGGCGGCGATGTCGGTGGCGAGCGCAGCGACGCGGCTCTCAAGCGCGGCGACGAGCACGCGGTCACGAGCCAGCGCGTCGCGGGCGGCGTTCATCCGTGCGCGCCACCACGCGGCGTCCCTCACAGGAGTCGCGGGATTGGCGAGATTGACGGGCCTGGCGGGCTCCACCTCACCGCCTTTGGCTGGCGGGTCCTGAAGTGGGGATGCGGCGAGTTCGCCCACTGGAGGCGAGGCCGACACGAGCTGTTCCGGCCGCGGCCCGAGCGAGTCGTCGTTGACGACCCGTGTTGAGGCGGGCGCGTGGTGACGACGGACAGCCTCCCGGAACGCGACCTCGCCCAACGTCGCCGGTGGACTGTTCCACACGGTCACAAACCACCACAACAACACCGCGGCCATCACCACACCTCCCGCCAGGACAGTCGTCGCGTCACGCCACTCGTTCGCTCAAGATGGACTTCCACGGTCCGGAGGGCATCACCGGTGGTGCGTGTCTCGGCGCGCACCATCACGCGGCCGTTGCTGTCCTGCGCGGACACCCCGTCGCGATCGGCCGGATCGTCGGCGATCCACACGGCCGATCTGAACGCGCCCTCCTCAGTGGTCGATGCCAGCCGCCACCGTGGTGTGTCCGCCCCGAAGGGAAACCGACCGGTCAGACTGCGGTTGAGCGCCGTAGTCCGCGCCGCGATCTCGGCGGAACCGATCACAGTGCCGACCACAAACGTCCCGGGCACATCCTCCCAGTCCGGGTGGGCCTCAAGCGCGACGACGAACGATTCCGTCGCCGACTCCGCGGCGTAGCCCAGTTGTACCGCGCGTCTGTGCGCGGCGGCGATCTGCCGCTCGGCCTGACTCGACAACGCGAGGCCACCCGCCATCGACCCGGTAATAACGGTGAGCGTCAGCACCAGCAACATCATGACGGCCTCCCATTCCTGGGCGCGACGTCCACGACCGCGCTGTACGTCGCCGCGCCGGCGACGAGCGTGATGCTGACACGCACACGGCGCACCCGCAACACATCCTCATCAAACATCGTGGTCCCGCTACTGCGCCACGGCCCATCGCCAAACACGCCCGCCGACAGTTCAACGTGATCATCAAAATACGCAAACGCCAGGGCTGTGACGCCGTCGATGACCGGCTGATCGGTGACGTCGCCATCAAAATAGCGCAACTGGTTGGTACTGGCGTCACGTCGGTAGCCGCGCACCAGCACCTCCGTGACCACGGCACCGGCTTCGTGAACATCGTCGGACGTCGACAGGGCCTCAAGCGACAACGTCTGCCCCGTCACCCGGTCGACCGACCACAGTCCCAGCCGGCCGGATGGCTCAAAGACACCGATCGTGGTTCCCACGCCAAATCCACACGCGGGTCGGCTCGGTGTGCAGTGCGCGGCCGGATCCACGATGAGCGTGAGCGACGTCGGGCTCACATTGCTGAGGGAACGTGTCTGCGCCAGGGTGTCAGGCACAGTGACGATCGTGAGGGCGTCGGTTCGCACCTCCATCGGTGCGTCCCCGCCGCGCCCGATGCGTCGAGGCCAGATGGCCGGAATTGAGTGTCCAAGCGGGCCCGTCGCAGGCCCGAGATACACGCCCGCACCCGCCATTCGCAGGTCGCGACTGATCAAATCGAGCGCCACCCTGGCGCGCTGGTGCAACTCGAACCGGTCGGGGTGACTGCGCGCAAGCCGACTCGTGTGAAACACCATCGAGATGACGCCGGCCATCACGAGCAACATCAGGCCCAATGCCACGATGGCCTCAACCAGCGTGTGGCCGCCGATCTTGTCCTGCGTGCACGGCTTCGTCACGGCCTCACGCTGAGTCATGGCGTCACCCTGGAGACCACGGCTGCTGCGGTCACGTCCTGCCTGAGACGACCGCTGGAGACGACGACGACGACGCGCCACAGTCCGGTGCCGCCGGGTTCAGGTCTGACCGTCCAGGCGACGTCTAAGAGCCCGGCGCCCGTCGTGCGATCCCCAGACCGGTCCACACTGTGCCGGCCGTCCAATGGCGCCTCCGCGGAGGCGCGCCATTCCTCGATGGCACGGCTGGCCACCCAGATGGCGGTGGTCTCCAGCTCGCTCTCAGACACGGCCCTGGCGCTGGTCGCGAGCAACCCCGCCGCGCCGGCCAGCGCCACGGACGCCACCGCCGTCGACACGAGCACCTCAACGAGGGTGCTGCCGGAGTTTGATGCCCTGTTCACGGCGTCGTCTATTGCAACTCCGGGACCAAGCGCCAGCGGGGTTTCCGGGCCGATTCACACGCAGTGTTGCAGATTCTTCCAAGGTGGCCAGGCGAGTTATGGCAAAAATTGTCAGACCGCCAACAGGCCGAGATACCAAGCCAACAGCGGCTCCCCGATGAGCGAGGCAACAAACGCCGCCATCGAGAGAAAGACGCCGAACGGCAGCTTGGTGCGCATCGACCCGCGCCCGGTCAGCGTGACGGCAATTCCCACCGCTGCCCCTGCAACGGTCGAGAGCAGCAACACCACAAAGACCTGCGGCCAACCGAGGAATGCGCCGATCATGGCGAGCATCTTGACGTCGCCCAGCCCCATGGCATCCGTGCCGGTGGCCCGCAGCCAGGCCCAGCGGATCGCGAGCAGAATCCCCGCGCCAAGGAGCGCACCAAGCACCGCGTCCACCACACCCGGCGGCGCCACGAGCGACAGGCCGAGCGCGATCACCACCCCCCCGTACGTCAGCGGATTCGGCAGGCGAAATGTCTCGGCGTCGGTCACCGCCAGCGCCAGGAGCAGTGCCGTCAGCACAAGGCGTGAGGCCAGATGTGCGCCCATCGTCGGCTCCATCATCGCCTGCACGACGAATACGATCGCGGTCGCCACCTCCACGAGCGGATACCTGGCGCTGATCGGCGCTGCGCACTGTCGGCACTTCCCTTTGAGCAGCAGATAACTCACCACCGGAATGTTGTCGCGCCAGGCAAGCCGCCGACGACACTTCGGGCACGTCGACGGCGGCGTGACGATCGACTCGCCACGCGGCAGCCGTGCAATACACACGTTGAGAAAACTGCCGACCATCAGGCCGAACACTCCGACGAGGGCGATCTCGGGAGCGGTCATGACGAGCCCAACTCCCGAAGTTTGCGTTGCGCGAGGTCGCGGATCCACGGCTCCTCGGACTGCGCGAGCGACTCAAGAATGGTGCGCGCCGTGGTGCGGTCCCCGCCGTCAATGAACATCTCGGCCGCCAGCGGTTTGAGCCAGATCGGCGCACCGGGCATCGCGGCCGCGCGTGCAAACTGGCGGCCTGCCTCCTGGCGATCCCCGCTGTGCCAGTAGTGGAGGAAGCCGAGGTACTGCGCATATTGCCAGCGCGTTGGCTCTGCGCGCAACCCTTTCTCCAGCATCGCGATGCCCAGGTCCAGTCGGTCCGGCCCCATCGGCAGCGGCTCGGAGAGAAACAACGCGCCAAACTGAACCGCGGTCGAAAAGAAGGGGTCGAGCGTGGTGGTGATGTCGATGAGTGGATGCAGCAACTCGTAACGACCGGCATAGGTCAGCGACCGCCGATCCCGACCGTAGTGCTGAATCGCGCGAATCCAGTAGAGGTCGGCGAGCGCGCCGTCAAACCCCAGCGCCAGCCTGCCCACCGTGTCGCCCGAAGTGACATACAACTCGCGCGTCTCGGCGGGGGATCGGGGGTACCACCGATCCCGTGCGGTCAACGTCGCCGCTGCCGCGAGGATCATCGCCAGCACCACGCCACTCGCCGCGACCGACCTGGCGGCCGGGCTCACGTAAACTCCTTGCGCGAGAAAATCGCCACCGCGCCGCCCACGAGTGCCGTCGCGTACGTCGCGGCGTACACCACCGTGAGTCCGACATACCCCCACGACACCGGCGGCCGACCGTTGACAATCTCGGCCTTGATGTCGAACGCCGAAAACGCGGGCACGATCGCGCCGATCGTCTGCACCACCCACGCCACCGCCGGCGCACTGGCCACCGACGAGAAGCCGCGCAGGTCCTCACTGAGCAACCCGACCACCCAGACGCCAAGCGTCAGCACCGTCGACATCACCCCACTCGACGAAAACGTCGACACCAGCAGCGCCACGGCCGTGAGCAGCAGCAACTCCGCGGCAATCAGCACCAGCACCTTGAGCAGCGCCGGATCCACTGCGGGCACAGGCCACGCGCGCACGGTCGCCTCGGGAGCCGTGGCCTGGAACCACCACAACACCACACACAGCGCGACCGACATCAGCGCCAGGTTCACCACCAGCGTGCCCGTCAGGCCGAGGAATTTGCCGACCACAAACTCCCAGCGATGCAGCGGCTTGGCGAGCAGACTGTAGATGGACCGCCGCTCGATCTCGCGCGCGACCAGTCCGACCCCGATAAACACGGCCATGAGCACGCCGGACAATTCGATGGTGGCCAGCCCAAGATTCTTGATGATGCGCACGTCCTGCCCTGCCGTGATCTGCCCGATCAGTACCGAGGCGGCCACCAGGACCACCGCAAACCCGGCGATCGCAAAGAGCACCCGATCACGCACGCTCTCCTTGAAGACATGCCAGGCGACCAGACGAACGCGGGTCACGACACACGCTCCACAAAGACATCCTCAAGCGTGGCCCGCAAAGGCGTCACCGATTCCAGCGTGCCCCCCTGCGCGGTGATCTCGGCCACCATGCGCTCGGGCCGCTGATCAGGTCCCAGTTCAAAGGTGTAGCGCCCATGGGTGATGCGTGTCGCCCGGAGGGCGTGTGGCTGCAACGCCGAAACGGCAGCCGGCGTAAGCAGGGTCGCGGTGACCTCCCAGCCCCTGGTGTGTCCACTCGTGAGTTCGCTGGTGCTGCCTCCCGCCACGAGTCGGCCGCGACGCAACATCGCCACGCGACTGCACAACATCTCGGCGTCCGAGAGAATGTGCGAGCTGAACAGCACCGTGCATCCCTGGTCCCGCAATTCGAGGATGAGCTCACGCACATCGCGACGGCCGAGCGGGTCGAGCCCCGACATGGGTTCATCGAGAATGAGCAGCGCCGGTGTGTTGATGATCGCCTGCGCGAGGCCGAGGCGTTGGACCATGCCCTTGGAATACTGGCGCACGGCGCGTCGGCGTTCGGCCCCCAGCCCCACTCGTGTCAGGATGTCGTCCACGCGTGTGCGACGGGTCGCCCCGTTCAGCCCGCACAACCCCGCAAAATACGACAGCAGTTCCTCACCCGTGAGGTGGTCGTAGAACGTCGGGTGTTCGGGGAGAAATCCCACCGAGGCGCGCGCGCGCGGATCCTGCGGCGCTCGATCAAACAGCGTCACCCGCCCGGACGTGGGCCACAACAGGCCTGTCACCAGTTTCAACGTGGTGGACTTGCCCGCGCCGTTTGGCCCGAGCAGGCCAAACACCTCGCCTCGGGCGAGTTCCAGCGACAGGCCGTCGAGCGCGCGGAGTCGCCCGCGCCCGAGGAACCCGGTGGCAAACTCCTTGGTCAGTTCCTCGAGGCGGAGTACCACATGCGCTACTGCGGAGTGCCCTTCTTCAGCTCGTGTTCGATGAGCACCTCGAGCCACTGCGGCTGGAGATTGCCAAGCACCCGAACGCCGTTGATGAAGTAGGTCGGCGTCTGCCCGATTTGCAGGGCCACGCCGTCGGAGACGTCCTGCCGCACACCGGCGAGCATCGTCGGGTACCGCTCGGTGAAGTTGTTCAGCCCGGTGACGGACGTATAACCCTCTTTCACCACGTCGGTGGTCAGACGGGCCTGGTTGTCAAACAACCACTTCTCCATCTCATCAGCCTTGCCGGCTTCACGCGCCAGACGGAGTGCCACGGAGGACTCACACGCCGCATAGTGATTCATGTTCGGCGTGGTGTAGTTGCATTCGCCCTCAAGTGGAAAATCCTTGACGACGTATTTGATGGCCCCCGGATGCGACTGCGCATATTTGGCCAGCACCGGTTTGTACCAGACAAAACCTTCGCGACACGAGGGGCACTGGAAGTCGTTCCACTTGACGATGACGACCTTGGCACCGTCGGCGGGCACCCCGACGTCCACGCGCGGTTTGGATTCAAAGTCCGCCAGCCACTTGGCCACCGCATCTTCGGCCGGTACGGCCTGCTGGGCTTGATTGGTCGGGGCGTCGCCCGCTTTGGGCAAGTTGTCCTTGGGCAGATAGGCAATCGCCGCCACCGAACTGCCGACAAACAACACGGCGACGGTCAGCGCCACCGGGCTCATCGCCTGCAGGTCCTTGCCGACACGACCCGGCAGGTCGGCCACGGAGACCGACTGGCTGGTGCCGGAGAGCAAAAAGATGGCGAGCACGGCCACGTAGGTGCCCAGGCACAGCAGACACGCGGTGCCCAGGACGAAGAACGAGGCGTAGGAAAGATACAGCACGACGGCGAGGCCAATCGTGGACCACGCGAAGAGATACGCCCCGGCCGCACCCAGGGGCCCGCGCGTTCCGCCGTCTGCGGCCGGAGCTGAGGCCCCGCCAAACACCGCCAGCAGCAGGGCGACGCCAAACCAAATCAGGCCGAACAGGGCCGTGGACACGCCCTGAAACGACCGGTATTGGCTCAGATAGACCTGCGAACAATTAAACGTCGCGTTGACGTCACAGAAGCTCGTGTACGAGGGGTCGGTCAGCAGCCGATGATGCACCGAGAGCGACGCGCCCGAAAACCCGAGCCCGGCCAGGGCGGCCACCAGAATCAATGTGCGTGAACGTGGAGACATACCCGGGATTTGTACCACATCAGGAAGGGTTCTGGGTTCAGGGTTCAAGGTAATGGGTTCTGTTCCTGGTTCCGGAGTTCATGGTGCTGGGGTTCAGGGTTCAGCACCTTGAACCCTGAACAGAACCCAGCACCTTGAAACCCAGAACCCGGAACCTCTCGAGGGTGCCTGTTACTAAATCGGCGTCGCGGGGGCGCCGAACGGCTCCGTGGGGGCGGCGGCGGCTGAGACCTGCCACACCGTGTTGGCGGCGTTGGTCGCGTAGGCCTTGCCGCCGGTCGTGCCAAACGTCTGCGGGATGGCCGTGGCGTAATACGCCGTCTGCGTGGCCGTGCCGTTGCAGTCGTTGGGACCAGCGGCACCGCCGGCACCGGCGGCCAGCGTGTAGTTGTAGCCGCTCTTTTGCGGCGCCGCGACCGCGCCGAGGTCGGGCGAGATGAACGGGACGGTGGTCCCGGGAGGCGGCGTGCCCAGCACGGTGAAGTCCACCGCATAGCCGTTGCTGCCGCACGAGGCGGAGTACGCCACTTCCGAGGAATTCACCACTTTCAGCGACGCCATCGCCGAGGTCTCGTTGCCGGTCATGCGGGCGCGCAACAATCCGGGCACTGCGATCGCCGCGATGATACTGATGATCGCGACGACGATCAGCAATTCAATCAATGTAAAACCTTCGTCTCGTTTGTGTGTCATGACGCGTTTCCCTTCACATGGCCGCACCCGGTGCCTCGTGATTGAAGCCCGCTGAGGTGTGGCAACCTCCGGGACCTTCCTAAGGCAACCTTGGTACCAGATCGACGCCGCCGCGAGACAACCAGCCCTAACTTGCACACCGGCCACCACTTGCAGTCGTCGCAGCGCGCGGCGCGTGAGCGGCGCGTGTCCATGCCGTCCCATCACGCGCCGTCACAATTGTCAGTACACCACGAAAAGGGATGGGGAGATGGTCAGGCCAACTGATTGATGAGTTCAAACAGCGGCAGATACATCGACACCACCACGACGCCGACAATGATGCCCAGGACGGCGATCATGACCGGCTCGAGGACCGTCACCAATCCCGCGACCGAGACGTCCACCTCGTCCTCGTAGAACTCGGCAATCTTGGCCAGCATGACGTCGAGCGAGCCCGTCGTCTCGCCTGCGCCAATCATCTGCGCGACCATGGGCGGAAAGACGCCAGTGGCGCGCAGCGGCGCGGCAATGGTCTCGCCGCGCTCAATCCGTCCGCGTGCCTGCTTGACAGCGGTTTCGACGACGGCGTTCCCGGACGTTTTTGCGGTGATGTCCAACCCCGACAGAATCGGCACGCCGGAGCTGATCAATGTGCTCAGCGTCCGGCAGAACCGCGCCACGGCCACCTTGCGCAGGATGGGCCCGAGCAGCGGCATCTTCAACATGATCGCGTCGACTCGATACCGTCCCGCCGGCGTCGCATAGTAGCGACGGAACAAGAACACGCCACCCACCACGCCCACCACCAGCAGCGGCAACGTGGCGATGAACAGATCGCTGGCCGCGATCACCCCGCGCGTCATCCACGGCAACTCCGCATTCAGTCCCGCGAACAACGTGGCGAATGTCGGGATGACTTTCCACAGCAGTCCCGACACCACGACGCCGGCGATGGTGAGCACTGCCGCCGGATAAATCATCGCGGACCGGACCTGCGCCTCCAGCTTCACCTGCTTCTCAATGTAGGTGGACAGCCGCTTGAGAATCGTATCGAGGATGCCCCCCGCCTCACCGGCAGCGATCATGTGCGTGAACAGCGGATTAAACGCATGGGGCTGCCGCTCCATCGCTTCCGCCAGCGACAGGCCCGCCTCCACATCACGCTGGACAAGATCAATCGCCTTCGCGAGCCGCGCATCCGGCTCTTCCTTCGCGAGCATCTCCAGACACTGGACCAGCGGCAATCCCGCGTCGATCATGACCGACAGCTGTCTGGTCATGACGGCGAGGTTCTTCGACGGGACTCTGCGCTGCCGCCGTGGTGCCTTGGGTCTGACGACGGGCCGGGCGCCGGCCCGGCCCCCCGTGCGTTGCGCCGGGGCCGCGGTTCTCACGCCACCACCCGACCGCGCTCAAGCATGGTCAACAGCTCTTCGCGATTTGATGTCGACGCCAGAGCCGTCTCCCGCGTGATCTGATGACTCTGCGTCAATCTCGCCAGCGCCTGGTTCATCGTCTGCATCCCGAACTTCTCCTGGCCCGACTGCATGGTCGAGTAGATCTGGTGCACCTTGTCGTCGCGAATGAGGTTGCGAATCGCCGGTGTGGCGACCAGCACTTCCAATGCGGCTGCGCGTCCCTTGCCGCTCGCCTTCGGCAGAAGGGCCTGACACACGATCCCCTCCAGTACCAGCGACAACTGCGTGCGAATCTGCGACTGCTGATGTGCGGGAAAGGCGTCGATCACACGTGTCACCGTCTGCGCCGCCGAATTGGTGTGCAGCGTGGCGAGGGTGAGGTGCCCCGTCTCGGCCAGTTTCATTGCGGCCTCCATTGTCTCGAGGTCGCGCAGCTCGCCGACCAGCACGACGTCGGGGTCTTCACGCA
>Ga0163144_10023186_pt1 | contig 12265 bp, 7 predicted proteins | sample OliLak19BULKMAT1_FD_123175 | JGI IMG/M metagenome (GOLD analysis project Ga0163144, IMG submission 123175) | Freshwater microbial mat bacterial communities from Lake Vanda, McMurdo Dry Valleys, Antarctica - Oligotrophic Lake LV.19.BULKMAT1 | ecosystem: Environmental > Aquatic > Freshwater > Lake...
GCGCGGGTGGACTGCACGAAGTGGTCGAGGTGGCGGAGGATCTGTTCGGTGAGAACATTAAAGAAATCCTCGAGTCCGGCCTTGGTTTTGAACTGCTCCGGATTCAACCCAGGGAAATCCATCATGAACTGTTGGTCGGCCTCGGCCTTTTTCAGTTCCGCTTCCACCAATTGCTGAATGTCCTTTTCCAGGCGCAGCAGGGATCCGAGATGCGGCGAGTCTTTCACCCGGTCGGCGATGCGGCGGAGGATGCGCTCGTAGATCGGGTGGCTGAACTGGGTCTTCGAGATGAACTCATCGAGCTGGCCGCCGGTGATCTGCTCGATGTTGGCAGAGGCGAGGTTGGTGTCCGTGACGCGGGCCTTGGGATTGAGCATCCGGGCCTTAAGGAGCAGCGTGAGGGCGGAGAGCTGGACGGCGCGGGTGTCGATGTCGATCCCGTGAATGTTGTGGGCGAGGATGAGTTCGGGGATTTCCTCCTCGGTGGCGGCGGAGGGTACGTCCGGCCAGCCGGGCTTGCCGGCGTTTGCCCGTTCCTCGCGGTACATCTCGGCGAAGAGGTCGAAAGCGAGCAAGCCGAAGTGCATGGAACCGCAGCAGGGATCGAGGAAGGTGATTTCCTTGACCGGGCGCAATGCGCGGGGCTGCGGGTGCTTGGGAGGAGCGAAGTAACCGAGCGACTCCGCGAAGCGGCTATCCGGGTGCATTTCCACCCAGATCCGTCCGAGGGTGTTTTCCACGAGGAAGCGGACGACCCAGCGGATGGTGAAGAGCTGGGTGACGGCGGGGATGTCCTCAGGTTCGAACTTTTTCTTATCGAGCTTGGCAGCGGTGAACGCGGCCTGGAGTTCCTCCGAGCTGAAGCCCTGATAGACCCAGCCAATGGTTTCCTCATTGCCCGCCTTCCACGCATCCGTGATGGCAGCGGCATTCATTTCCCCTGCCAATTCTTTAAGCACCACAGGGCGCGGGCAGAGGCGGCTGGCAAGGGTGATGGGATCGAAAAGCACGGAGACCTCGGCGGCGAGTTCTCCGCACTGCCAGAGCAGGAATTCACGGTAAGCGGCATCCACAGGCCCTTCCGCCATGGCATTGATCGGCATGGCCGCCGGGATGCTGGCCTCGCCCTTCACATCGGTGAGCCAGTAGATGAAGGCGTTGGATTTGTGAAGCTTGCCAAAGGTGGACTTGATGATGCTACGCTCCTCCATCAGTCGCAGGGCGACGGCACGGTTGAGCCAAGTGAAAGCCGTCTCGCGCTTGAGCTTCGACCGGGCAGCCGCCGCATCCACACCCGCCTCGGCTTCCTCGGCGACGTAGGCTTCGAGCTGCTTGCGGGTCTCCGCCGCCTCCGGCAATGCAAGCGCGGTGCCCGCACCGAACGATCCGTCCGGCAGCCAGCCGTAGAGCCCCTGAAGCTGTTCCTCGGTCTCGCGCTCCAGCAGCTTGCGGGAGTCGAGCGTGAAGGACTGGATGGTGGCGATGAGTTCGGGGGTCATGATCGGGAAAATTTATTACTCAGGTGAAGGTTCGTCAGGATTCGTAGCGGACTCACTGCTTGCTTGCCGCTTCATTTTCATAACTTCGAAAACGGTTCTCGGTGTGGGTTCGACCGTCTCCGAGTCAGAAGCAACCTCCGCAGTATCTTTAGGAGGACTTGAATTCCAAACAGGAGGCAGAAGCACTTGAGGTGGTTTGGGCTCGGGGTGTGACTTCTCCAGCATCGTCTTCTTGGCAAGCTGCTGTTCCTCCTTTTGGGCAATGATCTGATCAAGCGGGACCATCGCCTTCAGAACGGAAGCGGAAGCTGCTTGAACAAACGCTTTGGCGGTAGTGACCCGGGTGCTCACCCACGCATGGGTGATGGGGCGCAAACCATGCGGATCACATTCCTGATGTGGAGTCACATCGTTTGGGCGGTCTGCGCGGTGAGCAATGTCATTACGCCGCTGGATGAGATCACTCAACTGGGTGCGTATAGTTTTGGCCTCAAATCCCGTGTGATCCGTAATTTCCTTCCAGAAATCCCGGACTGTTAGAATCTTCATTACTTCGTCAATTTTTGCAGAGTCGTAGAGTGTTCCTCGCTCAAATCGCTTCAGGATGATCTCGCGAAGTCTCTCATCGGGATCGTCGTAATCCTCAAGTGAAAGATAATCTCCGAGAGTGATGGTGACCGCTTTCAAAGAATCGTCAGCACCACGGCCGCGAGCCTTGATGACGGTAAGAGCATTTTCCCGCAACACATCCCAAATGAAAGATTCCAATGCGCTGCAACTGACAACAACCGCCTGCCTCAAAAGAAAATCCAGTCCCTGAGTCGTTGTCAGACAGGATGGTACGGTTACCGAACCCTGAACACCCAAGACGGCCCGCGTATTTTTCACATGATGGAGTGCTGATCCGTTTGGCAACGCTAACTCTGCACACAGCGCCAACGAGTATCCGTTGGCGGGTTGAAAAGTAGCAGCTCCCGCCAAGAGTTGCTCAAGGTGGAGCAGATGCTCCGCCACGGCAAAGTTTCGGATGGCTAGGTCAAGTGCTTGCATGGGTCATTCAAGGATGATGGTGGAGCCATGCGAGAGGGCTTTTTCCAGACGCTCACGCAGGGCGGTGACGAATGCCTCCAGCTCCTCCTCATTGGTGATTCGTCCGGGATAGAGGCGGGCAACGGCGATGCGCTCCGGTTTTTCCTCGGGTGGGGCCGCCAGTTTCATGACATTCCGCAACACCTGCCTAGAGATGGCTTCCACGGCATCGATGTCACTGTGCAACTGCCCCAGCGTGGCACCGGTGCGGCGGCAGGTGGTTGCGCCGGTGACGAAATCCAGCCCGGGATCAGTCCGGAGGGTGAGAGGCTCGACCAGGGCATCGAGTTGCTCCGGATGCTCCGCAAAGCGTGCGGCGAGAATGAGCCAGTCCGGATGGCCTTTGATTTCATCCAGGGCTTCGCCGTATGCTTTGCGGCGTTTCTCGAACGCGCTGGTGTAAATCGCCTGATAGACGGTGCCGATGACTTCGGCATCAAGGCGGATGGATTCGAGGTTCTCCAAGGCGGTGTCCGCCTCAAGGTGGTCTTCCAACGTGGACGCGGATTTTATCAGATCTTCATCCGGTTGGCGGGAGGCAACATGCGGCCATTGCTCGGAGAGGATGCGCCTCGCGGTATCGATGGTCTTGATGTTCGCGTCGGTGGCGAGCTTCTCCAGCTTGCTCGCCCGGGCGCGGCCTTCCATGTAAGCCTTCCCCTCGCCGGCGAGGGTTTTCACGCAGTCATCGGCCGGCATTTCGAGGATGCCGGTAACCCAGTCGAGCTGCTCCTGAACGGCTGCCGCACCGGGGAGCCTGAGGGCGGAGAGCCGGGCGGCCAGAGGCACCAGTTTCGCCTGATCTGCGGTTGCGACGGCTTTCAAAGCCTCGGCGATCGCGCCTTCCTCAATGTTTACGTCCTTGCCGGTGATCTCCTCATACATGCGGGCGGCGTTGGCCAGCACCTTGAGGTCGAGCGTTTCACGTGGTGAAAAGGAGGCAGCGCGGAAGTCGGGATTCTTGTTGAATGGCGGACGTGCGGCTGGCTCGACGTAGTTCCGGTATTTCCTCCCCTGGTGGGTCACCTCCACGGCACCGCCCCGGAACAGGATCGCGACGCCGAGCCGGATGGATTCCTGATCCCATGCATACCCAAGGCCGGCGAAGTGTGTGTTGAGCATCTTGCCGGTGACGCGGTTGCCATAGGAGTGCTCGCGTGACATGTAGTCGAGGAGTTCGCGGCAGAGGTCGGAGCCTAGATTGGGCACCCAGCGATTGCTCTGTTTCACCACCAGGGAGCGTGCGGCATCGTCCTCATCATAGAAGACATCCGGCAGTCCGGTGAGATTGGATGAGCTGAGGAACTTGTCCGGCTCATTCCCGGCAAGTGGCAGGACACCGATTTCGATCTTCGGATAGAGGCTGGGGATGGTCTGATCGAGGATTTTGTGGATGGCCAGGGTAAGAGTGGAGCCAAGGGAGGTGGCATCGTGCTGCACTCCACCGAAGAATGCACTGCCGCCCTCGATGCATGCCAACAACTTGGTGCGGAGTTTGCGGCGGAGTTTGTCTTTCCGCGACTTTTCATCGGCAAGGCAGGCGGATTCTTCGGACGTGAGGCGGTTCTGGGCTCCGAGCCTGTCGTGCTCGGAGACCATCTCATTGGAGCGGCGCAGCTCCGCCACCAGTTCGCGGATTTCATTGTCGAGTGAGGCTACCCAGAAAATTTCGCTGGGAGTCGCGGCACTTTGGTTCCGGCTCTCCGCAAGGGCGGACTTCTGCTCTTCCGTGGAGATCAGGGTGAGGTTGAGGGGGATTTCACCATCGGCATCCACCGTATCGCCATCCACCTTGAGCAAGACCCGGAAGGGACGGAGTTCCTTGTAGCGATACGCCCTGAGCTTGGGTTCGGCGAAGATATCCTTGATGAGATCGCGGTGGATGCGGTTGCGGTCGGTGGGTCTGGGATCGATGCCGCTCCTGCGGGACTCCCAGTTTTTCTCCTGATTGGTGAGCAGCTTGTAGCCCTCATCGGTTTGCCGGACGAACTGAGCCTCTTCGAGCACTTTCAGGGCGGCCTCCACGGCCTTGGTGAGTGGCTGGGACTCAATGTCAGGATACAGGACGACCGCGAGGTTGTGAGGCGTGCGTGGCAAGTCCTTGACGGGTTCCAGCAGGGCGATGGCCTTGATAACCTTGAGCGCCATCTCGTTGTCCGGGAAACGGGAGGAGACGGCGTCCACTTCACGTGTCACTTCGGTGGGTAGGAGATTGCCCATGTAAAGGAGTTCATAGACCCGGTCGAGGGTGACCAGGGTGCCGACGGGCGCATCCGCAAGACGCGTGCGGTCGTGGATCATCATCTGCTGAGCCTGCTTGATGATGGTGCGGTTGCTGCCACCGACGTGGCGCTGCGCACCCCGCTTCAGGCGCAGTCCGGCCACGATGTCGATGCTCAGGTCCACCTGATAGGGGACGTATGGATAGAGGGTGCTGAAGTTTTCCGCTTCGATGGTGATGTTGCGGCTGGTACGTTCAAGGGTGGTGCAGCCCTTGATGCTGTCCTCTCGTGCCGTGAACCGTTCCGAAAGAAGAGCCGTCGCCTCGGGCTTCTTCTTCAGAACGCGCTCGCTGGTGACGGTGGAAATGTCGGATTGCTTCAGGTCCACGGTGACCCGGAAACGATCCAGAAGGCGGGCGAGTTCGATTTTCTTGGAATCGAGCGCGGTGACCACTTCGTCGAGTTTCTCTTGGGAGGTAACCACGATCCAAGCAGGCGAGATGATCTGCCCGGCCTCCGCACGGTTCCGGCCTTCCACTCCGAATGCCTGGATGACGCCCATGAGATCGAGCATCTTCTCCACACTGCGGGAAACGTATTGGCCGACCTCGTCGATGATGAAAATGAGCGACTTGCCCGGGTGACGGCGTGCCATCAGGTCGAAGCCGCGCTGGGCAAGCTTGTTCGGTGTGATGTCGGCTCTTCCCCTGCTGCCCTTCGCGTAGGAGTCGGCGGCGGGGTAAGTGGCGGGGTCGAGCTTCGAAAGCACCGCTCCGGCTTCATTGGCGGCCAAGCCACGGCGGCGGCGTTCACTCCACGGCTTGTCATACATTGAAAGGAAGGTGCTTTCAAAAAGCTCCAGCTTGCCGTCGCCTTCGAGGGTGATTTCCAGCTCCGCGAGGTCGAGGTCTTCGGCGTATCCCAGCTTGCGTAGCAAAGCCTGATACATGATTTCCGTGAGGCGCTCATTGCCCACCCGGACACCGCGATCCATGGAGACATCGAAGATGACGCTTTCAAACGGGATGCGGGTATTGATGGAATCCAGAAGGGCGGAGATCTTCTGGTCGTTCGCAACCTTCTTGAACAATACGGAGGCAGTCGTATCTCCAACTGGGGTGTTGGCCACCGTGTAGCCGAGGATCTTCGCAAAGGAGGATTTACCAGAACCGAAGAAGCCCGAGATCCACATGCCGATCCCCTCCCTTGGAGTGCTGGCACCGTCGGCGATCTCGCGATAAACCTCCGCAAACTGTCTGCGGATGGATTCCGTTGCGATGTATTCCTCCAACTCCGTGCGGACGGCCTTCTCATTCGCCTGATCGACCTTGATGACCTCTTCGATGGTCCGGTCGATGGGCTTTTCAAATAGTTCTGCAATGGTGTTCATCAGTTGGTTCCGTAAATCTTGACGCGGTAGTTGTAGGCTCCCAGACCCTCGCCGCCCGGGAGGTCGTAAAAGCGGAGGTCTGTGCCAATCATGGCAGACCCGGGGTAACAGAGGATCGTGGGCGTGGTTAGACCCAGTTCGTGAAGTTCATGCAGCAGGGTGGAACTCCGGTAGATATGGGGAGCTAAGGCACCGGTCCGAACCAAGAAGAGGAGATCCGGCGTCAGTTTCTCGACCTGAGCCATGATTTGCGCGGCCAACCCGAATGATAGGTTGAGAGCGGGATCTCCATCTATGATGTTCGTGACCTCTTTGACCTGTGCGGCATTGAAACCGGTCTGAATTTCCGTTTCGAAAAGTGAATCCACGCCATCTGATTCTCTAACAGCCCGCCACACCAACTTGGAGAGGGAAACGAAAGCAACGCGCTTGTGATGCTGCTGCTCCAAGGAGTGAGCAAAGAGACGAAGCAAACGCCGCGCCCTGAATTCATCAGCAGGGGCATAGCGAAGGATGGCGAAGGGAATACCGCTCTGAGCCGCGATGCTGCTGCGATCCCCGGTGAGATCCCTCTCCAAGGTCTTCAGTGCTTCATCGAGGGAGGACGAGTCGGACGTAGTCATCAAAGGTGGTGGATGGGAATTCGAGCCTGCTAACGGCCCCCGCTGTTTGGTAATGAAGCCAACCGTATTGGTGAGCTTCTAGCAAGAGTCGTGCGACTATTTCCGGAGAAAGTAGAAACAATCGCCAATCGGGATGGCTGGTGAGTTCCTGGCTATCCGCCAGCACAACGCGTATGCAGAAGGCGATCAGGCAGAAGCTCTCCAGTGGCAAATGGGCGGCGGCGATGGTTTTCTTCGACGAGCCGGAGAGAACGCCGAAGTCCCGCAGCGCGGCGAGCATGGCCCGGGCGACCTTGATGTTCACCACATCGGACCATGCCTTGCCTTCCTCCGCACAGGTCTTCTTGATCCACAGAGCAAGATCCTCGGAGCGAACGGAATTCATCCCGGCCCGCGATTGCTCATACAACTCAGTGGTGGCAAACCGATAAAGAAGTGGCTCTCCTCGTGCCGTAACCCAATAATAAAAGGGGGTCACGATTTCCTGAGCAGGAAGCACGGCCTCCAACGAGGAACAAAGTTTCCAAGCTTCTTTCGGCGAACCGTCGATAAACCGGGGCACGAACGTTCGGGTGTAAGTGTCGTTCGCCCTTGCCTGTGTCGCCTTGGGTAGGACGTCCTTGACGTAGCGATGCGGGGTTCTGTCAGGCGGCATCTCTTCCCAGTGACAAACGAGCTGGCGCATGTCCCCAAGCAAAGCCCCGCCTTTTTGGATCCTGGATGTAAGTTTGGGTGAAGGCGTTGTCACAGGATTCGCGATATTTGATGGGTGGGCGCGGATAGGCAATGAAGGATTTTCCAGTTCAGCAGGCCAGCAGAAGCAGGAGCCTTGAGTTTCTCGTGACAGCTTGCGTTGACATCACCATTCCAACTGTCCTCAGTTGAAGAGGAGGCGAGCCCCCCACGGCACCTCAGGCGTCCTCTTCAGGCGCTTTCGGAATCTTGTCCACCTCTTCGAGGAGGTTGACGATCTCGACGCCGCGAACGGCGGAGGAGTCGTGATAGAAACGCAGGACCGGAGTGGATTTGAGGACCACGCGTTTCATGACCTTGGACTGGATGGACCCGTGCTCCTTGTTCAACTTGACGATCACGGAATTCGCCTCGCCACCCAGAACACCGATCCAGACTTTTCCCTCCTTGAGGTCCTGGGTCACCTCGACGTCGCTCACGGTCACCAGCCGGTTGTGCCATTCATAATCCTTCTGAATGACGGAACCGATTTCACGGCGGAGGAGTTCGTTGACGCGATCGAGACGGCGGGACATGGGGAAAGACTTTAGATTGGGAGACAGAAGACAGAAGACAAGAAACTGGAAGAACAGAAAGACTGCCCGACCGAAAGAATTCCAGTCTTCTGTCTTATGTCTTCCCGTCTTCTGTCTGCTAGAGCGTTTGCGCGTATTTCTCGAGTTTGTAGCACTCGATGATGTCGCCTTCCTGATACTCGTTGAATTCTCCGAGGCGGATACCGCATTCGAAGTTGGTGCGGACTTCCTCGACCTCATCCTTGAAACGGCGGAGCGTGGACATCTTGCCGTCGAAGACGGGAATGCCGCCACGGATGACGCGGGCGTGAGCCTTGCGGTGGACACGGCCGTCGGTGATGAAGCAGCCGGCGACACGACCGCGGTTGAGCTTGAAGATCTCGCGGACCTCGGCGTGACCGATCACGGATTCACGGGTGAGAGGTTCTAGCAGACCGAGCATGGCTTCACGGACCTGGTCGATGAGTTCATAGACGACGGAGTAGAGTTTCACCTCGACTCCGGCGGCCTTGGCGCTTTTGACGGCCTTGGCCTCGACCTTGACGTTGAAACCAAGAATCGTCGCTTCGGTGGATGCCGCGTAGGCGATGTCGGACTCGGTGATGGGGCCTGCGGCGGCAGTGATGAACGAGGCTTCCACTTTCTCGGACTCGATGGCGAGGACCGCTTTCCTGATGGCCTCGACGGAACCCTGGACGTCGCACTTGAGGATGAGCTTGAGCTGGGCCTTTCCGCCGCCGTCGCGAACCATCGAATAGAGGTCCTGCATGCGGTTGCGGTGCTGGGGCTTGAGGCGGGCAAGGCGTTGGGCTTCCTGACGCTCGTTAGCAAGAGACTTGGCCTCGCGCTCGGATTTCATCTCGCTGAGATGATCCCCGACGTTGGGAAGTTCCTCGAATCCGATGACCTCGACGGGCATCCCGGGATGGGCGGTTTTCACGGCCACACCACGGTCGTTAATGAGAGAGCGAACCTTGCCGGCAAAGGGGCCGCAAATGAATGGAGTGCCAATCTTGAGGGTGCCGGACTCGACGATGACGGTGGCGGTGGTCCCACGACCGGGAACGACGCGCGCCTCGATGACTGCCGCGCGGGCGATCGTTTTCGGGTTGGCCCTGAGTTCGAGAACCTCGGCCTGGAGCGCCATGAGATCCAGCAGATCATCCATCCCCTTGCCGGTGACAGCGGAAACCTCGGCGAATTCGGTATCGCCGCCGTAATCGGTGGTTTGCAGGCCGTTTTCCGCGAGCTGCGACTTGACGCGTTCCACATTGGCGGACGGGAGGTCGCACTTGTTGATCGCCACGATGATGGTTTTCCTGGCCTTCTTGGCGTGTTTGATCGCCTCGATGGTCTGCGGCATGATGCCATCGTTGGCGGCGACCACGAGGACGACGATGTCCGTGATGTCGGCACCACGGGCACGCATGTCGGAGAAAATGGCGTGTCCGGGAGTATCGAGGAAGGTGATTTCCTGGTCATTGTGCATGACCTGATAGGCTCCGATGTGCTGGGTGATGCCACCCGCTTCTCCGGCGGTGATCTTGGTCTTGCGAAGGAAATCGAGGATCGAGGTCTTGCCGTGATCGACGTGGCCCATGATCGTGATGATCGGCGGGCGGTATTTGAGAAGTTCCTCAGGCTCCTCAGCCGGAAGCTCGGGCTCCTTGATGACTTCCTCGACCTTGTGAATACCCTTGTCCTTGTCGCGCTTCTCACGCTCGAAATGGAAGCCATGGATTTCGCAAATCTTGGCGGCGATTTCGGGTTCCAGCGGTTGATTGGGAGCCGGAAAGACGCCGATCTTGATCAAGTCCGCCATGATGTTGAACGGCTTGAGGCCCAAACGGGCAGCCAGATCAGGAATCAGGATCGGGGGCTTGATGATGATGAGTTTCGGATCGTCGGAAATCTCATCATCGGTCGAAACGTCACTCTTGACCTCTTCCGCAACGACAGGAGCCGGGGCAAGCGTCTCGGCGACCATGGCCGGCTCCTCCATGTCGAGAATCTTGGAAATGGTTCCTAACACCGCCTTGCCGGTCCGGGTGCTCTTGCGGACTTTGGGTTTCTTGTCGTCGGCGAAAAGATCGAGGGCGTTGGCCTTCTTTTCATCCAGTTCGCTCGGGCCGGATGGTATTACTTCCGCCTCCTTGCGCTGGCGCTCACGGCGCGAAGGTTTCTTGGTCGCATCGAGAAGATCGAGGACCTTATCTTTCTTGGGAGGACTGTCGCTATTTTCGGGCATCCGGCTTATCTGCAGGTTTCGAGGAGGTAATGTAGTGGAAATAATGGAAGTTGGTTCAGTCGTTTGATGCGGCCGCAGCAGAGTCGCTGACGATGCCTTGAGCCCTCACGAGGATCGCCGCGGCGGCCTCTTCGGTAATGTCCAATGCTGCGGCAATATAGTCTGCCGGCATGTCGATTACCAGTTCCGGATTGAATCCGCCGGCGAGGGTGAGCTTGTTAGCGAGTTCGTCGGTGATCCCGAGTTGTTCGCCCAGCGTGTGGGCAGCGCCACCGATTTTCTCCTTGAATTGCTCCTCCTTGGACTCGTCTCGGCGGACCTGGACGTCCCAGCCCATGAGGCGCGAGGAGAGGCGGGCATTCTGGCCCTTGCGGCCGATGGCCTTGCTGAGATCGATCTCGTCAACGGTCACATGGACGGTCTTGTTTTCCTCGTCGATGGTGATCGAGCGGAGTTCGGCGGGCTTGAGGGCCTCGCGGACAAACTCGGTGGGATCCTCGCTCCAGCGGATGATATCGACTTTCTCGTTGTTGAGTTCGCGGACGATGTTCTTGACGCGGGCACCGCGCATGCCGACGCAGGCGCCGACCGGATCGACTTTCGGATCGCTGCTCCAAACAGCGACCTTGGTGCGAAATCCGGCTTCACGGGCGATGCCACGGATTTCCACGGTGCGGTCGGAAATCTCGTTCACCTCGGCCTCGAAAAGGCGGCGGACAAAATTCGGGTGACTGCGGGAAAGAATGATTTCCGGACCACGGCCTTCGTTTTCCACCGCGAGGACATAAGCGCGGATGCGGTCGCCGATGTTGTAGTCCTCGCCTTGGACACGTTCGCGATTCGGCATGATACCCTCGAATTTTCCGAGGTCGATCATCACGTCATTGCGCTCGAAGCGGCGGACGGTCCCGGAAACCACGTCGCCAGCGCGGTCCTTGAACTCCTCGTAAATCATTTCCTTCTCCGCCTGGCGGAGGCGCTGCATCATCGTCTGTTTGGCAGTCTGCACGGCGATGCGGCCAAAATCCTTGGGCGTGACATTGAATTCCAAGGTGCCACCGGGTTGTGCCTCGGCGCTTTTCTTCACCGCCGTGGCCATCGGGACCTCGTTGAACTTGTCCACGTAGTCGTCATCGGCCACCACCGTCAGAACGGCATAAATCTTCGTCTCGCCCTTCTTCGTATCCACGGCTGCGCGGAGCGTCTCGATGGCATCGGCACCGGGAACCATCTTCCGGTAGGCGGAAATGAACGCGAATTCCAGCGCGGCAACGACCTTTTCACGGTCGATGCCTTTTTCTTTTTCGTAATACTCGATGAGGGCGACGATATCGTTGGTCATGGCGGGCGGTGGCTGCAGCGCTGCTGATGTCTGGAGACGCAAAAGAGTGGGTGCGAGACCCACTCCTTTCTTTCGACAGAAGCTGTGCGGGCAGCTTCTAGAGCCTCTGGAATTCGGTTGCAAGCCGAATCTCGGAAGTGGAAACCGCCAAAACCGCCCGAAGCCCGCTAAGGAACGACTCATGAATTACCGGGCACAGTTCATGCATATTTCCGAAGAAGCAGGGCACCACGAATCTGACGAATCTGACGAATGGGAGAATGGGGAGAGGAAAACGAAACGCAGAGGCGCAGAGGTCGCTGAGAGGATCGCGGAGCCGGGACGATGGATTCGAGCAAGGCAAAATCATTTACAGCAAAATCATTGAATCCGGATCCAGAGTATGATTCTGCTGTAAATGATTCCGCAAAAAAAACCGGGCGTGAAAGCTGCGGAGAATGATGCGACGTGAACCCTTTTTCTTTGCGCTCTTTGCGTTCCTTCGCGGCAAAATAGGGGAAACCAGGGACTTCTTTAGCCGCAAAGGAACGCAGAGAACACAAAGATGAAAATGGAATCTCAATATTCCAATCAGGCCGCACTCA
>Ga0163144_10023189_pt1 | contig 12264 bp, 11 predicted proteins | sample OliLak19BULKMAT1_FD_123175 | JGI IMG/M metagenome (GOLD analysis project Ga0163144, IMG submission 123175) | Freshwater microbial mat bacterial communities from Lake Vanda, McMurdo Dry Valleys, Antarctica - Oligotrophic Lake LV.19.BULKMAT1 | ecosystem: Environmental > Aquatic > Freshwater >...
CCAGAGCGTCTCTCCGGCGAAGTCGCAGTTCTCGAGGCGTCGTAGGAGGGGATAGACGGGCAGGATCCCATCCCGCGCGAAGATGGCGCTCAGCCCACCGATCTCGAGGCCCTGAGCCTCTTCGAGAAACGGCCTGCAGGTTTCGAGCAGCTTCAGTCGACGGCCGAGACGGTGTTGCAGAGCGATCGTGGCCATTCCACGCAGGCCAATCGTTGCCCGTTGAATGCGGAGATGGCGAACGTTCGGCACGTGCCCATTCTGACTGTCGATCCGGCACGACGACCGAAAGGTCAGCGCGGTTAGCGTGCGAGCGATTCTACGTACGCGGTCGCGACGAGCTCGGCGGTGCGTGCCCAGGTGTACTCCGCAGCGCGGACCAGCCCCGCCTCTCCGAGCTCCCCTGCAAGCGTCGCATCGCCGAGAACGCGATCCAAGGCGGAGGCGATCGCCTCCGGTTGGCGTGGGTCGACGAGGAGGCCGGCCCCATCGGCCACGAGCTCCTCCGTCGAGGTTCCCTTCGACGTGATCACCGGCGTGCCCTGGGCCATCGCCTCGACGACCGGGAACCCGAACCCCTCGAGGAGGCTCGGGAAGCACATCACTTCCGCCCCGGCGTACAGCGCCTCGAGATCGGGACGAGGGACCCAGCCGAGCCGTCGCACCCGCGCCCGGACGCGCTCGGGAAGCTCGTCGAGCAGGCGATCGAGGTCTTCGTTCCAGCCCCGGGGACCGACGAGCACGAGATCCACGTCGGCCTCGACCAGCCCGAACGCGCGAATCAGGCCAGGGAGGTTCTTGCGTGGCTCGACCGTGCCGGTCCAGAGGACGTAGCGGCCCGGAAGCGCGTACGTCTGACGCGCTAGGGCCACATCCTCCGGGCTCGCTCGTCGGGCGCGGACACCGAGCGGGACGTGGCGAAGCCTCGCGACGTCGAATCCGGCGACGCGGCAGCGGTCGAGCGTGGCAAGCGACGAGCACAGCACGAGGGCTGCTTCCCGGAGCGCAAGATCGAGCGCCCGGTGGAAGAAGCGACGGCCCTGGCGCGTGAAGAGCTCGGGGAAATCGAGGTAGGCGAGGTCATGCACCGTCAGGACGACGGGCCGGCTGGCCGGCGGCATCGCGATCCCGGTGGCGTGGATGACGTCCACCGGCCCGGTCGCCGCTTCCACGCGAGGCCGCCGGAGGTAGTGCCACGACTCGTAGAGCGCGACCCGCGGGAGCGAGAGGTTCGAGACGGGTATCGGGGGGAGCCATTGCTCGGGCGGGGGGTCGCGATGACGTGCCGCGACGCCGACGAGCTCGAGGTCGGGTTGCTCCATCAGGGCGCGAGCGAGCTCGAGCGCAGCGACCGCGGTGCCTCCCGGCACTCGATGCCAGCACTGCTCGAGTGTGAACGCGACCCTCACCGTCTAGACTCTCGCACGTGCATCACGGGCGGATTCTCTCTTGAGTAGGCAGCGACGCGCGCTGATAACGGGGATCGGCGGCCAGGATGGGTCGATGTTGGCCGAGCTTCTGCTCGAAGAAGGATACGAGGTCTTCGGCGTCGTCCGGCGGCCGCCCGAGGCGTATGCGGCCACACTGGGGGACATTGCCGACCGCCTCACCGTCCTTCGCGCCAATCTGCTCGATCAGGAATCTCTCGCAGAGGCGCTTCGCGCGGCAGCCCCATCCGAGGTCTTCAACCTCGCGGCCCCTTCGTTCGTTCCCAGGTCGTGGGACGAGCCGGTCCAGACGGCAGAGTTCGCGGCCGTCGGCGTGACCGCGTTGCTCGAGGCGATCCGGGCGGTTGACCCGGCGATCCGCTTCTACCAGGCGTCGTCGAGCGAGATCTTCGGCGAGCCGGTCGAGACACCCCAGAACGAGTCGACGCCGCTCGCGCCCCTCACGCCGTACGGCGTCGCGAAGGCGTACGGGCACTTCATCTCGAGCAGCTACCGCCGCCGCTACGGGCTGTTCGCGTCGTGCGGCATCCTCTACAACCACGAGTCTCCGCGCCGCCCGCTCGACTTCCTCCCGCGCAAGGTCGCCACCGCCGCCGCAGCCATCTCCCTCGGGCTCGAGCAGGAGCTCGTGCTCGGCGACCTCGATGCACGCCGCGACTGGGGCTACGCCGGCGACTACGTCCGGGCGATGTGGCTGATGCTGCAGCAGGACGAGCCGGACGACTACGTGATCGCCACCGGCGAGAGTCACTCGGTGCAGGATCTCGTCGAACGAGCATTCACGCACGTCGGTCTCGAGTGGCGCGACCATGTTCGGAGCGACCCGGCGCTCCGGCGTGGAACGGCCGAGCTTCATCACCTCGTCGGGGACCCGACTCGCGCGCGAGATCGACTCGGGTGGGAGCGGAGCGTCGACTTCGCGGGCCTCGTTGCACTCCTCGTCGACGCGGAGCTCGCGCGCCTCGGCTCTCAGGAGAAACGCGAGTAGATTCGATCGTGCGCGCGGGCCGTCTCGTCCCAGGTGAAGATTCCGGACCGGCGTAGCCCTCGTTCGGTCAGCTCCTCCGAGCGTTCGAGAGCCTCTTCGACGCCGTCGGCGATCGCTTGCGGGTTCAGCGGGTCGAACAGGACGGCAGCATCGCCACACACCTCGGGCAACGAGCCGGCCATGGCCGCTGCGACCGGGCAGCCACACGCCATCGCCTCGACCGGGGGGAGGCCGAACCCTTCATAGAGGCTCGGAAAGACGAGGCAGGCCGCGCGCCGGTAGAGCTCGACGAGCTCGTCTCCGGAGACGGTGCGGGCATCGACACCGTCGGGTAGCGTGCGCGGGTCGTGGCCGACGCCCGTGAGAAGGAGGCGTAGCTCCGGTCGTCGCCGGCGGATCTCGGCGAAGGCCTCGAGCAGCCGCGCATGATTCTTGTGCGGCCACGGCCTCGCCGGGTACAGCAGGAGCGGCTCACGCGGAACCTCGGGTGCCGGTGTGAAGCGCGCATGGTCGACGCCGAGCCACACCGCGTGGACGTGCTCGGGATCGAGCCGCAGACGCTCGACAACCCGCTCGCGCACGAACTCGCTGATCACGATGACCTCGGTCGCTCGGCGGGAGGCCCGGTCGTACGCGAACCTCCTGAACAGCCGCTCGCCGCGCGCGAACAGGTCGGGCATGTCGAGATGCTGGACATCGAGCAGCGTCGTCACGTGTGGCATCGCGGGCCTCGGGACGGGCACCGTCAACGGGTAGTGCACGACGTCGACCTCCACGCCCTCCAGCAGCGACCGGAGATGCCGCGGCCGCAGGGTCGACGAGCCCATTGCGCGGAGGCGCCCGAGCGTCGTCGTCGCACTCGGGTAGTCATCGGCGACGACGGTCGGCAGCCCACCCCCGGCGTCGGGTGCGAGCGGCGGCACGAGAGCGATGTACTCATGCGTGCCGACCCGGGCAAGCGCGCGCGCAAGCTCTCGGACGTACGTCTCGCTCCCTCCCGAGATTCCCGGGACGAGCGTGAGCAGAGAGAGGCCGACGCGCACGGGGAGGCATCCTACATTGGGGGCTAGAATAGCCCGATGCCCGACGCAGGCCAGGAAACCGATGCTCCTGCAGGGATTCCGGCACATGCGGAGCAGGAGCTCGAGGCGATCGACGTTGCCGCGCTCTTTCAATCGCTCCGGGAGGAGGTGCGTCGCTCGGGCGCCGACCCTGGCGGCGACCACGGTGACCCGGACGACCGCGCCGCCGCCCGGGCAGAGGCCGAGCGCTTGTGGCCGGTGTCGGCGGACCGTGACCTGAGGTTGCGTCCCGGCTTCCGGGGCGGGATCGGTACTCCGGTCAAGGCGGTGTTGCGGAAGGCGATGCGCTGGTACGTGGAGCCTCTCGCGTACGATCAGCGCTCGTTCAACGCGGCAGCACTTCGTCTGATCGACGATCTTCAGGAGCAGGTCAACCGGCTCGAGGCAGAGGTCGTAACGCTTCGCGACGCGAAGCGGTAGCAGGGCCATGCGGATCGCGGTCGTCAGACCCCAGGTGCCCTTTGCGTACGGCGGGGTCGAGATCTTCAGCGACGCGCTCGTCAGGGAGTTGCAGGCACGCGGGCACGACGCCGACAGCGTCACGGTGCCGTTCAAGTGGTACCCCGGCGCCCGGGTGCTCACGCAGGCCTTCCTCTGGCGCCTTCTCGACCTGACCGAGGCCGACGGCAAGCGCATCGACATGGTCGTTGCGACGAAGTTCCCGTCCTACCTCGTCCGGCACCCCGAAAAGCGCGTGTGGCTCGTCCATCAGTTCCGGCAGGCGTATGAGCTCGACCGCACCGACCTCGGCCAGTTCAGCGAGTCGCCGGAGGACAGGGCGATTCGCCGTCGCGTCCAGGAGCTCGATCGGGTCGGGCTCGGCGAGGCTTCGCGCCTCTTCGCCACGTCGCAGAACGTGGCGGGCCGGCTGGAGCGCTCGACGGGGCTCGTCGCCGAGGTCATGCCTCATCCGGCGCAGGACATCCCTTACCGGAACGACGGGCCCGGCGACTTCGTGTTGTCCGTCAATCGACTCGACCGGGCCAAGCGGATCGACCTGCTGCTGGAGGCCGCGGCGACAGAGCCGACGCTGCGTGTCGTCGTCGCCGGCGACGGCCCCGACCGCCAGCGGCTCGAGCAGCTCGTCAGCGACCGCGGGCTCTCGGGACGTGTTCGATTCGCCGGGCGCGTGCCTGCCGACGAGCTCGCCGATCTCTACGCAACGTGTTTCGCGTCCTACTACGCACCCGTGGACGAGGACTTCGGTCTCGGGCCGTACGAGTCGTTCCTGTCGGGCAAGCCCGTGATCACTGCGACCGATGCCGGCGGGCCGCTCGAGGTCGTGCACGACGGGTCTACGGGCCGGGTCGTCGAGCCCGAAGCCGCTGCGGTCGCGGAAGCGGCCGTCTGGTTGCGCGACCACCCCGACGAGGCCGCCACCTTCGGCCGCGCTGGAATGATGGTCGCCGCCGAGGTCACCTGGGACAGGGCGATCGGCAGGCTGCTGTCGTGAAGGTCGCACTCTTCAGCCCCATGCCGCCCGAACGGTCGGGGATCGCGGATTACTCGGCCCTCTTGCTCCCGTCACTCCGCGAGCGCGCCGACGTGGTCGTCGTCAAGCGCGGGACGAAAAAGCCGCCGAGAGGCACCGACCTCTGTGTCTACCATATCGGCAACAATCCCGAGGCGCACGGCTGGATCGTCGAGGCGTTGCGGCGCACGCCTGGTGTCGTTGTTCTCCACGATTTCGTCCTGCATCACCTGATCGCGGGTCTCACGATCGGTCGTCGCGACGGGCACGGCTACCTGGACGCGATGGAGCGCGAGGGGGGCGTCGTCGGCAGGCTTCTCGGTCACGCGGTCCTCGACAAGCGCATCCCCCCGCTCTGGGAGAACCGTCCGGAGGATTTCCACCTTGCGGGGGAGGTGCTGGATCTCGCCACGGGCCTCGTCGTTCATTCGCGATACGTGCACGACAGGGCGCGCGCAACTGCATATTCCGGGCCGATCTGGATCGTGCCGCATCCCGCCTTCCCCGTCCCCGATCTGGCGGCGGCCGACGTCGGCGGCGAGCCGCTCTTCGGCAGCTTCGGCAACGTCAACGCGAGCAAGCGAATCCCGCAGCTCCTCGAGGCGTTCGCGCAGGAGCGACGCCGGCACGAGGGCAGCGCGCTCCTCCTCGTCGGCGCGACCTCGCCCGGGTTCGATCTCGACCGGCGACTGCAGCGACTCGGCCTGGACGGAACGGGCCTCGTGCGCGAGGGATACGTCGACGAGCGACGGCTGTGGCAGTTGATGATCGCAGCGCACGTCCACGTCAGTCTTCGTTCCCCGACGATGGGGGAGACGTCGGGCACCGCCATTCGCGCGCTCTCACTCGGGAGGCCGCTCATCGTCAGCGACGCGGGTTGGTTCTCGGAGCTTCCGGACGAAGTCGCGCTCAAGATCCCCGTCGACGACCGAGAGGTGTCGACGCTCACAGCAGCGCTCGAGCTGCTCGCGACACGTCCCGATGTCCGCGAAGCCATGGGCGTCGCGGCGTCCGACCTTGCCCGTCGAGAGCACGCTGTCGAGCGCGTTGCGGAGCGATACGTCGCTGCCTTCGAGCAGGCTGCCGGTGGAGGTGCTGTCGCCGATGCGGTGCTCACCGAGGTGAGCGAGGCCGCCGCCGATGTCGGCATCGCCCCTGGCTCCGACGAGGCCACGGAGATAGCGAGGCGTCTCGCCGAGGTGCAGCTCGGTGACTGATCGGCTGCGGGCCGTGCCGGCATGGGCCTGGCTCGTTGCCATCGTTCTCGGTTCGTTCGCGTTTCGTGCCTTGCTCTCGAGGCACATGCTGGCGCCCTTCATCATGACCGACGAGCTCACGTATTCCGAGCTCGGCAGGAGCTTCGCTGCAGAGCGCACCTTCGAGATCCGCGACGTTGCCGTCAACGGCTACGGCGTCCTCTACCCGCTTTTGATCTCCCCGGCGTATGCGACCTTCGACTCGCTCACCGACGCGTTCGCCGCCGTCAAGGTGATCAACAGCCTTGCGATGTCGCTCGCCGCCGTTCCTGCGTATCTGATCGCACGCCGGGTCGCCGCCCCGGGGCTCGCGCTTCTCGCCGCGGTGCTCGCGGTCGCGCTTCCGTCGCTCGTCTACACGGCGACGGTGATGACGGAGAATCTGTACTACCCGCTCGCGCTCCTCGTCGTCTGGACAACCCTTCTCGCCATCGAGCGACCGACCTGGGGACACACGGTGCTCGTCTTCGTCGCGCTCGGCCTTGCGCTCGGGACCCGCACGCAGGCGGTCGCGCTCGCTGCAGGGATCCTCTTTGCACCGGTCGCGCTTGCGCTCATCGAAGGCAGCCGGTCGACCCGCATCCGCGCCTCGTGGCGCCTCTACGCGTTGCTCGGCGGTGCCGCGCTCCTCGTTGTGGCGGGACAGTTCCTGCGGGGGCAGTCGCTCCGCGAGCTCCTTGGCGCCTATGGGGTCGTCGGCGATCGGTCCTACGACCTCGCCACGATCCTGCGCTACTGGCTCTGGCATGCCGAGGAGCTGACCCTGTACCTCGGCGTCGTTCCCGTCGTAGCAACGCTCGTCCTTCTCGGGCGCTCCCGGAAGCTCCCGGTCCGCTTGCAGGAGCACCTTGCCGTCACCGTCTCGTTCTCGATCTGGACGACCCTCGTCGTTGCGACATTCGCATCGGAGTTCGCCGGCCGGATCCAGGAGCGCAACGTGTTCGCGATCGCCCCGCTCTTTCTCATCGCCCTCATCGGGTGGGTCTCGATCGGAGCCCCGCGTCCGTGGCCGCTGGCTATCGGCGCTACCGCCGGGTCGGTCGCGCTCGTCGTTGCGTTTCCATACACGCGGTTCATCGACGAGCCCGCCAAGTCCGACACGCTCGCGATCCTTCCCATCTGGTCGTCCTTCGGTCGCCTCCCGTTCGGCTCGATCTGGTTCAGCGTGCTCCTCGTCGCACTCGTGCTCTCGGCAACCTTTCTCTTCGTCCCTGCGCGGTGGGCGGTGCTCGTCCCCGTGGCGGTGCTCGTCTGGTTCGGGCTCGTCGGGAGCTCGGTGTGGTCGGGACCTCGAGGCTTCGTCCAGGCCGGGGCGGGTGCGTTGTTCCAGGGGATTCGCGGCGTCCCGCGCGACTGGATCGACACTGCGCTTCCCCCCGGAGCGACGACCGGCATCGTGTGGACCGGTCTGCCAGACCGTTTCACTGTCAATCAGAACGAGTTCTTCAATCGAGCGGTCGGGCCGGTGTACTACACCGGTGGCCCGTCACCCGGAAATCTGCCGGAGACGGCGATCACGGTCGACCCGCGTGACGGAATCCTCCGGCGGACGGACGGATCTCCCCTCACCGACCGCTACCTGATCACCGACGCTTCACTCGAGTTGGACGGGAAGGCTCTCGCGCGCGATCTCCCCCTCGGGCTGACGCTCTGGCAGGTCGCGGGGCCGACTCCGCACAAGGTCGACGTCACGTGGACCGGGCTGTATCCGAACGACACGTGGTCCGGCCCCACCGTCGACTACGTCCGCAAGAACTGCTCCCCAGGGGTGCTCCAGGTTTCGCTCCGCAGCGACGCCTCGTTGTTCCGTGTTCCTCAGACCGTCACGGCGTCTGTCGACGGCCGCCCCGTCGCGCGCACGCGCTTCAAGGCGCCGGACGATGCTGTCCTCCGGGTACCGCTCGAGCCGGACGACGAGGGCGTCTGCCGGGTCGAGTTCGACGTCAGTCCGACGGCCGTTCCGGGAAGCGGCGACGAGCGTCGGCTCGGCGTCCACTTCGATGCGTTCAACTTCGAGCCACGATGAGAATCGTCGTCGACGTCTCGCCGCTCTCCCATCCGCCCACGGGCATCGGGAACTACATTCGCGGTTCGCTCGGCGGTCTCGTCGACGCTGCCGGCCCGGCACACGAGATCGTCGCCTTCGCTCCGACGAGCCTCAAAGGCCCGGGCCGAATCCGGGAAGCTCTCGCTCCGACACGCATCGAGACGAGGCTCTGGCCGCTACCCGCGTCGCACGCGGTGCGGACCGCCTGGAGCAGGCTCGGGCGCCCGGCTGCCGAGCGGCTGCTCGGATCCTTCGATGCCCTCCTGACCACCGACTGGATGACCCCGCCCCAGCGCGCGGGACTGAGGGCGACGACGATCCACGACCTCAACCCACTCCATCACCCGGAGTGGTGCACACCGCGGACGATCGCCATGCACCGCCGCAAGGACGCCGATGCCGTCGCAGCCTGCGACGTCATCTTCACGAACTCGCGCTACACGGCGGACGATGCGGAGGAAACGCTCGGGATCGAGACGGAGCGGCTCGTCGTCGCGTACCCCGGCGTCGGCCTTGAGTTCGTGCCCGCCGGAGAGAAGACAACGCTCGGCGGGCCGTACGTGCTCGGAGTCGGGACGCTCGAGCCGCGAAAGAACCTGGAGCGGCTCGTCGATGCCTGGCGGCTGCTCGGGAACGAGCATCGCCTCGTGCTCGCCGGCGGTGCAGGGTGGGGAGAGCAGCCAGGTCTCGACGATCCCGGAATCATCCTCCCCGGCTACGTCGCTGACGGGGCGCTCCCCGCGCTCTACCGTGGCGCCGCCGTGTACGTCTACCCCTCGCTGTTCGAAGGATTCGGGATCCCGGTCGTCGAGGCGATGGCGAGTGGGACTCCCGTCGTCGCGTCGAACCATCGGTCGCTCGACGAGGCGTGCGGAGCGGCCGCGGTCCGCGTCGACCCGCTCGATCCCGAAGCGATCGCGGCAGGCATCCTCGAAGCCGTCGAGCGGCGCGAAGAGCTCGTGCCGGCCGGGATCGAGCATGCGGCGCAGTTCACGTGGCGCGCCACCGGCGAGACGATGCTTGCTGCCCTCGTCGCGAGGAACCGGACGTGAGGGTCGGCTTCGATGTCTCATCTCTCGTGCAGACGGGGGCCGGCACTGCGCGTCACGTACGTGGGCTCGTGGCCGCGCTCGGCGGAAGGCCCGGGCTGGAGTTGCACCCGCTGACGTTCGGAGGCCCGGGACGCGCCGCGACGATCGTCCGCGACGCAGCGTGGTATCCCGTCGGCATCGCGCGGGCCGCACGCGAGCTCGACGTGTTGCACTGTCCGACGATGCGCGTCCCTGTTCGTGCGCGCCCCGCGGTCGTCGCAACGGTGCACGACGTTGCGGTCATTCGCTATCCGGAATCGTTCCCCCGCTGGCATCGGTACACGGGTCGGCTCGCTCTCCGCCAGGGCGTTCGCACGGCGGAGGCGATCGTGGCCGTCTCCGAGTTCACACGCGACGAATTGACCGAGACCCTCGGAGTCTCGAGGGACCGGATTCGGGTGATCAGAAACGGCGTCGACGCCGTCTTCACACCGTCCGGGCCGGCGGCTGCGGGCGACTACGTGCTCGCGGTCGGGACCCTCGAGCCGCGCAAGAATCTCGCGCGGGCCGTCGAGGCCGCGAGGCTTGCCGGCGTCGAGGTGCGGGTTGTCGGCGCGGTTGGATGGGGTGGGGTCGACGTACCCGGCTGGGTCGGTCGCGTCGATGACGAAGCTCTTGCGGCGCTCTACCGGGGCGCGCGCTGCCTGGTTTTCCCCTCGCTCTACGAAGGCTTCGGGATCCCCATCCTCGAGGCGATGGCGTGCGGGACACCCGTCGTCACGAGCCGCGGTGGTGCGACCGAAGAGACCGCGGGAGGAGCAGCGGTTCTCGTCGATCCCCTCGATGTCGAGGCGATCGCAGCCGGTATCGGCGAAGCCGAGGAACGCTCGGACGAGCTCGCCGCTCTCGGTTTGGAGCGCGCCCGCGCGTTCACCTGGCAGCGTGCCGCGGACGAGCTCGAGCACCTCTGGCGAGAGCTCGCATGAGCGGTCCGCTCGTGGTCATCGACGCGGACGTTCTCGGCCGGCGGCGCACGGGAGACGAGACGTACGTCCGCAACATGCTGCGAGAGCTGTCGACGCTCGCGGAGCCGACAGGTCTGCGATTCGCGGCGGTCACGCGTCGGCCCGATCTCGTTCCCGCAGGCATCGAGGCCATCGAGCTCCCTGGGAGCAGGCAGGAGCTGCGTATGGCCTGGGCCCTCCCGCGCCTGCTGCGTCGCGTCGATGCCTCACTCGTTCACACGCAGTACGCCGTGCCCCTCCGGTGCCCGTGCCCCGCGGTCGTGATGATTCATGACCTCTCGTTCGAGCGGGACCCCACGGTCATGAAGCGCCACGACCGCGTCGTCTTCCGCTGGGCTGTGCCCCGCGCCGCGCGCTCGGCCGCCCGGATTCTGACGGTCTCCGGCCGGTCGAAGCGCGACATCGTCGAGCTGTACGGGATCGAGCCGGAAAAGGTGGTCGTGACCCCGAACGGGGTCGACCCGATCTTCGCGCCCGGCTCGGGAGGCGCGCGAGACTACGTTCTCTCGGTCGGCGCGGTGCAACCGCGCAAGAATCAGCTGGCCGCACTTCTCGCGGCACAGGAGGTTGGCCTGCCCCTTGTCGTCGTGGGGCCCGAGAAGGATCCCGCCACCGCCCGCGAGCTTCGCGCGAGGGGAGCAACTCTGCGGGGGTACGTCACGCTCGAGGAGCTGGTTGCGCTCTACGTGGGGGCCGCGTGCGTCGTGCAGTCGTCACGCTACGAGGGATTCGGCCTCCCGGTTCTCGAGGCCATGGCGTGTGGCGTCCCGGTCGTCACCGTCCCCGATCCGGCGCTCCTCGAGGTGGTCGGCGATGCGGCAGTCGTGGTGGAGGAAGCACGGCTGGCTGACGGCATCCGTCAGGCCCTCGCCGAGCGCGAGCGACTGGTCGCGGCCGGGCTCGAGCGCGCTGCTCTCTACTCGTGGAGGGCGGCGGCCGAGCAAACGGTCGCCGTCTATCGGGAAGCCCTTCGGCAATGAGGGTCTCGGCCGTCGTCGTCTCGCATGCGCACGCCGATGTGCTCGATCGGTCTCTGCCGCTCCTTGCCGCCCAGGTCGATGAGGTCGTCGTGGTCGCCAACCTGCCTGGTTCGACCAACGAGCTGCCGGTTGGAACGAAGGTGATCGAGAACCCGCGACCGCAGTGCCTCGCTGCGAACGTGAATGCGGGAATCGCGGCGACGAGCGAGCCGTACGTGCTCTTCTCGAACCCCGACGTCGTCGTGGAGCCGGGCTGTGTGGCGGCGCTCGCATCATTCATGGACGCGCACCCGCGCTGTGGAATCGCCGGTCCCGAAATGCTCTGGCCGGACGGCAGGTGGCAGCCCTCGCGACGCCTGTTTCCGACGGTGTCGGGGACGATCGTGCGCCGCACGCCCCTGCGTCGGCTCTATCCGCCGTACGAGCGGCAACGCGCGCACTACCAGCTCGACGAGCGCCCCTCTGCGCCCGTCGAGGCGGACTGGCTCCTCGGCGCGTTTCTGCTGCAGCGGCGGACGATGCTGGATGAGATCGGTGGCTGGGATGCCGGCTATCGCCACTACGTCGAGGACATCGATCTCTGTTATCGCGCGATGCGGGCAGGATGGGAGCGGTGGTATGTGCCTTCCGCGGTCGTGACGCACGCCTATGCGGCGGTGATCGACAGCACGTTCCTGTCGCGGCACACGCTCTGGCACCTGCGCGGAATGGCCCGATTCGTACGCAAGCACCCCCAGGCACTCCGTTCTACGCGCAGGGCTGACCGTCAGCGCGAGGCATGAGTCTCACGGGTCCCTGCAAGTCGAGGCTGACGGGTTGGGAAGCGTCCCAGAGGGTCAGCGACGCACCGTTCGAGAGATCCGAGCCGATGCTTTCGAGGTCGAGGCGCGCAAGTTTCCGGCCCTTGACCGGAACGCGGGAATCCACCACCACGTAGCG
>Ga0163144_10023190_pt1 | contig 12264 bp, 11 predicted proteins | sample OliLak19BULKMAT1_FD_123175 | JGI IMG/M metagenome (GOLD analysis project Ga0163144, IMG submission 123175) | Freshwater microbial mat bacterial communities from Lake Vanda, McMurdo Dry Valleys, Antarctica - Oligotrophic Lake LV.19.BULKMAT1 | ecosystem: Environmental > Aquatic > Freshwater >...
CAACCAAGCCATCTTAAATCAGTCCGGCCCTATCCAGGATCTTGTACACAGAGTTGTTGCTTCCGTCAAGAAAAACCTCCAGCTCGACTGGACCAAGAAGGAGGATGCCAAGGCAGCCATCCGACTGGCTGTCAAGAAGGAGTTGAGAGGCGTGGTGGAGTTTTCGGATCTGGATAAGATCTTAGCCCAGGTCATTGAGCAGGCGGAGGGGCAGTATAGGGAGTGGCCGATGGTGGCGTGATGTGTTAGGGTTTTAGATCTGTTGCTGAGTTTAAAGTTTTAAGTCTGCCTGGCAACGAGATTTGGAAAGGATGGAATGTTTTTATATTTTTAGGGCGACTCTAGACATTTAGCCTCAGAAAACCAGGAATCAGTTCGTGTTATGACATCGTTGGAGAGGGCACCATCGCAGACACGATCCTGGATAGACTTGTAAACTTTTCGCATCGGATTGACTTGACGGGCCAATCTATGCGAAAAGGGATATTGAAAAATAAATGATCGAAAAAACCTATTTTTGATTGTCTTTTAAAGTGGCACCGTTACTCCAAAATCACTGGCTGGCATGGTACGACCGAAATAATCAAATGCTAATATTTTAATCGTGACAGAAAGGGAGGTCCTTTGTCAGGGAATACCAATAAATAATAGTCTGTGTTTGGTTAAGGCAAATTAATGACTAGTAGTGACCTGACTACAATCAATATATCAAAGACATGAATGACAACAATACTATTAGAGGTGAAGCGAAGGATTTTTATGAATCTGAAATCGATATATCTGCAGAAGTTCAACCTATTCAAAATTTTTATAAGATTAAATCAAGATTAAATGATTTTTATTCCTCCGAGAATAAAGCCACATTTTTGGATGAAATAGAAAAGAAAATGAAGGCAGAACTTCAAGAACATAGGGATAAGGCTCATGGAGGTAACGCTGATGCAAGCTGTATAATTGAAGTTAAAACCGAAAGACTGCTATTCTATATTCGACAAGAAATTTTGACTTTACCTTTAATTGCACATCAAAAATATATTGAACCTCTGAATGCAATTAGGTCGAAGGTTTTTATTAGTTATAGTCACCTTGACAAAGAATTTCTAAATGACATTCAAAGACATTTCAAACCTTTTATGGAAAAAATAGACTATTGGGATGATTCAAGAATTTTGCCAGGACAAAAATGGGAAGATGAAATAAAAAAGGCGGTTAATGAAACGAAAGTGGCTATACTTTTAGTAAGTACGGATTTTTTAGGTTCTAAGTTTATAAAAAACGAAGAAATACCTCCTTTATTAAGGGCAGCAGAAAAGGAAGGTGCTGTTATACTGATTGTAATATTAAAACCTTGTCTATTTGAAGAATTTAATGACTTAAACCAATTCCAAGCACTTAATTCTCCTAGTGACCCAGTGATTAAAATGAATTATGCCGAGAAGGAAGAGTTGTATGTCAATCTCGTAAGACAAACCAAACGTTATACTTAAAGATTAATTTTCTTTACGAACAAAATACAATGAAATATGGCCGTAATTCATCTAAATGATCGAATAACAAACCGGTCGGATAATTTTGAAAGGTATAAAAGATCCTCTGAAAGCTTAATATATTTTGATTCACAGGGAACGGAAAGTTTTTCAATAGATTTTTCAGTTGGAACTCGATGGGCAGAATATACAGGTCAAGGGGATCTTCCACATCTTTATGATATTGAAAACGGTCGAATTCAAATAAATTCAAAACAATCGGTTCTTGTAGAAACAAAAGAGAAAATAATGATGCCACATAATTTATTCGGTATTATTATGCCCACTGGTAGGTTGTTTCTGAATAACGGGATAATGTGCAATACTGCTAAGATAGAACCAGGATACGAAGACAAACTTTTCCTTTTGCTATATAATACGTCAAATTCTAAGAAGGAGATTGAAATAGGTGATAAAATAGCCACCGCAATATTCTTTAGTACTGAAGAAACCCCAGCTTCTGTCCCTCGTATTACAAGGGATATTCTACATCAACAAAGACCTTATAATTGGTTCAAGCGATTTTGTGACTCTATTAAAAACAATTACGGAAATAATCCTTATGTATTTGTTCTTGATATATTTAAACTTATTTTAACCTTTATAGCTGGAGCAACATTTGCAAAATATTTCATGGCATGATAGTAGTAGGTAAGAATCTAAAAGAACTGGTTGATCAGTTTAAGATATGCCCAGAATCCGGATTTGATGAAACTGGATTAAGCATAAGACTTAGTAATAAAATAATACTACCAATACATAGTAAGTTCGGTGATACTATACTGTACAATGTAACAAACGTTGAATCCTTCTTTGAAGAAATAGTGATTGAAAGCGGTGTCCTCTCTCTTAATCCAGGAGGTATCGCTTTATGTTGTAGTCAAGAGACATTCAATATGCCAACAAACTATTTCGGTCTCGTTCAGACAAAAGGTTCACTTGCGAGACTGTTTGTTACAACTAATGTTACAGATAGTCAAGTAGACCCGGGCTATAAAGGCAAAGTTACATTAGAAATTATGAATTATTCACCTTTTAAAATAGACATTCCCATTGATTCAATTGTGGCAAAAATGTATATATTTAGATGTACTACGAATGCTGAAGCATATAATGGTAGATATCAAAACTCAGATAAACCAACAATATCAAAATCAGATACTAATTGATGAATAAAATATATTTTTCTAAAGTTAAGGATAATGCAAAAATCCCATCAAAGCTTGATGAAGATGCAGGCTATGATATTTATTGTTGTTTTGATGAAGATGAACTTATTTTGCCTCAAAATGAGGTAACAATAATACCTACCGGAATTGCTACTGCTTTTTCATCAGATTATGTCTTATTTATAAAAGAAAGAAGTAGTTCTGGAGCTCTTGGGATGTCACTGAGAATGGGTGTGATAGATTCAGGCTATCGAGGTGAATTGTTCGTTGGTATTAATAACACAATAAATAAAAGGATAATTATAACGAAGAAAGTAGATAGAATTATTGTTAATGATAAAGAGGTTCTCTACCCATACCTAAAGGCAATTGCTCAAGGAGTGTATATTTCATTACCAAAATTGATTACACAAGAAATACCATATGATATATTAAAACAAATTAATTCTAAGAGAATGTTTAACAAATTAGGGGAAAGTGGAAAATAGAAATAATCAGAATGATGATCATAGTAAGAAGGCACTTGATCTATTCAATAAAGGGAAATATGCAGAAGCACTTGTATACTATAGAAAAGCATTGAAACTTAATGAAAGAGATGATTTAATACACAACAATATTGCAGTTAGTTATCGGCAAATTAAGAATTATGATAAGGCATTTAAACATATTGAGAGAGCAATTGAATTAAATCCTTATAATCATCTTTATTTTAGTACAAAGGCTACAATACTTACCAAGTTAGGTAAATATGAGCAGGCCCTTTTGACAATTGATAAAGCAATAGAATTAAAATCAGACGTGGATTATTTTATGAATAAAATTTCTATTTTAAGGAGGTTAAAGAACTTAAAATCTGCATTGGAACTTATTGATAAACTTCTTGTTCAAGATAAACACAATTTATCATTAATTGCCTTTAAAGCAATTTTACTTTTTGAAAATAAAGAATATGAAAAGGCAAAGATACATTTTCAGAAACTCTTAGGGTCACATTCGGACGCTGTAGCAACTTTGTATCTTGCAAAAATTAAAAGTATGAATTAAAAATATAAATTGAAAACTAGGAATAATACTAATACAGGTTTTTCACTATATGAAACATTTCCAAATTTATCAAACTGTCAGATTAATTCGTGACTATTTCAATTAATCGTTACACACAGCGTTATATAGTTCTGAGAATTTCAAATTTGTAGAAATATCAATTCTTGGGATATTGATTATTTTTTTAGTATCAATATGACCATTAACAATAAAGCTATCAATTTCATTCATCAATTTGTGTAGGGTATAGTAATACATCATTCCGCGTGCTCCATCATAGAAACAATTTAACCCACCAAGTGCAGAGCCAAATTGAAGAGCACTGTGGATTTTTTTTACTCCAGTTTTATTGAGCGCTACTTTTCCTTCAGAGCAAAGTTTATGTAAAAGGCCAGCCGTGCACCAATCGCCTGCACCTGCAGAATCTTCAATTTCACCGAGTACAAACCCTGGAATATTATGCCAATGGTATGGATCTGAATGTTTTTTACTTCTGTAAAATAGACCAGATTTTCCTCTTGTCTCAATTTCAAGAAAACACCTTGGAGACTTGAAAAGAGACTTATAATCGGGAATACGTTCATGCGAAAATTTGAGAATATCTGTTACACCTAAAAAGCGTTCAAAATCTTCCTTATCCTTTATTGAGGAAGGTTCAAAACAAATTATCGATCCTTGAGCTTTCAGTTTATGTGCTAATTCAAATGTGCCTGGGTTAATCCTGTCGAAATAGAATACATTTGGAATTTCATTTCCTGCAAGTACCTCTGACGCAACATTTTTTGTGATGGGTTTGAATTGTGGTAACCAGTGTCCAGTCTCAGGATCACGGAATTCGAAACGATGGATAGGATTACCCTTTTTATCCCGCTTAATTCGATGAATAATTATTGGAGTACTTCCATCCTCATTGAATAATAAATGATCTGTATGTATTTGCCATCGTTTTAGATCATGTAAAAGCTCGTGTCCTGCCCGATTATTCGAAAGCCTTGCAATAGGGAATGAATCCCATCCGAGGTATGAAAGAATAGTCATGACATTCCCACATGACCCGCCAGCGGACAATTTTGGCGGAGTACTTGGACTGCCATTTAAAATTACATCAAGAGCTACTAAGCCGGCTCCAAAGCATTTGGGCTTTTTCAAACTATGATTTATATGGTTCTCCAGCGAGCCAAATTAAGAAAAGTTCAGATTCATCGCTTATTCTTTTTGCATCTACCTCATTTTCAATATCATAGCCGGACGAATCTACGTTTAGTATTCCAACATTGATGCTTTTTAAAGCCTTAAATTCATAGGCACATAATAATGCGCCGATTGATAGAAGTTTGCTAGAAAATGTAGATATAACGATATCGCACCCATTTAGAATCGCCAAGGTTTCATTGTAGTCCTGAATAGTTCGTGAGAGTGTGCGATATACTTCAAAGGGATTCTGCTCTTGGACATAAATAATATTTTGTCCTTCTATATTGAGCTCGTCAAAAAGCAGTTGATGATATTCAATCAGCAAAGCATCAGACCGTCTTGAATCATGTGACGGAAAGGGTAGTACCGGGCATATTTCATCGGGCTTAATCTTTTCATGTGCAGCCTTCATTTGACCACTGTTACCTTCGCCCAAAATAGGCAGCCATATAATCTGTTTTTTATCAGAGGTCAACTCAGAACCTCCTCTAAAACCAAAAACATAGCTGAGCTCGGAATCAGGTTCAAATTCTTTAATATGGGAATCAAGTTTAGCATTTTCAGAGATTATAACAAAAAAGTTCTTTTCCAAATTTTGATAAAACTCATCAAGAATAGCCTGTATCTTACCAATCAGAGAGAAATAAATTCCACGAGGGAATGCACTTATATCTACAAGGATATCAGTAAATTGCTCAAAAAACTGTTGGTCATTGAAAATGTCAGCAATATTTCTATCACCAACTCTCTGTTTTTTCCTGCCTGTACCTGACCATAATTCAATATTTTTTATTTGAATTTTTTCAAGAGGAATAATTGACTTTAAATTATTCAAATTTTCGTCAACGAGAGATTTATATTTTTTTGAAGTTGAACTTTTGCCCTCATCATATTTAATAAGAATACATTCAATTTCTAAGTCGGGACATGAACTCTTTAGAGACATAATCCCTAAATTCATGCGATAATCAAAACCTAGGCCCATAATATAAAGTACGGTTCTGTTTGAACTCTTAGCAAAATGATCGTTTTTAAAAGAAGATAATTCATCGTTACGTAATAATACATAAGAATCCCACCTAAGTTTGCTATTTATCTTTTTGTCCATCTCAGTAATTCATCAGGCTTTTTAGTCCGCCACCCACCATAATTCAACGGCAGATCAAACTTAACACAAAGCCAACGGTTTAAATAATAAATGTTTTTTTTCTCACCCTTTTTTCCCTGCATTACTTCTTTGATATGTAAAAGATTAAAAGCAAGACACAAATTTATTACAGTTTGAAGATCTGCAAAAATATCATTGTTCATCCACTCTTCTTCGTTAAACAACTTAATAGTTCGAGTTGCATCTATATTAAATCCATTGACTCCTGGAGCATAAGGTGCTGTGCCTCGAAAGGTTTCGTTAAAGCAAAAGGTACAAAAATTCGTCAAGAATCTAGTAATCAAAGCACTTTCAGGAATCATCTTATCTAAATCTTTCCATTTCTCATGGGCAATTTTTCGGATAGTCCGATCTTGTTCCTTCGCAGAAATAGATATACTTTTCATGCTTAAATTAAGAGACAACATTCTTTCATATAGTGGAGCACTAAAACTCAGGAATTGTTCAACATTATTGGTTGAAAGTTTAGATAGTGTGCTCATACCAAAATAGTATGGCAAACTGAACTGGTGACATAAAAAGAGCCTAGCTGCTTGCACCACTTTTTCATCTATTCTCATTTGTAGCTCCACAATACTTAATGAGTATTCTAATGGGAGCTCGTTTCTTGCAAGATTTCTTTGAATAAGAATCTCTATCTGTTTAGCTAACTCACAGATATCCTGGTCAGTTCCATCAAATTTAAACAAATACTGTTTCCATTCATCGAACTTTGAAGTCATACTAGTAAGAGTAGCAATTTCTTTAAACAGTGCAGCCTTTGCATTCTTAAATAAGAGAGCTAATTCAAGTTCGTTTTGATGTGAATCCAGAATAAATTCAACACCTTCACGAGATTCAGCTGCACGCTTGGAGGCAATGCTGGATAATAACTTTTCAAACTTGCCTTCTCTATCTTTCCAATAATTTTCTATATTTAATTCTTCATAATCTCTTCCACGATTAGTCTTAAGATTATTTAAAACCTCAAGTCTTTCAGACAACCAAATAGTAGCTTTGTTTCTTTTCTCTAATAAATGTGAAATGAGTATCTCTCTCTGGTTGGAAGATAGCTTATGTACATCGTCGAGCATAAACAGTACTCGATCAAATAACTTTTTACCATTAATCTTGATAAACTCTGGACGAAGTGCTTCTAATGAAAATAATTCGCTATGGCCTTCAATGGAAGTAGAACTTCCTGGAAGGAAACTATCTAGGAGTTCATAAATTGATTTTTCTATTCCTGCTGCCCAATCATATAAAACCTGACCATCACATGGTACATTTATTTTTTTAAAAAAAAGGTTATCGTCTTTATAAATAAAATCAATTTTTAGTAAGTCTTCTGGAAATCGAAGCCTTGCGGCTGAAAGTACAGCTCTCAATGTTGCTGTTATTATTCTACTATTTAGCAATGAGTAAAATAATCTTAATCTATTAACTTGTTGAATTCCAGTAAAACTCTCTAGTATTTCATAATTACGCGTAAATGTAAGACTAACACCAAGCACTTTAATACGATCGTCTGAGACCGCATTGATCTTTTTCAGTTTCCCAAATATCTCTTTAAACTCATCACCTGATTTTCTATTCAATAATGTTAAAAGCGAATCTGGTTCAAACAATCGCAAAAGTGAGCTTTTTCCAGCACCAGGGGAACTGCGAATAAACAAAAACCTATTCCAAATTTCATCCACATTTGTGTTCTCAATAAAATAGTCAAGGGCCAATGGACTATAAAGCCTTAAGAATCCTGTATCGGACTCGATTCGCTCAGAAGCTCGCAGTAAAAAGGGATTTCTAATATTCATATTTATTTTCTCTATGTCTCGATATTCTTGGAAAAAGGCCTTTGTATTTCTTATCAACGGGCATCCACAAGATCGCAACTGTATTATTTGGAGTATTATGATTCAAAATTATTGGCAAACTACTTTCATTAAAGCCAAGATATGGGGAATCGTGCTTACCTTCCTTATAATGTTCATCTATGATATTTGAGTCGAAGTATTTTTCCATGAACAACATTAGTTCAGAATCAGAAGTAATCTTGTACTTTACTGAATTATCAATTTGAAGCAGACATTCAACTGTACATTTTAAGTCAAACTTATATTTCTGTTCCAAAATTTTGACTCCTTGTTTAATATTCTCAAGAGCATCCGTCGTTGCTATATAGAATAGTATATGGACTTCAAGCTTTGTATGGTCAATTGCTGAAAAAAAAGATTTCTGGGAGTCGAAAATGTCGCAAAATATTTTACCAAGCTTTCCCCCACCATCAGATCTGCAATAACTCATCCCGCTGGCTGTAAAATCATCGATTAAAAATATAGTTTTAAATTTAGACCCAGGGATTTCTTTCTGAAGTTCCTTTAGCATGTCTACCATTTTTGAATCCGAAACTGAATAAGTAGCAACAACCTGTTCATTATTTAAAAAGGCAATTCTTCTAAAATGATCGATACGAGAGCCATCACTTAGACCTATAAATAATGACATACGCAAGTTTTGATTATAAAGAGGGTCATTTAATATTTTCGTAATTAAATAAGGAGAAATACCCTTTTCACTAGCAGTTTTCCTTATCAAAATTGGATTTATCTTTTCGGAGAAAAGAATGTTAACTAGGTGAGCCATTTGATCATTAGAAATAAATATTAGGTGATCTTTTACCAACCTATACCCTATTTTTTTATCTTCCAGAGTTTCAAATTGTTGCAACCATTTTACTAGACTTTCAAGAAACCGAGTTCCCGGTGAAAATTGCTGATATTCATTCCATTTGAGATTTGCCATTGCTTGCAATAATGGACGTTCATGATCAATCTCTTGAGGATTCCAGTCCATTATTTTCGCTAATAATGTTTCGGCTAACGTTGTTCTCATAACTTGGAAAGTTTAAAGTAATCATTAGAAGTCTTAATTTTCCGTAAAAGGTAAGCTACTGCTTTTTCATCTCTATAGCCAGGTGGACAAAGGTTCCATCCCCGATCTGGAATTGAGGAAACTTCGCCAACACTTAATGAATATTTATTAGCCAGTAAAGCATAATCATTTCCGGGCCATTGTCCCTTATCTCCTATGCATAATGCCTCCTCATTAAGACCCAGTTTCCGACATAATTTAAAGCAATGTTCAAGAATATTGTTCTTCGTTGCGACTGATCTAGGAATAATATCAAGAGAATGACTTGATTCAACCACAGTGATATCATTTTTGTCCAACAACATGATCTCATTCAATAGCAAATCACGAACCCTACTCCATTTAATTGACGTATCAGACTTGATCGTAAGCTGATTGGGGCTTGGATCTACTTTGATGCCGATTCCTACTAAATGTTGTTGCACCATGGCAAGTGTCGGATGCATTGGGATAGATTTAATAGGGTGGTTGCAATCTGTAAGAGGAGCAATGTCACTACCGTTATAATACCCTACCAAAACATTTTTCATATATTTTTTATTTCCTTGAAATATTTTTTCAAGTTCAGTCCGAAGCGATTTTCCTCTTCCTGAAATGATAGCTAGAACAAACCCTTTTTTTGCAAAATCCACAAGAAGTTCTTGTACTTCTTGGCCTGTACCGGTATAGCGATTGGCAGCAGCGCAAAGAGTTCCATCAAAATCAAAAACTAGGCTTCCAAACTTTGCGTTTCCTAGTGACTTTTTAAAGGACTTATAATAAGTAATCCAGTCTTGATATTCGCTATCTGAAAGATCTGAAACTTGGTTTACTTTCGCTTTTCTTGCTATTGCAATTTCTTCAATTGTAGGGGGTTGCGTGCTTAGTAAACGATCATATTTCAAATGATATATTTTGGAACCATAGGAAGGTACACCTGGTCTGCCAGGATCGATTTTTACTTTCTTGCCAAACTCTTTGATCAGGCTCATCGCTTGAATTAACAAATGAATAGTTCCTTCAAAGCTGTTTAAAGTCGTTGAAATAACAATTCTGGGAATCTCTAACGGTAAGAAATTAAGTGTTTTGTAACATAATTTTTCATCTGCAGGACATGTTATTGCTATGATCGCAGTATTTTTTTGTTTGTCGAACCAATTATGTCGTCCATGTGCAAAATGTCTGTAATCACTTAACAGGGACGGAGCAAGACCAGCTTCAGAAAATTTTGATTCTAGATCAACTGCGACTGCATGATGATAGGAACCATATAGGATAACAAAACTTATTTGAACATTGGTTTTTCTGATAAATTGTTGCAAAGAATTTGCAGGCAAAGGCGATAGTTTTGTGGTAACCTTGTCAAACAAAATGGCTCGATACAATATGACAAAATATGCTGCAAGTGAATTAGTTGCTAAAAATCCATCTTTACCTGCTGGAGGCTCAAAACCTACTGTGGTACATCCAGAAAATTTATCGGACAATTCAGAAAGCTTTGAATTTTTACGCATACAAATGCTTAAGATTGAAATTGGCTCACTTTCAATTGCTTTTCTAAAGGCAAAAAGAATATCAGTGTTGCTGCCACTTGCACTTATAAACAAAATGTTGCTTTTACGGAAAGTTGCATTGGCATAGAACAATTCAAGAGGAGTAACCGCTTTAGCAAAAATTCCCGATGAAGTAAGTAAATCAGCAGCATAAACACAGGTACTAAAAGAGCCACCGGAACCGACTATATAAACTGGATCCTTATAATGCCTAATAATTTCTGCTATTGACCCTACATCAAGTTGGCTGGCCCATCTTATTGTATCATTAATCTGATTTAGTTCAGTTGCAAAAGGTCGTCCCATAAACCTTAAATCTATTGCTTTTTGTGATAAGACCGAACTTTCCCTTACAATAATTTAGCTCCTTTCTATGTTTACCTAGGTTTTGGCTGGTGAAATATCTTGAAGGAACTAGTCAAAACATTCCAAATTTAAAATGGACATCTGAAAGGTTCTATGAAAGAGTCAACTCTTTGATCTTGCCGGATTCGAACTTCAAGTCGAAAATCATGAGAACATTATAGGATTGAAAAGTACTGTTCAAAAATTGGGAAACAAACAGCCCCAGAATTATCCGATACATTATTTAAGGCGGGATCCATGTGTTGATGTTATCTCACCACCCTGTAAACAATAACTACCATTAAAATTTAACTTCCCTCTACTTTCCAGCAGCACTAAGCCTATCCAAGGCCCAAACCCGACATCAATTTTGAGAAGGAGCGTTGTGGAGGCCAGCAATGAAATACGAAGCACCATATTTTTATCTTAACGGACTCTATACTGCTCCAATTTCCGTTTCTTCGTCACACGCCACAACAATAGACGAAATCCTTTAATAGATATCAGCCAATGAAACTCCTCCACACTGCCGACTGGCATGTAGGCCAACTCTTCCACGAATATGATCGCACTTACGAGCATCAGCAATTCCTGGATTGGATCCTAGGTACGCTTGCAAGGGAGCAGATTGATGTCCTACTCATCAGTGGTGATGTATTTGATATATCCAATCCTTCGGCAGCTTCGGTCAAAATGTTATATAAGTTTCTCAATCAGGCTGTAAGAGCGTGCCCAGATTTACAAATCATTGTTACCGCAGGTAATCACGATTCAGCGGCACGGTTGGAATCACCCAAGCCACTCCTAGAGTCTTCTAAAATCCACATGGTGGGTCTCGTAGAGAAGGATAAAACCGGGAGCATTGATTACAGCAAGATTACGATACCAATATTGGATCAGGACGGCAACATCGTATATTGGTGTATTGCGGCTCCTTTTTTACGCATTGGCGACTATCTGCGATATCTGATGGCGACAATCCGTGTACAGAAGGTGTGGATGCATTTTATACAGCGGCATTCCAGTATGCTCTATCGCACAGGCAATCTGGCCAGGCCATCATTACAGGACCTAGTGCACCGAGTAGTTGCTTCCGTCAAGAAAAACCTCCAACTCGACTGGACCAAGAAGGAAGACGCCAAGGCCGCTATCCGACTGGCCGTCAAGAAGGAGCTGATAGAAGTGGTGGAGTGGAGTTTTCGGATCTGGACAAGAACCTGGCTCAGGTCATCGAGCAGGCGGAGAGGCAATATGGCGAGTGGCCGATATGGTATTCTTCCTATTCCTATGGCAGTTGGAATCTACTATCAAAATTGAATGGAGCAGTAGATACAACAATTATTCGTTTGGCATCTGGATGATTGGGATTGATC
>Ga0163144_10023191_pt1 | contig 12264 bp, 6 predicted proteins | sample OliLak19BULKMAT1_FD_123175 | JGI IMG/M metagenome (GOLD analysis project Ga0163144, IMG submission 123175) | Freshwater microbial mat bacterial communities from Lake Vanda, McMurdo Dry Valleys, Antarctica - Oligotrophic Lake LV.19.BULKMAT1 | ecosystem: Environmental > Aquatic > Freshwater > Lake...
GTCGTTCACCGGTGCTTCTCCACCGTGTAACGCGCGAGCCGCAGGTCCGGATGCCAGAAACGCGCCGGCAGTCCTGCCTTAAGCTTTAGCTGGGAGAGGAAATCGCGCGGCTGCGGCAGCGACTCCCACACCTGCGGCAGGAACGTGCCGCGATGCGAGCCGTGTTCGAGGATCAGCCCGTCGACGTCGGGCACGAGTTGTCCGATAAGATCCGCTTCGTCGCGGAATTCGATCGGGACCGAGTCGGACAACAAGGACACCTCGACCTTGATCTCGTCGAACTCGCGCAATGACACCGGGCGAAAGCGCGGGTCGAGAAACGCCGCCGCGCGAGCGTTGTGCTTGAGGTCGTCCAGCAGGGCGCGCCGGGCCTCCAGGCTGCCGATGCAGCCCCGGAGTTGTCCGTCGCGCTTCAGGGTCACGAACGTGGCACCGGTCTCGCGGAGAAAGGCGGCGTCTTCGCGGGCGGTCAGCTTCATGCCGAGCTGGCGCGCGATGGTGGCGCGGGCGATCGGCAGCAGCACGTCGCCCTTGTTCGCGGGTCCGACGTCCGTGAACGCCCCGGCGCCGTGGTCGAAGAACGCAAGCGACGCGTAACCGACCACGCGGTTCCTGTCGCCGGCCGTGTCGCCGGAGTTGCGCAGGTCCAGCAGTTCCGGCGCAAGGCCCTTGCGGCGCGCCACGAGCAGGAGGCCGTTCACGGGTGTCGCACCGCAGGCGTGGTGATGGTCGATGTGGGGCGCGAGCGCGAGCATGTCCTTGACCGTCCCGGCATCGGTGAACTGGGCGGTGTTGTAGGGCAGGTAGTGCGAGAGGTCGGAACTGATCACGATCAGCGTCTCCGGCCCGCCCCACACGATTTCCAGCACGTCGGCCACGGCTTCCGCGGTGGCATCGCCGACTGCGAGCGGTACCAGGGTGAACGAGCCCAGGGCTTCCTGCAGGAACGGCAGGTGGACTTCGAGCGAGTGTTCCAGGGCATGAGCCTGCGGACTCGCCGTGATCTGGGGCAGCTCGCGCAGCGCGGCGACGGCAGCGGCGTCGACGGGGATCGAACCGAGCGGCGTTTCGAAGCAATCGGCATCCGGCAAAGCCAAGCCCCGGACCGCGACGCGATGGCAGGGGCCCAGCAGCACGACCCGGCGAATCCGATCCTTGACTGGCGCAAGGCGGGCATAAGCGGAGGCGGCCACGTCGCCGGAATAGACATAGCCGGCGTGCGGGACGATCAGCGCCTTGGGCGCCGGCGCATCAGCTTGCAGCTTGGCGCTTGCGGAAGCGAGCCTGGAACGCACTTCCGCGCGCAGGTCTTCCCGATCCGCTGGGTAGAAACTGCCGGACACGGCGGCGGCGCGAACGGTGACGACTTGCATTCGGATCTCCTGGAGCGGCCAAGACCGTAGTCCCGAACCGGGCAGGCAGCAAGCCCGCAGCGACCGGCCGCTGAAACCGATTGACCGCAGGGCTTGCCGCCACTAGATTACTGACCAGTCAGTTATTACAGATTTGCCAGCCCATGGTCGTCAAAGCCAGAAGAAGTCCGCAGCTCAAGGCTGAAGCCACCCGGGCCGGATCGGTGCGCACGGAGACCCGATGGACGCGCCGGAAGGACGCCCGCCCGGCGGAACTGCTGGCGGCGGCGCTCGACCTGTTCGTCGAGCGGGGCTATGCCGGCACGCGGCTCGACGACGTCGCGAGCCGCGCCGGTGTCAGCAAGGGCACTTTGTACCTCTACTATTCGAGCAAGGAAGAACTGTTCAAGGCGGTGATCCGGGAGGGCCTGGTGCCGGTGTACGAGCACGGCGAGCGCATGGTCGACGCGCACACCGGGAGCGCAGAGGAATTGATCCGCAATCTCCTGCGGGCCTGGTGGGACACGATCGGGGCGACCAACCTCGGCGGGATCCCGAAGCTCATGATCGCCGAGTCGGGCAATTTCCCCGAGGTGACGCGCTATTACTTCGACGAGGTGGTGAGCCGCGGCCGGAAGCTCGTGGCGCGCGCGCTGCACCTGGGCATCGAGGCCGGCGAGTTCCGCGATCTGCCCGTGGATCAGGTCGTGCGCCTGATGCTGGCGCCGCTGATGCTCATGGCGATCTGGCGCTACTCGTTCGAGTTCTGCGACACCGCCCGGCTCGACCCGGACAGTTATCTGAGCCTGCACGTCGACGTATTGCTGAACGGGTTGCGGCAGAATCCAACGACCGGAGCGGGACGATGAAAGATGTTTTCCGGCGATCGCGCTCATGGCGGATCGGAGCCGTGGTGACTGCCGCTTTGGCGATCGTCGCGGCGGTCGGCGTCGTCGTCCTGAAGGCGCCGCCCGAACGCGGGGGCGGCGACGCCACGGCGGCCGCGACGCCGCCCGTGGCTCGGGTCATGGAACTCTCGGAGATCGACGTGACCACGGTGTCGCGCGGAGCGCTCGAGCGAGTCGTGCCGCTGTCCGGAACGCTGCGGCCACTGGAGCAGACGCTGCTCAAGTCCAAGGTGGCCGGCGAATTGCGCACGATGCCGGCACGCGAGGGCGAGAGCGTGCGTGCGGGCCAGGTCATCGCGCGCTTCGACGAAATCGAACTGCGAGCCCGCGTGGCCGAGAAACGCGCCAACCTGGAGGCGACCCGCGCACAGCTCGGGCTGGCGAAGAAGACGTGGACGATGAACGCGGACCTGCTCGCGAAGGGTTTCATCTCGCAGAATGCCGCCGACAACGTGGCCAATTCCGTGACCGTGAGCGAAGCCAATCTCGCCTCCTCGGAGGCGCAACTCGACGTCGTGCAGAAGGCGCTCGCCGATGCGATCGTCCGCTCGCCGATCGATGGCGTGATCTCCGAGCGCTTCGCCCAGCCCGGGGAGAAGCTGCCGGTGGATGCGAAGCTCGTCGCGATCGTCGACGTCACCCGCATGGAGCTCGAGGCCGAAGTGCCGAGTTCCGACATCGCGTTCGTGAAGATCGGCCAGGCGGTCGAATTCACCATCGAGGGCTTCGCCGGCAAGCCGTTCACGGGCAGCGTGGAACGGATCAATCCAAGCGCGGACGAACGCTCGCGCGCGGTCAAGGTGTACGTGTTGCTGCCGAATCCTCGCCGGGAATTGCGTGGCGGCATGTTTGCGAAGGGTTCGCTCAGGCTCGCAGCGGAACGACAGGCGACGCTCATGGCCCTGGCGGCCTTGCGCGAAGAGCGCGGCGAGAGCGTCGTCTACCGCCTCGAAGGCGATACGGTGACGAGGCAGGCAGTGACCGTCGGACTGCTCGATCCCGGCCGCGGCGTCGTGCAGGTCTTGAGCGGGCTCGAGCCCGGCGCGCGCGTGCTGAACGCCAACCTGGGCAACGTGAAGCCTGGCGACCGCGTGCGCGAAGCGCCTGCGCGTCCCAAGAGCTGACCGGGCGGGCGCCGACAGCATGTGGTTCACGCGCGTCAGTATCGGCAATCCGGTGTTCGCCACCATGCTCATGGCGGGCGTGCTGGTGCTGGGCCTGTTCTCCTACCAGCGCCTGTCGGTGGACCAGTTCCCCAACATCGATTTTCCGGTGGTGGTGGTCACGACGCGATACGACGGCGCGTCGCCGGAAGTGGTCGAGAGCGACATCACTCGCCCCATCGAGGAGGCCGTCAACGCGATTGCCGGGCTGAAGACGCTGACCTCGCGTTCCTACGAAGGACAGTCGGTAGTGATCGCCGAGTTCGACCTCATGACCGATCCACCGGTCGCGGCGCAGAACGTCCGGGAGAAGGTCGCCGGGGTGAAGGCGGGCTTCCGCAAGGAGATCGACGAGCCGGTCGTCTCGCGCTTCAATCCCGACGATCAGCCGGTGATGGCGGTCGCGGTCAGCTCGCCTTCACGCGGTCTGCGCGAACTCACCACGCTCTCGGACCAGGTGGTGATGAAGCGCATCGAGAGCGCCCGGGGCGTGGGCAAGGTGACTCTCGTGGGCGGGGTGCGCCGCGAGGTGCAGATCCGTCTCAAGCCGGGCGAACTGGAAGCGCTGGGCGTCGGGGTCGACCAGGTGATGCAGGCGATCCGGCAGGAAAACCAGGAGCTGCCGGCGGGCGCGCTCACGGCGCGCGAGTCCGAACGCCTGGTGAAGGTTCAGGGTCGCATCGCCACCGTGCCGCAGTTTCGCGACATCATCGTCGCGCGGCGCAACAATTCACCGGTCTATCTGTGGCAGGTCGCGAACGTCGTCGACGGGCAGGAGGAAGAGGACAACGCTGCACTGGTCGACGGCATGCGGGCGCTGGCGATCGACGTGGTGAAATCCCAGGACTCGAACACGATCCAGGTGGTGGACAACGTGCGCCGCGTGGTGGCGGAGCTGCAAGGCGGGTTGCCGGCCGACGTGAAGCTCGCGGTGGTGCGCGACACGTCGATCGGCATCCGCAACTCGGTCAACAACGTGCGCAGCTCCATCATCGAGGGTGCTGCGCTCACGATCCTGATCGTCTGGGTGTTCCTGCGCTCCTGGCGCAGCACGGTGATAACGGGGCTCACGCTGCCGATCGCGCTGATCGGGACCTTCACCGCGATGCTGGTGCTGGGTTACACGCTGAACGTGATGACGTTGATGGCCATGTCGCTATGCGTCGGACTGCTGATCGACGATGCGATCGTGGTGCGCGAGAACATCGTGCGGCACCTCAAGATGGGCAAGGACCATCGGCAGGCGGCGCTCGACGGCACCCAGGAGATCGGGCTTGCGGTCATGGCGACCACCTTCACCATCTGCGCGGTGTTCGTGCCGGTCGCCTTCATGGGCGGCATCATCGGGCGTTTTTTCTATTCGTTCGGAATGACGGTCACCGCGGCGGTGCTGCTGTCCATGCTGGTGAGTTTCACGCTCGATCCGATGCTCTCCAGCGTGTGGCAGGATCCGGACGCCGACGGCCCGCGTGGCAATGGTCCGATCGCGCGCTTCCTGCGCTTAACGGAGCAGGTCTTCGAACGCGTGAGCGCCTTCTACCAGCGCCTGGTGGGCTGGTCGCTCGGTCACCGCAAGACGGTACTCGCCCTGGCCGCTGCCAGCTTCTTCGGCAGCTTCGCCCTGACGCCGTTCATCGGTTCCGAGTTCGTGCCCGAGGCCGATCTGAACGAGATCCTGGTCTACATGAACACCGCGCCGGGCTCATCGCTCGAGTTCACTCAGGCAAAGGTGAAACAGGCCGAGGCCGCGTTGCGCGAATTCTCCGAGGTCGGTTACACCTACGCGACGCTCAATACCGGCGTGGTCCAGGGCAAGAACTACTCGACCGTGTTCGTGCGGCTGAAGGACCGGCGCGAACGTTCGCGGTCGCAGAAAGAGCTGTCGAATCCGTTGCGCGAGCGCCTGGCGCGAATCGCGGGCGTCGAGGTGACGTACGTCGGTCCGTTCGCATCGGTGTCGAGCGGCAAGCCGTTGCAGGTCAGCATCCAGGGCGCGGATATCGCCGTGCTCGAGCGCCTGTCGGGCGAAGTCATGGGCCGGTTGCGGGGGATGACCGGGCCGGTCGACATCGACACTTCGCTCAAGGCTGCCAAGCCTACCATCGAAGTGCGGCTCAATCGCGACGTGGCGAGCGACCTCGGTGTGGGCGTCGCGCAAGTGGGCAATGCGCTGCGGCCGCTGCTCGCGGGCGAGGCCGTCAGCACCTGGAAAGGCCCCGACGACGAGAATTACGAAGTACGGGTGCGCCTCCCGCAGGACGAACGACGCACGGCAGCCGATCTCGACCGGCTAACCGTGGCGAGCCAGCAGCTCGGTGCCGACGGCACACCGAAACTGGTCGCACTGCGCCAGGTCGCCGAATTCGTACCGACCCTGGGCGCCTCGCAGATCAACCGGCGCGATCTCGCTCGCGAAGTGCTGGTGAGCGCGAACGTCTATGGGCGTCCCGCCGGCGATGCCGGCCGGGAACTGAAAGACAAGCTCACGTCGATCGAATTGCCGCCAGGCTATCGCTTCGTGATGGGCGGCTCGACCAAGGACATCCAGGAGACCACGGGCTACGCAGTCTCGGCACTCCTGTTGGCCGTGGTGTTGATCTACCTGATCCTCGCTTCGCAATTCCGCAGCTTCCTGCAACCCTTCGCCATCATGGTGTCGCTGCCGCTTTCCCTGGTGGGCGTGCTGCTGGCACTGATGTTGTGGCGGAGCACGCTCAACATCTTCTCCATCATCGGCTTCATCATGCTGATGGGATTGGTGACCAAGAACGCGATCCTGCTGGTGGATTTCGTCAATCACGAACGCGCGCGGGGCCTCGGCCGGACCGAGGCGATCCTCTCCGCGGCCCGCATCCGCCTGCGCCCGATTCTCATGACCACGGCCGCGATGGTTTTCGGCATGCTGCCCCTGGCGCTCGGCCTGGGCGAAGGCGCCGAGCAGCGCGCCCCGATGGCTCACGCGGTGATCGGAGGTGTCATCGCCTCGACCTTGCTCACGCTCCTGATCGTTCCGGTGGTGTTCACCTATCTCGACGATCTCGGCGGCTGGATGACACGCGTCCTGGGTCGCCCGACGCGCTCCGAACTGGAAACGGCGGCCGAGTCACACTGACACCACTCCCATCGGCGAAGCGACCATGACAATCACATCCCGATGCCGCACGGCCCCCATCGCCGCGATCTTTGCTTTGACCGTCCTGGCTCTGGCCGCCTGCGGCAAGGAAGAGAAGACGCCGGACCCGCCCCGGCCGGTCAATGTCGTCAGAGCGGAATCGGCCACGGGCGAACTCGGGACGAGCTATACGGGTGAGGTGCGGGCGCGGTTCGAGACCGCGCTCGGGTTTCGTCTCGCCGGCAAGGTCACGGCGCGATTGGCCGAGATCGGCGATGGCGTGAAGGCCGGACAGGTGCTGGCCCGGCTCGATCCGGCGGACCAGCGGCTCGGCACCGAGGCCGCGCAACAGCAGATGTCGGCAGCGCAGACGACCTACGAGCAGAATCGCTCGGACCTCGCGCGCTTCAGCGAACTGGCCCGGCAGGGATTCATCGGCGCCGCGGAACTGGAGCGGCGCACTGCCGCGACCCGCGTGGCGGAAGCGCAACTGTCCCAGGCCAAGGCGCAGCTCGGCACCTACCAGAACCAGTCTTCCTACACCGAGTTGCGCGCCGACCACGACGGCGTAGTCACTGCGATCGGGGCCGAGGCGGGGCAGGTCGTCGCCGCCGGCCAGATGGTGATGCGGGTGGCGCGCAATGGCGAGCGCGAGGTGGCGATCAACGTTCCGGAAAACCGTCTCGGCGAAGTGCGCAAGGCGCAGCAGATCCACGTCGGGTTCTGGGCCCAGCCCGACAAGCTGCTCGACGGGCGGGTTCGCGAGATCGCTCCGAGCGCGGATCCGGTGACGCGCACCTACACGACCAAGGTGACGATCCTGAATCCGGATGCCGAGGTCCAGCTCGGCATGACGGCAAACGTGTCGTTCAGGGTCGATGGTCACGGCGCTGTGGTACGGCTGCCGTCCACGGCGCTGTTCCAGAAGGGCGACCAGACCGCCGTGTGGATCGTGGACCCGAAGACCGGGCAGGTGAACCTGCGCCCGGTGAAGGTGGCGCGCTTCGGTGACGATGCCGTGAGCATTACCGAAGGGTTGGCCGGCGGCGAGCTGGTGGTCCGCGCCGGGGTGCACAAGCTGTTCGCGAACGAGAAAGTGCGCATTCTGCGCGAAGCCGCGCAATGATCTCGACGCGCTTCAATCTTTCCGAGTGGGCGCTGAACCATCAGGCCCTGGTGCTCTACTTCATCGTCGCGCTGTCGGTGAGCGGGGTGTTCGCCTACCTCGAGCTCGGCCAGAACGAGGACCCGGACTTCACCTTCAAGGTGATGGTCATGCGCACCTTGTGGCCGGGTGCCACCGCCAAGGAAGTGGAACAGGAGATCACCGAACGGCTCGAGAAGAAACTGCAGGAGACGCCCTGGTTCGACTTCACGCGCAGCTATTCGAAACCCGGTGAGTCCCTGATCCTGCTCACCCTGAAGGATTACACGCCGCCGAAGGAAGTCCCGAACGCCTGGTACCAGGTGCGCAAGAAGGTATCGGATATCCGCGGCACCCTGCCGGCCGGCGTGCGCGGGCCATTCTTCAACGACGAGTTCGGCGACACCTTCGGGACCATCTACGCCTTCACCACCGACGGCTACTCGTTCTCGGAACTGCGCGATCACGTGGAGAACGTCCGGCGGCAACTCCTGCTGGTGCCCGACGTCGGCAAGGTCGACGTGCTCGGCGAGCAGGTGGAGAAGGTCTGGATCGAGATGTCGCACAAGAAGCTCGCGACGCTGGGTATCGATCCGATCTCGCTGTTCGCCGTGCTGAGGGCGCAGAACGAGATGGTGCCCGCTGGCAGCTTCGAGACCCGGGCCGACAAGGTGTTCGTGCGGGTCTCGGGCGACTTCAAATCGGTCGAGAGCATTCGCGAGATCGGGATCCAGGCCAACGGCAAGCTGTTCCGGCTGGGCGACATCGCCAAGGTTTATCGAGGTTACGTCGATCCCCCGGAGATTCTGTTCCGCTACCGGGGCGAGCCCGCCATGGGACTCGCTGTGTCCATGAGGAAGGGCGGCGACATCATCACCCTCGGCAGTCAGCTCGAAGTGGTCATGAAGCGCGTGACCGCGGAGCTGCCGGTGGGCATCGAAGTCCACTCGGTAGCGGATCAGCCGAAGGTCGTTTCGCGCTCGATCAGCGAGTTCATGCGGACGCTGACCGAGGCGGTGATCATCGTGCTTGCGGTGAGTTTCATCAGCCTCGGACTGCGCACGGGTATCGTGGTGGCGTTGTCGATCCCGCTGGTGCTCGCCACCACGTTCCTGTTCATGCTGATCTTCGGTATCGACCTGCAGCGTATCTCGCTCGGCGCGCTGATCATCGGCCTCGGCCTGCTGGTGGACGATGCCATCATCTCCACGGAGATGATGGCGATCAAGATGGAACAGGGATGGGACCGGTTCAAGGCCGGCAGCTATGCCTATTCGTCCACGGCGCCCTCGATGCTGACCGGCACGCTCGTGACGGCTGCGGGATTCCTGCCGGTCGGGCTGGCCAAGTCGGCGGCCGGGGAATATACGTACTCGATCTTCGCGGTGGTCACGATCTCGCTGCTGGTGTCATGGGTGGTCGCGGTCGTCTTCACGCCCTACCTCGGATTCCACCTGCTGCCCGACTTCTCCAGGAACGGCCGGCGCGAAGGTGTTCTGGCTCGGTTGGTGCGGACCGTGTTGCGGCGGCCCGCTCCGGTCTTCGCGGTGCATGCAGGTCATGCCGATGACGTCTACGATCGGCCGTTCTACCGGCGTTTCCGTGCGTTGGTGACCTGGTGCGTCACGTATCGCAAGACCGTGATCGGGATAACGGTGGTGCTGTGGGTGCTCGCCGTGCTCGGATTCGGCTTCGTGCAGCAGCAGTTCTTCCCCTCCGCCAACCGTCCCGAGCTGGTGGTCGATCTGTGGCTGCCGAACGGTTCGTCGATCACGGCGACCGACGAGCAGGCGCGACGCTTCGAGAAGTTGCTCGCGCGCGATCCGGACGTGGAGAGTTTCGTGGCCTACGTCGGCAGCGGCAGCCCGCGCTTCTATCTGCCGCTGGACCAGCAGTTGCTCAACCAGAACCTCACGGAGTTCGTGGTGACGGCGAAGAGCGACAAGGTGCGCAACGCGCTGCAGCAGCGTCTCGAGCGCACGCTCGAGACCGAGTTCACGCTGGTGCGCGGTCGCGTGGCGGTGCTGCAGAACGGTCCGCCGGTCGCTTATCCGGTCGCGTTTCGGGTGAGCGGCCCGGCCAATGACGAGATCCGCCGTATCGCAAGCGAGGTGGCCACCCTCATGCGCGCGAACCCGAGCATGCGCCTCGTGCATCTGGACTGGAACGAGAAGAGCAAGGTGGCGAAACTCGAAATCGACCAGAACAAGGCGCGTCTGGTGGGCGTCTCGTCCTCGGGCCTGTCGAACATGCTGAACTCGGTCCTGACCGGCTATTCCATCACCGAATTCCGCGAGCGCGACAAGCTGATCGAGGTGCTGGCCCGCGCTGAACGCTCCGAGAGGAAGAGCCTGGAGGACTTCGGCGACATCAACATCCCGACCCAGAGCGGCCGCTCGATCCCGCTGGCGCAAGTGGCGAGCGTGAGCTACGTCCAGGAAGACGGAGTGATCTGGCGCCGCAATCGGGTGCCCACCATCACGGTGCAGGGCGACGTGAAGCGCAACGTCCAGGCGCCCGAAGTGTCGAAGGAGGTCGACAAGTTGCTCGCTCCGATCCGTGCCGACCTGCCGCCCGGTTACAGCATCACCATGGGCGGGGCGATAGAGGAAAGCGCGCGCGGACAAGGGTCGGTCGTCGCGGTGGTGCCGATCATGATCGTCACCGTCGTCACGCTGCTGATGATGCATCTGCAGAGCGTTCAGAAGACCGTCCTCGTGCTGTTGACGGCGCCGCTGTCCGTGATCGGCGTCGCGCTGTTCCTGCTCGTGGGCAACGTGCCCTTCGGCTTCGTCGCGATGCTGGGGTTCATCGCGCTGCTGGGCATGATCATGCGCAACTCGATCATCCTCGTGGACCAGATCGAGCAGGACATCACCGCCGGTCATCCGCCCTGGAACGCGGTGATCGATGCGACCGTGCGGCGGATGCGACCCATCATGCTCACGGCTGCGGCGGCGATTCTCGCGATGATTCCCCTGTCGCGCTCGAATTTCTGGGGCCCGATGGCGGTGGCGATCATGGGCGGGCTGCTGGTCGCGACGATTCTGACGTTGCTGTTCCTGCCGGCGTTGTATGCAGCGTGGTTCCGGGTTCGGAAGCCCGCTGCGACGTGAGGCGTTCGGCTATCCTTGCGATCGTCGCGTGCCGCAAGGAATGATCGTGCTTCGTCTTCGCCAGTGCTGCCGGGCCGGGCTTGCCGTTCTGCTCGTCCTGTTCGTTGCCGTCCTTCCGGCAGGCGCAGCCTGGGCGGAGCGCTATGCCGTCGCCTCCGCTCACCCGTTGGCGAGCGCCGCGGGCGAGGCGATCCTGGCCAGGGGCGGCAGCGCTTTCGATGCCGCGGTGACCGTCGCGGCGACGCTCGCGGTGGTGGAACCGTTTGCCTCGGGGCTGGGCGGCGGCGGCTTCTTCCTGCTGCACCGCGCCGCGGATGATTTCGAAGTGGTGGTGGACGCTCGCGAAACCGCGCCGCTCGCCGCTTCGCGCGACATGTATCTGAACGCCAACGGCGAACCCGATGCGAAGGCGTCGCTCGATGGCGGCAAGGCAGCGGGGATCCCGGGCACACCGGCGGGTCTGGTTCACATCGCCCGGCGCTACGGTCGAATGCCGCTCGCCGACTTGCTCGCGCCGGCGATCGCTCTCGCGGAGCATGGCTTTGCAGTGGATGGACGCTATGCGGCCGCAGCCGGTTGGCGCCAAGGCGTCTTGCGGTCGGATGCCGCGGCAGCGCGTGCGTTTCTCGACGGCGGCAAGGCTCCGGAGAAAGGCTTCCTGGTGCGTCAGCCTGAACTCGCGGCAACGCTGCGTGCCATCGCGCAGCGCGGTGGCGAGGGGTTCTACCGGGGTCCGGTTGCCGAGGAAATGGTGCGAGCCGTCCAGGCTGGCGGTGGCATCTGGAGCCTGGAGGATCTGGCGCGCTACCGCCTGATGGAGCGCGATCCGCTGAAGTTCCGCTACCGCGACGCGACGATCACCACGATTTCACTGCCCTCGAGCGGCGGGCTGGTACTGGCGCAGGCGCTCCAGATCCTGCAGCGCTATGACCTTGCCGGCAGTACCGAAACCGAACGGTCCCACCTGGTCGTCGAGGCGCTGCGACGCGGTTTCCACGACCGCGCGCGTTACATGGGCGATGCCGACTTCGTCACCGTGCCGCAAGGCCGCCTGCTCAGTCCGGAATACGCCGACCAGCGCGCCGAGAGCATAGATCCGGCGCACGCCACGCCGAGCGCAAGTCTCGGTGTATCGGGGCAGGGCAAGGAAGGCGACAACACGACGCACTTCTCGATCGTCGATGCCGAAGGCAATCGCGTCGCGGCCACGCTGAGCGTCAATGGCCCGTTCGGTGCAGCGATGGTGGCCGGCAGCAGCGGCGTGTTGCTGAACAATACGATGAACGATTTCGCGCTGACACCGGATGTCACCAACCTCTACCTGCTCGCGGGCAGCCGCGCCAACCTGATCGCGCCGGGCAAGCGGCCGCTGTCGTCGATGTCGCCGGCTTTCGTGGAGGACCGTCGCGGCGTGCTCGTGCTCGGAACGCCAGGCGGCTCGCGCATCATCAGCATGGTATTGCTCGGTA
>Ga0163144_10023194_pt1 | contig 12264 bp, 16 predicted proteins | sample OliLak19BULKMAT1_FD_123175 | JGI IMG/M metagenome (GOLD analysis project Ga0163144, IMG submission 123175) | Freshwater microbial mat bacterial communities from Lake Vanda, McMurdo Dry Valleys, Antarctica - Oligotrophic Lake LV.19.BULKMAT1 | ecosystem: Environmental > Aquatic > Freshwater >...
GCGTTTGCTGTTGCAACCGTGCGTATTGAGCGTGGTATCTATGAGTGGGGAGGGGTAAACCTGCGCCAGAAGACTGACGCTCAGATAGTCGCTTAACCTCGCACCGTCGCCAAGAACCGCCTTCGTTCGTGCCATGACGCGCTCCCAAAATGGATCGCACCTATTTTGGCATAAAATCTCCTAACCGAACAGTATTGGGTCAGGTCTTTTGTTATCACATCTCTCATGCTAAACTCCACAAATCATGGCCCGTCCCCTCAGGCTCGAACTCAGTGGCGCTGTCTACCACGTCACCTCGCGTGGTGACGGACGCGAGGACATCTATCTAAGCGATGATGATCGCATCGCGTGGCTGGAAACGCTCTCGCAAGTCTGTGAGCGCTTCAACTGGGTTTGTCACGCCTACTGCCAGATGGGTAATCACTATCATTTGGTGATAGAAACGCCGGATGCCAATCTTTCCAAGGGAATGCGCCAGTTGAACGGCGTATACACCCAACGCTTCAACCGCAGCCACCATCGCGTCGGCCATGTCTTTCAAGGCCGCTTCAAAGCCATCCTGGTCGAGAAAGACAGCTACCTGCTTGAATTGGCTCGATACGTCGTCCTCAACCCGCTACGCGCGAAGATGGTTCGCAAACTCGAACAATGGCAGTGGAGCAGCTATCTGGCTACCTGTGGACAAGCGCCGAAACCGGAATGGCTGCAATGCAACTTCATCCTTACGCAGTTCTCCGTGCGGCGCGCCAGTGCGATCAGCAAATACATCACTTTCGTCGACGAGGGGAAGGGCTTGCCAAGCGTATGGGCCGAACTGCAAGGCCAGATTTGCCTCGGGTCACAAGTGTTCGTCGAGAGTATGCGGGCTCTGATCGACCAGCAACCAAGGCTGACCGAGATTCCCCGCGCACAACGCCGTGCCCTTACGCGAGCGCTGTCGGACTTTGCCAAGGAACACGAGCGCAATAAGGCTATTGCCCTCGCCTTTTTGTCGGGGCAGCATACGATGGCGGCGATCGCTGAGCACTTTGGCGTTCACTACACAACGGTGAGCCGGTTGGTGAAGGTTTATGAGGAGAGTCAAAGAGCTGGAATGTAACAATGAAAGACCTGACACCGTGGCCACTGCGGCCTGCTGTGCCACTATTGCCTGCGGACACAGTTGCCCGCGTGTATGCCCCATTTGCCAACCTCAGCGTAAGCCTTTCGCTCATGACCGCGCAATAAAAAACAATCTGCTTTAGAGATTCTGTCTGGCGGAATACCATGTGCCATGGTCAAATTGTTTCGATGCTCCGATACCGAGACACTTTTTCAGAGCAAAGCGGTAGCTCGATTCAAGAATATTGAGAGGGTCGCACGCCGAAAACTGTTGCAGCCACACTCGATCACGACGTTGGCCAGCTTAGGGATTCCGCTTGGCAACTGTCTTGAGGTGCTGAAAGGTAATCGCAAAGTTCAGCACAGTGTTCGCATTAACGATCAATGGCGATGGTGCTTTGCGTGGAAATCAGAAGGCGCTTATCAAGTTGAAATTGTCGTTTATCACTAGGAGCCACCGTGGCAAAATTATTGGACGAAATTCATCCGGGAGAAATTCTATTGGAAGAAGTTTTAAAGCCAATGGGTATTACCGGGCGTAAATTGGCAGCCGATATTGACGTGCTTGCGAGCCGCATCAGTGAAGTAGTGAACGGCCATCGACCCATTACAGTCGATACGGCGTTGCGTTTAGGCATCTATTTCGGGACGGAGCCGCGCTGTTGGACAACCCTTCAATCGGAGTACGACATTCGAACGGTCGCACGCGAGATTCACGCTAGAGTGATGCCGCGAAGTCGTGTCTATCAGCCAGCGATGGCTGGATAATCTGAAGTTGTGACCGCAACCGTATTTCATATGTATTCCAGGTTCTTGGCAAAAAATTAATTCACGGCACAAAAAAACGGCACACCAAGGTGTGCCGTTTTTGTTTGCAGAAGGTGAAAACTTATTCGCCCTTGGTCTGCGTGGAAACGTAATCCAGTTTCTCTTTGATACGTGCCGATTTGCCCGAACGATCGCGCAGATAGTAGAGCTTGGCGCGGCGTACATCGCCGCGACGCTTTACTTCGATGGAAGCGATGGTCGGTGCATACGATTGGAACGTACGCTCCACACCTTCACCCGACGAAATCTTGCGGACGATAAATGAGGAGTTGAGGCCACGATTGCGCTTGGCAATGACGACGCCTTCGAAAGCCTGAACGCGTTTGCGCTCGCCTTCGATCACGTTGACGTTGACGATAACCGTGTCGCCTGGTGCGAAATCGGGGATCGTCTTGTTCAGACGGGCCATTTCTTCTTTTTCCAGCGTTTCAATCAGATTCATTTTATTTCCTTTCATGTTGGCGGCTGAAGTCCTGCTTCGAGCCTGTCGCATAGAGCAGCCCGAAACTGGCGGCTGATGTGCGCGTTTTATAGTGACTATTTTATTGCTGCGTTGCTACTTCTCCTGCTCCTGCCTGACAGCATTACGAATTTCGTCAAGCAGTTTCAAATCCTGTTTGTTCCATGTCCGGCCCTGCATCAAATCAGCGCGCCGTTCCTGCGTTCGCTTGAGCGCCTGTTTACGGCACCAGGCTTGAATCTTTGCGTGGTCTCCGCTCATCAACACCGGCGGTACAGTCTGACCATTCCAGCTTTCCGGCCGCGTGTAGTGCGGATGATCCAGCAATCCGCCACGCGTCGGCGAGAACGAATCCTCCACCGCCGATTGCCCATCGCCCAGTACACCGGGCAACAACCTTACCATTGCATCGATAATCACCATCGCGGCCAGTTCGCCGCCCGACAGCACGTAATCACCAATCGACACTTCCATATCGATGCGCGCCTCAATCAGTCGCTCGTCGATCCCTTCGTAACGACCACACAAAAATATGAGGCCATCTTCATTCGCCAGTTCGCGGATGCCTGCATCCGTGATCGGTTTGACCTGTGGCGTCACGTAGACCACTTTTGGTTTCGCCACGCCACTTGCTACTTGTTGCCCTGTTGCCGCATCCAGCGCCGCGTTCAGCGGTTCCGCCATCATCACCATCCCGGGGCCGCCACCGTAGGGGCGATCGTCAATGGTCTTGTATGCGTTGACTGCAAATTCGCGCGGGTTCCAGCACTTCAGTTCCCAGGCTTTTTCATCCAGCCCACGACGCGTCACGCCAAAATCGCCAATGGCGTCGAACATCTCCGGAAACAGGGTGATGACGCTGTACTGCTTCGTCACCCTTGCACCGTCATTGGAAATCCTGATTCCAGTTAACCGTGATCAGTTTTGCCTCACGATCCACCGTCAAAATCACACCGTCCAAATAAGGGATCAGTGTTTCCTCAGTGCCCAGCTTCACGACGAGTACATCATTGGCGCCAGTCTCAAGCAGCGTTTCAACCTTGCCGAATTTCTCGCCCACCGCGTTCACTACATCGCAGCCAATCAAGTCAAACCAGAACACTTCACCTTCACCGGCATCCTCCAGCGCATCGCGCGGAATACCGATGTCGCGCTTTATCAGACTCTCTGCGGCGGACCGGTCGTCACAACCTTTCAGCTTGGCGACAGCGCCCTTGGCGTTGACCGCAAAGTCCTCCAGTTCAAACTCTTCCCAGCCCTTGTCACCCTTTAACAGCCATGAAGCATAGGCATCAAGGCTGTCAGGCGACTGGGTAAAGGTGTGAAGTTTGAGCCAGCCTTTGATGCCGAAAGCACCGGCGACTCGCGCCATGACAACGACATCATCCATTTTGTTTGACTGACAATAGCTGGCTGCAGCCGTCTGCAGAGTTACGCCGCCGCGACGACTTTTTTGCCGAACTTCTTGATCAACCGCGTGACGGTATCGGACGCTTGCGCACCCTTGCCCTGCCAGTAAGTGAGGCGATCCATTGCGATACGGACGGCTTCTTCGCCTTCTTTGGCCAGCGGATTGTAAAAACCCACGCGCTCGACGAAACGACCATCGCGCGGATTACGAGAGTCAGCAACGACGATATTGTAGAAAGGACGATTTTTCGCGCCACCGCGCGACAAGCGAATAACTACCATTGTGTTTCTCCTGTTTTGGCCATGAGCCGATTAACAATCCGTTGATAACGGATAACGGGCCGGTTGTGAACCGGTAACTGTCTCCCACTAATGCAGGAAAGCCTTGAATTATAAGCGGAATTGGTTTTTTGACGCAAGCGCCATGTACGATTACCCGCGTTACCATGGCTGAACGTAGCCACATCGCCCTGGTGGGGCGGACTATTTGGCCTCGCGCCAAATAATCGCTACAAAATCCCTGTTACGCTCGCCAGCCCAGGCAACAGACTTTCGACAAGCTAACATGCTGAGCTACCGCCACGCGTTCCATGCCGGCAATCACGCCGACGTACTTAAACACTTTGTACTGACCGAGTTGATTGCCTATCTCAGCCAGAAAGAGACGCCGTTCTGGTATATCGACACCCACGCCGGTGCGGGGATGTATGGCCTCGACATTGGATACGCCACCAAGCTTGCCGAACATGTCGATGGTATTGGTCGTCTCTGGACGCGAAACGACTTGCCTGACGCGCTCGCAGCGTACGTCGACCTCGTGCGTGAATTTAATGCCGATGGAACGTTGCGCGCCTATCCCGGTTCGCCGTGCATTGCGCAGCGCCTGCTGCGGTCGCAAGACCGCCTACGTCTGTTTGAACTGCATACGACTGACAGCAGGTTACTGGAGGACAATTTTCGTGCGCTGGGCACCGTTGCGCAGCGCCGCACGATTGTCGCCGCGAAAGACGGGTATGCGGGCCTTAAAGCGGTATTGCCGCCGCTACCGCGTCGTGGCCTGGTGCTGATCGACCCGTCGTTCGAGGATAAGGCGGATTACAGCAATGTTGTGGCAGCACTAAAAGACGCGTTGATCCGCTTTGCCACCGGTACCTACATGCTTTGGTATCCGCAGTTGTCGCGCGCCGATAGCCAGCGCCTGCCGGCGGCATTGAAAGCCGTCCCGGTGAAGAGCTGGTTGCATGTTTCACTTTCTGTCAGTGCGCCGTCTGAGGATGGCTTCGGCATGCGGGGAAGCGGACTCTTCATTTTGAATCCGCCATGGACGCTGTATGAAAGCCTGCGGGACGTGATGCCATATCTGGCGCGAGTATTGGGGCGTGACCCCGATGCCGGGTTTGTGTTGGAGCAAAGAAACAGCTAGGGCAAGAGTGGATGCGCGTCATAGTCGAGAATTTCCTGAAACTCGTCCATGGCAAAAACGGTGGCTCGGTGCAGGCATAACATGTTCATTGAACATATCGCGCCAAAAACATTCTCCGGATTGCCAGCAAAATTATCGGGATTGAACATGGGTGGAATGTGCCAGTACAGGCGATAGCCCAGCTTTGCAATGGCGCGAACAAGCATTGGGGATTTTTCCGCCCGGTCGTTTTCCACATAAAGGACAGGCCGGTGTTGTTCAATAAGGCGGGTCGCCCCAGTAATCACTTGTTGCTCCATGCCTTCGGCGTCGATCTTGAGGAGCCTCAGCGCTGATACGGCAATCAAATCATCAAGCCGTACTGCGCGCACCTTTTCACCTTCAGTCTGACGGTCAATCTCCATTCCCCCGTAGTTTTGCTCCTCGGCATAAGAAAACTGCGGGATGAAAAAATGTCCGGGTCGGTCAGCTGCGGCGACCTGATAACAGGATACGTTCGCCAAGTTATTGAGGGCAATGGTTGCGCAAAGTGCTTGATGTACGATTCTTTGCGCTTCTACTGCATGTACAAATCCCCGGGGCCCCACCAGTTTCGCCATCGGCAGAGTATGCGCACCATAGTTGGAACCGACTTCGATAACGGTGTCGTTTGGCCGCAGAAACTGGCGAAAAAGGTTTACCTCATGTTCGGAAAACTCCCCGTAGTTTTCGATTGAGCGGCCAATGTAGGTATCAAAGCGGTTGTACATCAACAAGCCGTGCCGGGCCCTTGCAACGCGGTGATAGCCGCCAGTATCAAGAAACCGTTCTGGATTCATCGAAGGCAAAATATCCCAAAAACAGGAGTTCAACAACCTGCGTCCGCAGGGCAGCTACAAATTGTGTTCCGACGGCATCGTTGCCGATGCGGGCTTCAGACCTCACGGAAATACTGCAGGTGGTCCTGCTTCTCGGCATCGGTAAGCGCACGTTTGACCAACTTCACGCCGCTAGTAAGCGACTTCCTTGATAACCGTGACGCACTGCCCGGCACCGACCGGAATGATCGTAAGTGTCATATTGCGCAGCAGGTCAAGCGTCACAGAGCCAAACGATGTTGCCCCGGTTTCTTTCGCACCTGCCGCCATTTGCGCTCGCACGGTGTCGCAGTGTTGATCGTGGTACAGCGTCTGCTCATACATTGCGGTGCAGCGCCCCGTCTTTGCATCGCCCGGTGTGACGACAATGTTGGTCAGCGCGCGAAGGTACGTTCCTTGCGGGCTGAGTTTTCGTGAATCGATCATTGCAGAAAACGGCCGGAAATTCACATTGCTCTCGGCAAGAAATGCGCGCAAAGAGTAGTCGCTTTCAAGAAACAAGTTTCGATCCAGTGTTTCAAGTTCGCTCGCACAAACACTGAAGCCACCCGATTTGGCAAAGGCCACCAGCCCGACTTTCAACGGCGGGCTTTTGGCAACGGAAGGTACAGCCGGTCGCGCGTTGCCCATTGTGGTCTCAGCGGCATGGACTAACCCACTACCAGCAGCGATTGCCAACAACGTAACAAAAACAATTTTCGCGCGCCTGACTCTGCCCATCAACGTCTCCTTCGGATTGCATTTCACGAATCGATAAACTCTAGCACTGGCGCGGCTTCGCGGCCATTTTTGTCCGGTAAGCCTCGCCAATACTGTAATTTGGCAATTTATCAAACTTCACTTCCAGTTTGCCCTGGCATCGAACTGGAAGCGCTGCGTTCGCAGGGTCTCGTCACTTGGGCGCGAAAATGAAAACCGCACCAGTCCAATGGGGACGGGAACCGAAATTCCCAAACCGATTGCACCGGCCACGACGCTATCGACGACACTATTTTCCGCGCCATAAAATCGCCCGCGGTCAATGAACGCCGAGAACACAATCGGTGTCGGGCCAATATCAAATGCGTGCCACAACACTTCCGCCGTTCCGCTCACCTTACGATCGGCGCCCATGCTGGCGCCGCTACTGTCGCTGGGGCTTAGCGCGCCGTATTCATAGCCGCGTACGGAGCCCGCACCGCCGCCGAAATATCGCTTGGAAAGGGGGCTGAGATGACCATTGAGTCCGCGCATATAGCCTAGTGAAACAGAAAAGCCGGCCGAGACGCGCGGTGAAATTGCCCAGAACGACTCATGCGCCAAGTCGAGCTTGGCGTACTTGGTCCTGCCCAACAATCCACCCCATTCGACGGCTGCAAAATCGTAGTGCCCGGATGGCAGTGTGGCATCTGCTACACGTCGGTCATAAGCCCAATACGCCAATAGTGGCACGATGTAACTGGTACGACCCTCGCGGGCCACGTAATCGGACAGATACGGCGCAAGTCCGCTTCCGGTCTCAAGGCGAGAAGCTTCCGCCGCCCAACCGGTGCCAACCAGGCCCATTGCAGTTTGGCGGCCAAACAAATTGCGATAGCTGGCCAGTGTCGTACGCAACTTTCTTTCCGATGTGATGAATTGCTGCAGGTCGGCCAAGCGCAATTCATGCGATACGATACTGAATCCAAGCAAGTTTGTCGGCCTTGCATACTTGGTCGTAAATTCCTTGCGCAGGTTGCTGAAGCGCTGGGAGAGCTCGATTTGATCGCCAGCGGTCAAGAAATTTGTCCGTACCAGCCTGCCAACCAGAGTAGCTTCGTTATTCGTCTCGGTCGATAGCTCAAGTGAAAGCGTCAAGGTCAATTCCGGATTGGCAAGGTCGCCTTGTGCGCTTGTAGTCTGTTGATCCCCTGCTGGCGCAACATACGCAAGCGGCAATGTTGGGATGAGTGCTAAGGCGGCGCCGATCATGCGGCTGGCGGACAACAATTTAGTGGAGGTAATCATTTGGCAAATAGTGATTCGAGAAGGTCGGCGTGATCCTGCTGGAGCTTTGGATTGTCGGGGTTCACCGACCAAAGCAACTCGCGGCTATTGTCGCGGTATTGGCGGAAATTATCGTCGTGAGTTTGCCATGCGCACTCTAGCGCTTTGGCGCCCGACTGGACGTTAAAGGCATCGTAGTAATAGCCGACATCCTTCAGGAACTCTGAATTGTGCACCAGTGGGTAGCCGCCGTAGAGTGCATCGTAATAGAGATAGTTCAGGCCATTTTCCCAATGATGCACCACCACCGTATCAACAAACTGCCCCAATAACTCATAGACGGGAAATCTTGTTTCGGCGGTAACCCGGTTGGCTTTCAGCAGATCCAATGAGCCAAAAAACTCTGAGAAGTGAATGTTGCTCTTGAGGTGCAGCGTGTTTGCTGCATAGACGTGGTTAATCGCTTCCGGCACCTTGCGAAATAAAGCCTCGCAAATGAGGACTGGAAAGTGAAAAGTCTTGAGCACATTGACGTTGGGCTCGAAAATTCCAACAGAACAGCCGCTCCTCAAACGTCGTTTATAGAAAAAATTGTGTTGGATGCGGCTGATGCCATGGCGCAGGATGACGGGGTCCCAAATCTGGCTCACGCGATGGGTATTTTTTGTCTTCGTATATTTCGCGTACGAATAGTTCGTGTGCCAGTGTTGCGGCGTGATCCAGACCGCATCAAAGTCAAACGGGGGCAGTATTTCCGCACGGTCCTCAAGGCCGCTGGCAATAGCCTCCAGATTCATCACAAAACTGTTGCCTGCAACATATGAAACGATTTTCCCGCCGCGCCGTTGGAAGATCTCGACCGACTCATTCGGCACTCGCATGCCGACTTCGATGATGACATCCAGCTGCGCGATCGCATCGTCAAGCGAAAGTTGCTTGAAGCCAAAGACCTCGCTGGGTTGATGCGTGCGGCGGTCATCAGGCATCGGTACGACATAGACTTCGTCGACCAGTCGCACACGCTGCAATAGCAGTGCAAGAAAGACCAGGTTTTGCGTCATGCCGTTGGTCCAAAACGAGCCAACAACATCTTCTTGCACGGCGACGGCGGAGAGTCCGATTTTAAAGCCCATGAGTATTGATCGTCGCCAGCGTTATAGAAGTGCGTCGAGGAATTTTTCGTGCGCAACAATGGTAGCTGGCGCCGTCGCATTTACGCGTTCAAGCAAACGGGCGCAGTCTTGTCGATACGTCGAAAGATTTTGATCGTGCTCCGTCAAGGCGCGCACCAGCGCTTCTGCCCCAGAGTCGGCGTCGAAGCTCTGGTAGTAATAACCGAACTCGGTCAGAAACTCCGAGTTATGAACAAGCGGGTACCCGCCATAAAGCGCGTCGTAGTAAAGGTAATTGAGACCATTCTCCCAGTGGTGGGTGACGACAGCGTCCGCATGATGCGCCAGAAAATCGGCGGTAACGAATCGTGGCTCGACAGTTGCAACCTTGTCTTTCACGCATTGCAGGCGGCCCGCAAAGCTGCTGAAGTGAGCGTTCTGCATGAACTGTATGGCGTTAGTAATGTAGATTGCTTCGAATAATTCCGGCCTCTGTTGATATGCCGCCTCACACACCAGCATCGGCATGTGGCTGGTCTTCATGACCGTGATGTTCGGGTCGAGTATTCCCACCCGCTTCTTTGCGCGGCCTGGCTGATAACCGAAAGGCGAGTTTAAGCCCGGTATCCGGGACTGTAAAAAAATGGGTTGCCAGATTTGTTGCACCTCGAATACCGGGCACCGGTAAATAGTCTCGCAATAAGATTTGTAACTCCGGATGTGTTGCGGCGTCATCCAGATGGCGTCATAGTAGTCGCGATCAAAGTAACGCTCCGCGTCGCCGCGCGGTGGCTGCGCGATGATGGCTTCCATGGAAATAACGATACCGTTACCGCCTTTATAGGCAATTATTTTCGTTCCAGCGCGTTTTAGCAAATCTACAGTCTGTGCATCGAGCGCTGATCCAATTGCAATCACAAAATCCAGTTTTTCGGCGACCTGATGGGTGCGCACAATGTCTTTTGCCTCGATGGGGATTCCGGCGGGAATGATCGGCGAGTCGCCGTCTCCGTGATTTAGCAAATACACACGCTGGCAATTTGGTGCCGCGCGAAACAGGTTGTAGAGAAACACAACGTTCTGCCGCAGACCATTTTCAAATAGCCCCATGTCGCCGTTGGCATGTACCCAGACAGAAATGCCGATGCAGTAGTTTTTCATCGTTTGCGCGGGAATCCTGTCGTTCGGAGGAACTCAATCAATGCATTTTGGGTGTGTTTGGTGTGGCGCGCGCCTTTGGAATGCGATTACTTCGGCACTCCTGCAGTAGCTGCGGCGGTGCTGTCTGCTGACAAAGGGGATGGCTTTGGCGCAACGATGGGTGCTGGCGGCGCGGCCACCACGGCGGGATTAGCTGGCTTACCGAGTTTAATCTTGAATCCAATTCCCAACCTTACGACGGCAGCGCCGCCACCGGCATAACTTGCCCCGGCACTGACGACGACTCCAGAAGGCGTGACATAGGAAATGCTGGTCGCAACCGCCCCTTGCCCACGGAAGCCCGCTACGCCCACATCTATTCCCATCTCTCCAGGCGAAGCGCCGCCAACGCTTACGGCGCCCATCGCCGCCACGGCAGCAATGCCACGCCTGCTCTCACCGCGCAGTTTATCCACGTCGTTTGAGAGATTCGCCAGCCCGCTATTGAGCTCGGTGATCGAGCCAGCCATTTGCGCCAGGGACGAGGATACCGTTGCCATCGAGCTGTCGAGTCTGGAAACTGAACTATCCAGCTTGGCCAAGGAAGAACTAACCACGGTCGATTGATCTGATTGTATTCGGCTTAGCGTCGTGATCGATGTGCCTAACGTGGATATGGAAGCTGTATTGCTCGTTGTCACACTTGTCAGAGACGAGCTTACGTTGCCTAGCGTAGAGCTGATACCTGAAACGGACGTCGCCAAACCACCCAGGCTCGTACTCACGTTGCCCAGGCTCGAGCTGACATCGCCTAACGTAGCATTGGTTGTAGATAGTGTGGTGCTGATTGCGCTTACATTCGCTGATGTGGCGCTCAACGAACTTGCCAGCGCGGCTGTCGAGGTACTGACGCCACTTAGCGTTGTTCCAAGATTGGTGACGGACGTGCTGACATTCCCAAGGCTGGCGCTGATTCCCGTGACGGAGTTGCTGACACCGCCCAGACTAGTGCTTACATTATTGACTGACGAACTAACGTTGACCAGAGTGGTGTTGATCACCACAACAGACGAACTCAGATTGCCAAGGCTGGAGCCCAATCCAATCTGGCTGGTACTGACGTTGCCGAGACTGGAGCTGACGCCTACCAGGCTCGTACTCATGACGACTTGACTCGCGCTGACATTGCCCACACTGGTCGAGACGTTGACCACTGAGGTCTGCGTATTGGAGGCAGCAGTTGAAACCGTGGATAAATTTGAGTCGGTCGTCGATAGCGAGCTTGAGACATTCGTAAGGCTGGTCGAGACGCCGCCCAGACTCGTGGAGACATTGCCCAGGCTGCTACTGATTGCCACTTGACTCGTGCTGACGTTGCCGACGCTGGTCGAGACATTGTCCACGCTGGCCGAGACATTGGTCAGGCGCGTGATGGTGGAGACCTGGCTGGTGCTAACCGTGCCCAGGCTGGTCGAGACATTACCGAGGCTTGTCGAGACGCCGCCCAGACTCGTGGAGACATTGCCCAGGCTGCTACTGATCGCCACTTGACTCGTGCTGACGTTGCCGACGCTGGTCGAGACATTGTCCACGCTGGCCGAGACATTACCGAGGCTGGTAGACACGCCACCCAGACTCGTGGAGACATTGCCCAGGCTGCTGCTAATAGCTACTTGACTCGTGCTGACGTTGCCGACGCTAGTCGAGACGTTGTCCACGCTGGTCGAGACATTGGTCAGGCGGGTGATGGTGGAGACCTGGCTGGTGCTTACCGTGCCCAGGCTGGCCGAGACATTACCGAGGCTGGTCGAGACGCCGCCCAGACTCGTGGAGACACTGCCCAGGCTGCTACTGATAGCCACTTGACTCGTGCTGACGTTGCCGACGCTGGTCGAGATATTGTCCACGCTGGCCGAGACATTGGTCAGGCGCGTGATGGTGGAGACCTGGCTGGTGCTAACCGTGCCC
>Ga0163144_10023196_pt1 | contig 12263 bp, 5 predicted proteins | sample OliLak19BULKMAT1_FD_123175 | JGI IMG/M metagenome (GOLD analysis project Ga0163144, IMG submission 123175) | Freshwater microbial mat bacterial communities from Lake Vanda, McMurdo Dry Valleys, Antarctica - Oligotrophic Lake LV.19.BULKMAT1 | ecosystem: Environmental > Aquatic > Freshwater > Lake...
CATTTTGCAGGAGCATTGCCTCGGCTGTCATCAACCGGCCAAACGCGGCGGCGACTATCTGATGACCGAATTCACCGCCTTGCTCAAAGGGGGCGAATCGGCCGCGGCGGCGATTGTCCCCGGTGATCCGGCCAAGAGCCGCCTCATCGCCCAAATCACGCCCGACGACAAAGGGGCGGCCGAAATGCCCCAAGAAAAACCGCCGCTCAATCAGCTCCATCGCGATACAATCACGCGCTGGATCGCCGAGGGCGCCAAAGACGATACCCCCGCCTCCGCACGCGATTTGATCACCGCCGACAATCCCCCCGTCTATCATCAGCCGCCGGTTATCACCGCGGTTGATTACTGTCCCAATGCACCGTTGCTCGCGGTCAGCGGTTATCACGAAGTGCTGCTCTGGCCGCTCAACAGCTCGGGCTTGCCCGACGAAGCGCAATCCCCCGCGCGGCTGATCGGCGTAAGCGAACGGATTCAAGCCGTCGCTTTTTCACCCGACGGCAAAACGCTGGCGGTGGCCGGCGGTTCGCCCGGTCGCTTGGGCGAGATTCAACTTTGGGACGTGGCCGAGAAGAAGCTGAAACTCGCCGTCACTTCCACCTATGATACGCTCTACGGCGTGAGTTGGTCGCCCGATGGAAGCAAGCTCGCGTTTGGCTGCGGCGACAACACGGTTCGCGCGATCAGTGCCGCGACCGGCGCGCAACTGTTGTTTCAAGGCGCCCACAACGATTGGGTTCTCGACACAGCCTTTTCAGCCGACGGTTCGCACCTGATCTCGGCCAGCCGCGACCGCTCGCTGAAGCTGATCGAAGTCGCCACGCAGCGGTTCGTCGATAATATCACGAGCATCACGCCCGGCGCGCTCAAAGGAGGACTGGCGGCCGTGGACCGTCATCCGACCAAAGACGAAGTGGTGGTCGGCGGGTCAGACGGCGTGCCGAAAATTTATCGCATCTACCGCGATCCAGGCAAAGCCCGCCAAATCGGCGACGACTTCAACCTGATCCGCAACTTCGATCCGTTGCCAGGCCGCGTTTATACGGCCGAATACAACGCCGATGGCTCGCGGATCCTGGCCGGATCCAGCAACGACGGCGCGGGCGAACTCCACGTCTATCAAGCGGCCGACGGCAAACTGATCAGCAAATCGGCCGAACCCCTCAGCCCGATTTACGCCGCCGCCTTCAGCCCCGATGGACAAACGGTCGCGGCGGGCGGCTTCGACGGCAACGTGTTGTTCATCGAGACCGAAACAGGCAAAGTCCGCCACCGGTTCGTGCCGGTGCCAATGAAGAAGTGATCAATCGAGTCTGAGCAGCCATAAAAAATTTTATTCATGGTATTTCCCCAACAGGTCACCCACCCCACCGCACCCAATATGCCCCACCCCATCCCGCTCCGCTGCTTGACATTGGCTTTCTTCGTCATGCTCCCTTCGGCCGCGCGGCTGCTCGCCGATGATCCGCCGCCCCCGCCCCCCGTACAAACGAGCGCCGACAAAACGCCCGGCGAAAGCCTCCCCCCGGGCGTGCAAATCGTCAAGCTCGAAGCGCTCCCCGACAAGCTCGAATTCGATTCCAAATTCGCCTCGCGTCAATTATTGCTCACCGGCATCACCGCCGCCGGCGACCGGATCGACGTGACCCGCATGGCGACGCGCGAACTGACCGGTCCGCAAGCCGCCGCGGTCACGATCAATGACCACGGGTTGATCCGCCCTGCCGCCGATGGCGCGGCCGAGTTGCGGTTCTCGTTTGCCGGGCAAACGATCATGGTGCCGATCACGGTGAGCGGCATGACTGCCGAATACCCGACCAATTTCATCCGCGACGTGAACCCCGTCATGACAAAACTGGGCTGCAGCCAAGGCACCTGCCACGGCAGCGCCCAAGGAAAAAACGGCTTCAAGCTTTCGCTCCGCGGTTACGATCCGCTCTTCGATCATCGCGCCTTGACCGACGATCTTATGGGGCGTCGGTTCAATCGCGTCGTCCCCGAACAATCATTGATGCTGCTCAAGCCGACCGGCACCGTGCCGCATGTCGGCGGCGCGGTCTTCAAACCGGGCGAGCCGGGCTATGAAATCCTCAAATCGTGGATCGCCCGCGGCCTGCCGCTCGATCTCAAAACGCCCCGCGTCGCCAAGCTCGACATTCAGCCGCTCAATCCGGTCATCGCGCTGCCGAAGATGAAACAACAGATCCGCGTAATGGCGACTTATGCCGACGGCTCCACACGCGACGTGACGGCCGAAGCGTTTGTCGAAAGCGGCAACATCGAAGTGCTCGAAGCCGACAAGCAAGGCCTCGTGACCGCGCTTCGGCGGGGCGAATCGGCCGTGTTGGTCCGCTACGAAGGGGCTTACGCCGCGACCACAATCACGGTCATGGGAGACCGCACGGGCTTCGTGTGGGAAGCGCCGTCGGAATACAACTACATCGACACGCTCGTTTACCAAAAGCTGCAAAAGGTCCGCGTCGCGCCCGCTCCCATCTGCTCAGATGACGAATTCCTCCGCCGCGTCTATCTTGATCTGACCGGCTTGCCGCCGACCTCCGATCAGGTCCGCGCGTTCCTCGCCGATCAGCGCGACAGCCGCGTCAAGCGCGATGAGCTGGTCGATCAACTGGTCGGCAGCGCCGAATTCGTCGAACATTGGACCAACAAATGGGCCGACATGCTCCAAGTCAACGGCAAGTTCCTGGGCGAAGATGGCGCCTGGGCGATGCGCAACTGGATTCGCCAGGCGGTCGCCGCGAACATGCCGTACGACCGCTTCGTCTTTGAAGTGCTTACCGCCCGCGGATCAAATCGCGAATCGCCTCCGGCGAGTTATTTCAAAACTCTTCGCGCGCCCGATGTCGTGATGGAAAACACCACGCAACTGTTCCTGGGCGTGCGGTTCAGTTGCAATAAATGCCACGATCATCCGTTTGAGCGTTGGACCCAAGATCAACATTGGCAACTGGCCGCGTACTTCGCCCAGGTGCAGCGCAAAGAAGACCCGCAATACGCCGGCAAGAAAATCGGCGGCTCCGATGTCGAAGGTGCCTTGCCGCTGGTCGAAGTGATCTACGACGGCCGCACCGGCGAGGTCAAACACCCCAACTCCGGCGCGGTGCAAATCCCGAACGTGCCGTATCAGAAGGAACTCCTCTTCGTGTCGCAACCGGCCGACGCATCTGCGAATCACGGTCCATTGCGCGATCAATTCGCCCGTTGGGCCGTGTCGCCGCAAAACGATTATTTTGCCAAGAGCTACGTCAATCGGCTCTGGAGCTACTTGCTCGGCGTGGGGTTTATCGACCCGGTCGATGACATCCGCGCCGGCAACCCGCCGACCAATCCGGAATTGCTCGACCGCTTGACCAAGGAATTTGTCGAACAGAAGTTCGATGCCCAACACATGCTGCGGTTGATCTGCAAGTCGCGAGTCTATCAACACGCGCTCAAGTCCAATCGCTGGAATGAAGACGACGCGATCAACTATTCGCACGCCATGGCCCGCCGTTTGCCGGCCGAAGTCCTTTACGATGCGGTCTTCCAGGCGACCGGCACCGTCCGACGCCTCCCCGGAATGCCCGCCGGCTCCCGCGCCGCGATGCAGCGCGACACGGGCATCAATTCGCCCGACGGGTTTTTGGACTTGTTCGGCCGCCCGCCGCGCGAAAGCTCGTGCGAATGCGAGCGCTCCAGCGGCGTGATGCTCGGCCAAACGCTCAATCTGATCACCGGCCCGACCATCGCCACGGCGATCGCCGATCCGGGCAACAGCTTGACGAAGTTGGTCGCCGACCAACCCGACGACGCGAAACTGGTCGAGGAACTGTTCCTCCGCGTCCTGAATCGCCGCCCCGATTCGCAAGAGGTCTCCAAAGCGATCACGGCGCTGAAACCGGAAACGTCGGAACACGATCTACTCGTCGCCGCGTTGAAAAACTACGAAGCAACCCTTGCCGCGAAACAAGTCGCCTGGGAAAAAAGCCAAAACGGCGTCAACTGGACTCCGCTGGAACTGGGAGAAGGAAAATCGGCCGCGGGGGCGACCTTTGCCAAGGAAGCCGACCGCGCGGTCTTTGTCGGCGGAAACCTCGCCAAAGACGTTTACACGCTCACATTCGACACCGAGCTGAGTAACCTCACGGGGCTGCGGATCGAGGCGCTCACCGATGATCGCCTGGGCAGAAAAGGCCCCGGCCGCGCGCCCAACGGTAACTTTGTATTGGGCGAATTGACGGTCTCCGCGGCCCCCGTCGGCACGCCCGAGAAAGCCAGCGCGGTCGCGTTGCAAAATCCCCAGGCCGATTTCAGTCAAGCCGGCTATCACGTCTCCGCCGCGATCGACGGCAACCCGACCTCGGGTTGGGCCATCGATCCGCAAGGAGGCGCGCCGCATTCGGCCGCGTTTGAATTCGCTAAAGATGTCGCCGTCGATGGCGCGGTCCGGCTCACGCTCGCCATCAGGCACGACCACCTTGACGGGCAGCACAATCTGGGCAAGTTCCGCGTCTCGGTCACCAACGGCCCGCGGCCGCTCATGCTCAACGGCCCGCCGGCCGAGGTCGCGCCGCTGCTGGCCAAGCCGGCCGACCAGCGCTCGCCCGAGGAGCAAGCCAGGCTGACCGCCTATTTCCAAAAGCAAGACGGCGAACTAACCCGCTTGCGGACCCTGGTCGAAAAGAGCGCGCAAGCCAATGCCAATCCGCGGCTCACCGGGGCGCAGGATTTGGTCTGGGCGTTGATCAACACGCCGTCGTTTTTGTTCAACCGGTAGAGAATAGGAACGCGTAAAAAAGTTTGAACAGGAGGGAACAGAGTGAACGGAGAGACGTTTATCGCGGATCGAGTTTTGTTCAAAGTATTTCCTCTGCTGCCTCCGCTACCTCCTGTTCAAAATGGATTTTTCAATACGTCTCTTATGAGGCTCTCCATGTGCTTTGCGCGTCCTGGTTTATAAAGTCAGTAAAGAGAATTTAACAAGACGAAGCAGAGGGAGCAGAGAGGAAAACACCCTATGTAGTAGCTACCTCAAACTTAGTATCCATCTTTTTTGAATGCTTTCGCTCCCATTGCCATAAATTTTTGTAGATTCCTCCGTTCTCTCTGTTTCCTCCTGTTCAAAAAAGGAATTTTGATCGTGACTTGTTATGAATGCATCCAAAAGCAACACAAAAATCACACGCTCGTTGTCTTAAGACGGATTGCCAAACCGGCCGAAATTCCGGATAACCAAGCATAGCGGCGGCATTTCGCCGCCCTGGCTATTCGGCCCGCATCTCGTCTCTTTGTCCGTGGGGGAATTCGTTTCGGCATGGCTCTTGAAATCATCCAATACCCCCATCCCACCTTGCGGCACCCCAGCCGGCCGGTCAAAAAGCTCGACGCCGAACTGCGCGGCTGGGTCGCCGAAATGTTCATCCTCATGTATCGCCACAAAGGCGTCGGGCTGGCCGCCAACCAGGTCGATCTGCCGTACCGTCTGTTCGTGGTCAACCAAACGGGCGAGCAGGGCAAAGGGGAGGAACTCGTCTTCATTAACCCGGTCCTATCGAGTCCCAAAGGACTGGAGGAAGCCGAGGAAGGGTGCCTCAGCCTGCCGGGCCTCTACGCCGATGTCCGCCGCCCCGCGAAGATTACCATTGATGCGTTTGATCTCCGCGGCCGGCCGATGCACTTGGAGTTGGACGGCCTTTTTGCACGCGTGGTCCAACATGAAACGGATCATCTCGACGGGCGGCTGTTCATCGACCGCCTCAACAGCCTGGGCCAACTGAAAGTCAAAGCGCCGCTGGAGGAATTTGAAATCCAATTTATGCAGCGCCGCCGCGAGGGGGGCATCCCCGCAGACGAGGCGATCCGCGCCCGGATCAATGAGTTGCAAGCGACGCGGACGTAGGTGTTTACCGCCGTGCGCAGACGGAACGCTTGCCCCGGACTATGATAAAGATGCGGGGAAATCGATGGAGGGTCGTTCAATCCCAATTCACTCATGCGCGACTCTCTGACAATTTGGGTCAATGGCGCGGCGCACAACGTTCGTGACGTGTGGCGGCCGCTGACAGATTTTCTCCGCGCCGACCTCGGCCTGTGCGGCACCAAGATCGTCTGCGTCGAAGGGGATTGCGGCTCCTGTAGCGTGCTGATCGGCCGCCCCGACGCGGCCGGTAAACAAATCGATTACGCCCCCGTCACCGGCTGCATTCAATATCTCTATCAGCTCGACGGCGCGCATGTCGTCACCGTCGAGGGTCTCACGCCGACCGCCGGACTGCATCCGATCCAAGCGGCGATGGTCGCCTGCCACGGCGCGCAGTGCGGCTTTTGCACGCCGGGCATCGTCATCGCGCTGGCCGCGCTGGGTCAGGATCGCCTGTGCGATTCGGCCGAAGTTCGACGGGCGCTCGTGGGCAATTTGTGCCGCTGCACCGGCTATCAACCGATTCTCGAAGCGGCCGCCGCAACCGACGGCTTGAACTGGCCCGCACTGACAAGCCGCTATCCGCCCGAGTCGCTCTTGCCCAAACTGCTCACCGCCGCGCGCGAATCCCTGACCGTCAATGATTCCGCCAGCGGCCTCCTCTGGCACAAACCGGCCATGTTGGCCGAAGCGGCCGCGTTCAAAGCGGCCCATCCTGACTGCGCTGTGATCTGCGGCGGGACCGACCTGGGCGTGCGGGCGAACAAGACCCGCCGCGCGCCGCGTGTTGTCCTCAGCATCAACCACTTGCCCGAGCTTCACACGGTCAAGCGCACGAAGGAGAAACTCACGTTCGGCGCCGCGCTGCCGCTGAGCCGCGTCGAGGAATTGACCAGGGCCGATTTCCCCGCGTTCGCCGCGATGCTCGGCTGGTTCGGTTCGCCCCAGATCAAAAACGCCGGCACGCTCGGCGGTAACATCGCCAACGGTTCGCCCATCGGCGACACGATGCCGGGGCTGTTCGTCCTTAATGCCAAATTGGAACTCGCCAGCACCACCAACACCCGTAGCCCCAGCGTGATTAACACTCGCTGGATCAACATCAACGAATTCTACGCCGGCTACAAACAGAACGTTCTCCAACCCGGCGAATTGATCACGCGCATCACGTTGCCGCTGCTGCGGCCCGACGAGTCGTTTGTGATGCTCAAGGTCTCGAAGCGGCGTGACTTGGATATTTCGACCGTCGCGGCGGCGTTTTGGCTCCGTTGGGCCGGGCCGGCGACGGCGCGCGTCATCACGGCAGCGCGGATCGCGTTGGGAGGTGTCGCCGCCACGATCGTTCGCGCGCCCGAGGCCGAAGCCGCGCTTGTGGGCCAACCGCTCAGCGAAGCGGCCTTCGCCGGGGCGGGGCAAATCGCGCGTGGCCGAGTGCAGCCGCTTAGCGATGTCCGCGGTTCGGCCGAGTACCGCGCTCTCTTGGTCGAGAACCTCTTTCGCAAGGCGTTTTTTGAACTTTCCAACACGGGTACGAATGCCACCGAGGCCGCCGCGCCGGTCCCTTATGATGATTTTCAATCCTCCACGACAATCGCAATCAAAGCTACCTCGCACAACGGTTCAATTCCTCCTTCCTCAATCCCGCGTCGCTAATTCACCATGCCGTATGTCGGGCAAAATCTGCCGCACGATTCGGCCGCCGGCCATGTCACCGGGCGGTCGCAATTTATCGACGACGCGCCGCCGCTCCGGGGCGAGTTGCTCGTCGAAATCGTCGGCAGTCCCGTGGCGCATGGGCGTTTGACCGGTATCGACGCGGCCGCGCGCGCGGTGCCGGGGATCGTTGCCGTGTTCACCGCCGCCGATATTCCCGGCCACAACCGCTTTGGCCCGGTGGTGGTCGATGAAGTTTTGCTTGCCCACGACGAACTCGACTATCTGGGACAGCCGGTGTTATTGCTTGCGGGCGAGACGCGCGCTGCGCTCGACGCGGCCAAACGGCTGGTCAAGATCGAAGCGGCCCCGCTCCCACCGATATTCACCATCGCCGCCGCGCGGGCCGCGAACTCGTATCTCGGTCCGGAGCGGCAAATCGCGCGCGGCGATGCGACGGCCGCGTTCGCCTCCGCACCGCATCGGATTAGCGGCCAACTGGCTATCGGCGGGCAGGAGCATTTTTACCTCGAATCGCAGGCGGCCATCGCCGTTCCCGGCGAGTTTGACGCGCTCACAATCACCTCCTCGACCCAACACCCTAGCGAAGTCCAGGCGGTGGTCGCCGAGATCTGCGGACTGCCGTTCAACGCGATCACCGTCATCACGCCGCGAATGGGAGGAGGCTTTGGGGGCAAAGAAACGCAAGGGGCGCACTATGCGGCGATGGCCGCGCTGGTCGCCCGCAAGACCGGCCGGCCGGCGCGGATCGTGCTTGACCGCGACACCGATATGGCGATCACCGGCAAGCGGCACCCGTTTCTGATCGAGTATGAAATCGGCTTCGACGACGCCGGGCAAATCTTGGCGTACGACGCGCGGCTCTGGTCCGACGGCGGCTGCACAACCGATCTCTCGTTTGCGATCATGGAGCGGGCGATGCTCCACAGCGAAAACGCTTATTTCATTCCTCATGTGCGGATTCGCGGGCAGGTCTGCAAAACGAATCTCCCGTCGAATACGGCGTTTCGCGGTTTTGGCGGCCCGCAAGGCGTGGCGGGGATCGAAAACGCGATCGGCGAAGTCGCCGCCTATTTGGGGCGCGACGCCTACGATATTCGGCAACTTAACTGCTACGACGACAACGAACGTAACGTGACCCCTTACGGCCAGATCGTGCGCAACAACACCTTGCCGCCGCTTTTCGACCAACTTCGCGCCAACTGCGCCTATGATGCCCGCCGCGCCGCGATCACGCGGTTCAATCAATCCAGCCCCACGCATCTTCGCGGGCTGGCGATGACGGCGGTCAAGTTCGGCATCTCGCTCACCAAACAGCATTTGAACCAGGCCAACGCGCTGGTGAACATCTACACCGACGGAACGGTCATGGTCTCGACCGGCGGAACCGAGATGGGGCAAGGATTGAACACGCGCGTGCGGCAAATTGTGGCCGACGCGCTGGGCGTGACGTATGACCGCGTGCGGATGTGCGCCACCAATACCGACAAGAACAATAACACGTCCCCCACCGCCGCCTCGGCCGGAACCGACCTGAACGGCAACGCCGCGCTCGATGCCTGTCATCGTTTACGCGCGAGGTTGACCGAGTTCGCCGCCGGACTGTTGGCCGATCCGGCTGCCGGATTAACGCCGTCGCCCGGTAATATCGAACTGTGCGAGGATCGCGTCTGGGACCAGCGCAATCCCGCGCGGGCAATGACGTTTCGCGAGTTGGTCACGGCCGCGTACTTGCAGCGAATTAGCCTGGGCGAGCGGGGGTTCTATGCCACGCCCGGCGTCGATTACAACCGCGACACAGGGCGCGGCAATCCGTTTTTGTATTACACTAATGGCGCGGCGGTCGCCGAGGTCTGCCTCGATCGCTTCACCGGCATGTTGCGCGTCACGCGAGTCGATCTGCTGATCGATATCGGCCTGCCGATCAACCCCGGCTTGGATCGCGGCCAGATCACCGGCGGGTTCATTCAAGGCCAAGGTTGGTGTACCACCGAGGAACTCAAGTACGGCGCTAACGGCGAGTTGCTGTCTCACTCGCCGACCACATACAAAATTCCCAACGTGGGAGACGTGCCGCCGATTTTCAATGTCAATCTGTTCGCCAATCCCGACAGCGAAGTGAGCCTGAAAAAGAGCAAGGCGATGGGCGAACCGCCGCTGCTTTTGGGGATCAGCGTCTGGGCGGCGGTAAAAGACGCCCTGCAAGCCGCCGCGCCGCCCGGAACCTTGGCCCGCCTGGCCTTGCCCGCCACGGGGGAGGAGATATTGTTGGCGTTGGGGGGAATGAAGAATTCAAACGCGAAGTTGGTAAACTATCCGCAATCTGGTTTTCACCTTGTCGTGAAAGACTAGCATCAGCATTGGTGGTCGAATGCAATTTGATTAGGATGCAAGATGCCTACGGTCTATATTGAAACGTCGATCCCAAGCTATCTAACAGCGTGGCCCGCGACAAATTTAGTCGCGGCGGCACATCAAGTTCTGACTCGCGAATGGTGGCAATTACGAAGATCGTCGTTTCAACTCTAGACTTCGCAACTGGTTCACCTTGAAGCGGCTGCCGGCGATCCAAACGCCGCCGCCCTGCGTTTAGACGCATTGGCTGGAATACCTATATTACCTACAGCGAACGAAGTAGAATGGATTGCGAGGGAGCTTGATCGACAAGGCCTCCTCCCGCCGACCGCAACTGCCGACGCATTTCATATCGCATTTGCCGCCTTTCATCGAATGACGTATCTTTTAACATGGAATTGCCGACATATCGCCAATGCTCAATGGCTTCCCTCAATTGAAGAATTCTTGGCAACTCATGGATTTCACGTACCGATTATTTGCACGCCTGAAGAATTGATGGAGGATGATGATGACAACGCTCCCTGACGCAACAGACCCAATCTTGGCGGAAATTCATAACGCCCGACGAAATCTGCTTGAAAAGCATGGTGGAATTTCCGGATTAGCCGCATTTTTGCGAGAACAAGAAACTGCATCGCAACTGGGCACCGTCAATCCGATTGAAACGGCAAGTGATCTATCGCAAACACGGCAACTTGGTCGACATCCGCGTGTATCTGTAAAACGCGACCAGTCGTAAATGTCATTCTCGATTTTCTTAAGTCGTCTTTGACCTCCCTCTACCCCCTCATCGCCGATCTTGAAGCGCGCGGCGAACCGGCCGTCGTTTGCACGATCGTGCGCACGCGCGGCAGCGTACCCCGTCATGCTTCCGGCAAGATGGTCGTCCGCGCCGATGGCGCGATCCACGGCACCGTCGGTGGGGGAGAACTGGAAAGCCGCGTCCGCGCAGCCGCCCTCGAAGTCCTCGCCGCCAACTCGCCCGCGCTGCTCAATTTCGCCCTTCGCGATCCGGCGGCCGGCGATCCGGGCGTCTGTGGCGGCGAGGTCGAGATTTATTTGGAGCCGCTCCGCCTCCGCCCGACGCTATTGGTGATCGGCGGGGGGCATGTCGGCAAGGCGCTTGCCCACTTGGCCAAGTGGGTCGGTTTTCGCGTGGTGGTCAGCGACGACCGTGCCGATCAATGCGTGCCCGGGGTGATCCCCGGCGGCGATCTCTATTTGCCCGTGCCGATTGCCGAGTTGCCCCGGCACTTCGCTTTCACCAACGATACCTGGATCGTGCTCCCCACGCGCGGCGTACCGGTCGATGTGGCCGGCTTGCCCGTGCTGCTGGCGCAACCGCGGGCGTATCTCGGCGTGATCGGGTCGCGGCGACGTTGGCGGACCACGGTCGAGCGGTTGACGGCCGCCGGCGTTTCGCCTGAGCAGTTGGCCACAATCCATTCGCCGATGGGCTTGGAACTCAACGCCGAAACGCCCGAGGAGATCGCCGTGAGCGTGCTGGCCGAGATTTTGCAGTTGCGCAACGGCGGCGATGGGGGGCCGATGCGAGTAAGAAGTGCGGAATCGTAGGGTGGACCAAACCGCGTTCAATGCAATTTGGAGAGCAATGGTCGCCGGCGCCGGTCCACCTTGCTTGAGGTTGTATTTGACGACAAAGGTGGACCTGCGCCGATCACGATTTTCCACAAAACAGCATTCTTGGCGGCTTGCTCCGCACTACGCGCTACCTCCGCGACACCGCTTCCCGCCGCGCCAACGCCGCCGGGTCGGCGGAGCCGACTGATTTGGCCGTGATGTGTCCCTTCTTCAGTTCCGGCATATAGCCCCGCTCGCCGGAGATTCCGACCTGCTGTCCGACCCAGGCTTGCAGATTCACATCCTGTCCGGGAGTGACGAACGCTATGAAGTTGTTTTCCGCATCGACGAGGGCGAACTTGGGGGCGTTGGGGCGTTGGGCCAGCACCGGCATCAATTTGCCAATCGCGTCATAGCGTGCCGAATCGGCCGGGCCGCCGTTGAGCATGGGAGCGGGCACCGCGCCGGGGGCGGAAGTGAACGGGGGAGCAGTCAGATTAAATCTGCCGCCGCCGGGGTTTGCGGCGGAGAGAGGCGTTCGATCGCGCGCTGAAGAGGGGCGCGCGGCGGCGAGGGCCTGGTTATCGAGCGCGCGGATTTTCAGTTCCTCAAAGCGAGCCAGCTTGTTTTGCAACAGCCGGACCTTCCCTCGTTCGAGCGCCGAGCCGGCGCGGTTCAACAGCGCATCGGTCCGCTTGTTGAACGAGCCAAAGCTCCAGGCGGTCGGGTC
>Ga0163144_10023198_pt1 | contig 12263 bp, 11 predicted proteins | sample OliLak19BULKMAT1_FD_123175 | JGI IMG/M metagenome (GOLD analysis project Ga0163144, IMG submission 123175) | Freshwater microbial mat bacterial communities from Lake Vanda, McMurdo Dry Valleys, Antarctica - Oligotrophic Lake LV.19.BULKMAT1 | ecosystem: Environmental > Aquatic > Freshwater >...
CCCAGCGGGGGAGGCAGGGAGGGGGTGAAAGCCCGCCCCTGCCAAGGGGCAACTTCGCACGGCGGCGGCGGCTTCTCGCGAGATGTGATCAATCTTGAACCTCCCCCAGCCCCTCGTTCGAGGGGGGCTTTTCCGATGGCGGCGATGCGAGTCGCGTGCACTGGAATAGCGGCGATGTGAGGCACCCCCAACCCCCTTGGAAAGGGGGCTTTTGGAGGGAATTGAGGCACCCCCAACCGCCTTGGAAAGGTTGGAAAGAAGGCTTTCCGAAGGGTGCTGCGAAGCGGGAATAGGGCCGGGACGCGATAACGACGTCACCGGCGGCGTCGGAGAACGCCAGGGCTTCATGACGCGCGGCGTTTGTCGTTTGCCTCGCGGACGCGGCTGCGGAGTTCATCGAGGGCTGGGTCTTCGCCGGGCGGACACGCGGCTTCGGACTTGTGGAGCAGTGTGCGCGCGTCGGCGCGGCCGCCGGCGATCGCCTCGACCCACGCTTGCAGTGCGTAGATGCGCGCGGTAGACGGCGCGTCTACGGCCTCGGCGCTGGCGCGCTCGAGCAGCTTGCGCGCCGCCTTGGCGTCGTCGCGGGTGCCGCGAGTCAGGTAGGCCTGCGCGAGGTTGCGCTGCACCAACGGCAGCGTTTTCGTGCGCGCCAGCACCTTCTCGTACGCGTCGATCGCTTCGTCGGTCAGCGCGAGCTCGAAGCACGCGTGGGCGAGGCCGACCAGCACCGCGAGCGGCGCGCCGGTGCCGTAGCCATCGAGCGCTTCGCGATACGCCTCGCGCGCTGCGCGATGTCGGCCGCGCTGCGCCTCGACCAGACCGCGCCGCTCGGCGACGATCGCCGGCGCGGCAAACAAGCGCATGCCGAGCGCGAAGTTGAAGCGCGAGTTCAGACGAACAAGATCGCGCCGCATCAGCAGCGGCACGACGTCGCGATCGAAGCGCGCCACCGACGCGCGCCCAAAGCTCGCGGAGAACGCGTGCAGCAGCAGCAGCGGCAACGCCGCGCCGGCCGCGGCGACCAACGGCAATCGAGCGCCGTAGTAGAGGAGCATCGCGACGACGATCGACAGCGGCAGCAGCGCGTGCCGAAGCAGCGCAGGCGCTGGCGGTCGTGGAGCGGCGGGCGGCACGGGAGCGCGCGCAGCGTAGGCCGCCTCTCGGCGCGCGACAACGGGCCCGCGCGCAACAACGGCCGGGCGCGCCACAACGGCCGGGCGGGCGGCAACGGGAGCGGCGCGCGGACGACTGCGCCCGCCGGGCAGGACGTCGAGATGAGGCGCACGCGGACGTTGAGTGGCCGCGAGCGGTCCGGTAGGCTTCATCTCCGATGAGACAGCGACTGAGCGTTCTGGTTCCGATGGTTCTCGTGGCTGCGACTTGGCTCACGGCCTGCGCCGAGGACCCGTCGCCGACGACCGACCGCGAGCTCTCCGGCTACGTGACCGACGAGACGACAGGCGGGCCGATCTCGGGCGCGACAGTGCGCTTCTCGTCCGACACGCTCTACACCGCGAGCACGACCACCGACGACGACGGCCTCTACGAGATGGTCGTGCAGACGGACGCGGAGTTCGGCCAAGTGCGCGTCGAGAAGGCCGGCTACTTCATCAACGAGCTGAGCGTCTTCTTCGACACCGACATGCGCCGCCTCGACTTCTCGCTGCGCGCGCAGTGAGCGCCGCGGCAGCGCCGACCGTTACGCGCGAATTCGCTAAGCGCGGAGCAGCGGGTCGAGGCCGCCGCGCTGATCGAGCGCGCTCACGTCGCTGAAGCCGCCATACGACTTTCCGTCGATGAAGATCTGCGGGACGGTGCGCTGCCCGGTCGTCTCAACGAGCCAGCTGCGCTTCGCGTCGTCGTTGCTGACGTCGATCTCGCTGTAGGCCACGCCCTTCTTGCGAAAGAGCGCCTTCGCAGAGTTGCAATACGGGCAGACCTGCGTGGTGTAGATGACGACTTCGGCCATGGCGCTGTTCTGGGGCTCGCCGCAGCCAACGACAAGCCGTATAAAGCGTCCGCGCCGGCCCCACCGCGCTCGCGATGACGCCTCCAGAAACACCGGACGCCCCCGCCGCGGCGCCGACCTCGCCGTTCGCCTATCGCGATTACGCCGTCTATCAGGCGTCGCGCTTCTGCGTGACGCTCGCGATTCAGATGCAGGGCCTCGCGGTCGGCTACCACGTGTACCGCCTGACCGGGCGCACGCTCGATCTCGCGCTCGTCGGCCTCGCGCAATTTCTGCCGGCGTTCGTGCTGTCGCTGGTGACCGGTCACGTCGCCGATCGCTTCGACCGGCGGCATGTGCTCGCCGTCTCCGGTGTCGCGCAGGTGGTGGTCTCGGCGCTGCTCGCGCTGATCGCGTGGACCGGCGCTGGCGGTACGCCGGCGATCTACGCGGTGCTGCTGCTCGGCGGCACGGCGCGCGCGTTCGCCGGTCCCGCGGGCAGCGCGCTGATGCCGACGCTCGTGCCCGGCCCGGTCGTGCCGCGCGCGATCGCGTGGAGCTCCACCCTCTGGCAGATCGCGACCATCGCCGGTCCCGCGCTTGGCGGCCTGGTGTACGGCGTGAGCCGCGTGCCGACGTGGGTCTACACCTCGTGTCTCGTAATTGAGCTGGTCTCGGTCGCGGGCTTTCTCGCCGTCCGTGCGCGCCCGGCGATCGTGCGGCGCGGCGCGGTCACGCTCGATTCGCTGCTCGCGGGCGTGCGCTACGTGCGCAGCAAGCCGGTGTTGCTCGGCGCGATCTCACTCGATCTGTTCGCGGTGCTGCTCGGCGGCGCGGTCGCGCTGCTGCCAGTGTTCGCCGAGGACGTGCTGCGCGTCGGCGTCGGCGGTCTCGCGTGGATGCGCAGCATGCCGGCGATCGGCGCCGCGTGCATGGCGCTGCTCCTGTCGCAGCGCCCGCTCGCGCGGCGCTCCGGCATCTGGATGTTCGCCGCGGTCGCGGTGTTCGGACTCGCGACGATCGTGTTCGGCTTGTCGGAGAGCTTCGCGCTGTCGATCGCCGCGCTCTTCGTCATTGGCGCGAGCGACATGGTCAGCGTCTACGTGCGCCAGACACTCATCCAGCTGCGCACGCCCGACGAGATGCGCGGCCGTGTCAGCGCGGTGAACATGGTGTTCGTCGGCGCCTCGAACGAGCTCGGCGAATTCGAGTCCGGCGTCGTCGCGACCTTCCTTGGCGATGGCCCCACGGGAGCGGTCCGCGCTGTCGTCGTCGGCGGCATCGGCACGCTCTGCGTGGTCGCGCTCTGGGCAAGCCTATTTCCCGCGCTACGCAAGGTCGACAAGCTCGACAGCGAAGCGGGCTAACGGCGCCGCGCGTTGCCCACCCGGCCAACTGTAAGATCCGCCATCGCTACGCGTTGCCCCTGCGTGACCCACGAGCCGAAGCGAACGCACAAGAAAAAGCCGCGCTGCACCGCGCACGTTTCACCGGCACGCACGGCGGAGGCGCGGCCGATCGCGGCGCGTAATGACGAATCTTCTCGCGGCTTTCCGTCGCTGTCCGAGGCGCTCGCGGAGCCCTCGATGCGCGCGGCGCTGGTGCGCGCGTCGCGGCGCTTGCTCGCCCCGGAGGCCGTCATCGCGCTGCTCGGTCTCGGCTCGCTGACGCTCGGCGGCTGCATGCGTCCAGTGCGCTCGCAGTTCGAAGACGCGCGACTCGCGCCCGGCCTCTACGACGCAGACCGCCACGACGCGAACGGCGACGACACAGCGGCCGCGACGATGCCGAGCGACGCACCGAACCAGAGCGGGACGCCGAACCAGAGCGGGGCGCCGTGCCGAGTGATTCCGCCGCTGGCCGACGAATAGCGCGCTCGAGAGGTGTCGCCTCTTCAGATCCCGAGCCAGGCGCGCGCGTCGAGCGTGCGCGTCCCGCGACGGACCTCGAAGCGCAGCCCGCTGCCGCTCGCGCTGCCGACGTGCGCGCCGCGCGACAGCTCGTCGCCGACGCCGACCTCGACGCCCGCGAGTCCGGCGTAGACGGTGTAATAGCGATCGCCGTGATCGACGATCACGAGCCGTCCGTAGCCAGGCTGCGTGTCGGCGAAGACGACGCGTCCGCCGGCGACAGCACGTACAGCGGTGCCCGGCGCGACCTCGATGGAGAGGCCGCCGTCGCCTGACTCGGCGGCCGCGAGCCGCAGATCGCCGGAGACCGGGACCGATAGCGCGCCGCGCAGCGCAGCGAAGCCTGACGATGGTGAGTCCGCGCCCTCGTCGACGAGGCGAATGCTGCCGTAGCCCGTGTCGGGAAGCTGAGCGGACGCTGTCGCACCGGTGAGCGCCGCGTCGAACGCGAGCGACGCCTGCTGTGCGGCGAGCAGCTGCTGTTTGCGCGACTCGAGCTCTCGCAGCTCACCGCGCGCCCGCGCGAGCCCGTCGGCAGCGCCGGCGATCTCTCCGCGCAGCGCCTCGCCGCGCGTACGCAGCTCGCGCACCGTCGCCGCGTCGTGGCCGACCATGCGCTCGAGTCGGTCGAGGCGCGCGACATGACCTACGAGCGCATCAAAGCCGCCGGCGAGCGGCAACATGCCAGCGCGCGTGAGTCGATAGAGCGCGCGTGCACGTGCGTGAAGCCGCGCGCTCGCCTCGCTGCGACGCTGCCCGAGCCCAGCGATCTCTTGCCCCGCACGCGACGAGCGCTCGGTCTCGGCCTCGATGCGCGTGAGGATGCGCGCAGTGTCGGCGTCGAGCTGCGCGGCCGGATCCGCAGGGATCTGCGCGTGCGCGAGGCCGGGCGCGAGCGCACCGAAGAGACACACGCAGACGATGGCGATTCGCGCGCGCATCGTCAGACCGTCAGATAGCGGCGCAGCGAGGCCGCGCTGGCGACGACGCCGGCGACGCCGCCGCCGAGGACCAGCGTGACGACGACCGCGGGGTTCAGAAACGCAGCGCGCACGCCGGTGAGCGCCGCGATGGTCCCATCGAGCTGCGCGTGCAGCAGCGCGTAACACACGCCGAGAAAGACGACGGCGACGAGCGAAGCGGTGAAGCCCTGCAGCGCGCCCTCGACGAGAAACGGACCGCGGACGAAGCTGTCGGTCGCGCCGCAGAGCTTCAGCACCTCGATCTCGTCGCGTCGCCCGGCGACCGCGAGGCGGATCGTGTTGCCGACGATCGCGAGTACGCAGATCAGCACCAGCACCGCGACGATGCCCGCCGTCGTGCGGCCGGTGAGCACCAGCGACTCGAGCTTTTGGAAGAACGCGCGGTATGTCTCGACGCCCTCGACGGCGGCGACGTGGCCGACACGCGCAGCGATCTCGTCGGCGCGCGCCGCGGTCACACCAGTGCGCAGCGTCACCTCGATCGAGGCGGGGAACGCGTCGGCGGGCAGCCCCGCGAGCTCACCGCCGACGTTCGCGTCGCGCACGAATTGTTCGCGCGCCTCAGCGGCGCTCAGCGTCGTCGCGGAGCTCACCTCGGGCAGCTCGGCGAGCGTCGTCCGCAGCGCCTGCACGTCGACATCGGGCGCACCGTCGCGCACGTAGATCGTCATGCGACCAGAGCGCGACCAGCGCTCGGCCATCGCGGAGAGGTTGGTGATCGCCAGCAGCGCCGTCGCGAGACAGAGGAAGGCGACGGCGAGGCTCGAGACGGCGACGGCGTAGAGCTTGGCGTCTTCGCGGAAGCCGCGGCGCGCGCGGAGAAACGCAGTGTGAAGATCCATGACAGCAGCTCCTTTCAGCCGGCGACGCGGTGCAGCTGCACCACGTCCGTCGGATCAGCGTCGATGCGCGCGCCGCGCGTATGCACGTGGACGGGCGCGGCAGTCGGCTCTGGTCGCCGCACGGCGCCGCTGCCTTGCCAGTCCTGCAGACCGCTGCGCGCCTCGAACACGCGCCCTTCGTCGATCACGACGAGCCGATGGGGTCGCGCCTCGAGCAGCGAGTGATCGTGCGTCGCGAACACCACCGTGATGCCCGACTCGTTGATCTCTTCGAACAGCGTGAGGATGTCGATCGCGAGCTGCGGATCGAGGTTGCCCGTCGGCTCGTCGGCGAGCACGAGCGCAGGCTCGGTGACGATCGCGCGCGCCACCGCGACGCGCTGCTGCTCACCACCCGAGAGCACCGCGGTCCGATCATTGCCACGCCCCGCCAAGCCGACACGCTCGAGCGCCTCGGCCACGCGAGAGCGCACGACCTTCTGCGGCATCGAGAGGATCTCGAGCGGCACGGCGACGTTCTCGGCGACCGTCCAGTGCGGCACGACCTTGAAGTCCTGAAACACGATGCCGAGGTTGCGGCGCAGATACGGCACCGAGTCCCCGGTGAGCCGCGCGATGTCGCGGCCGCAGAAGAGAATGCGGCCGTCGTCGACCATCAGCTTGCGATAGATCAGCTGCAGCATCGTCGACTTGCCAGCGCCGCTCGGCCCGGTGATGAAGACGAACTCACCGCGCTCGATCGTCAGGTTCGCGCCGCGCAGCACCGGCCGATCGCGATCGAAATATTTGTAGACGTCTTCGAGCACGAGGATCGGCTTCTCGCGCGCCGAACCGTCATTGCGGGCGCCCGCGCGGAAGAACGAAAACGGCCGCGACCCAGTCGTCTCGTGCCCGCCTGCCTGGGCTGGTGTGCGTGGTCCGCGCTTGCTCATAGCTCGACGGCTACCAGAGGCGGTCGGCGAAGACAAAAAAACCGCAGGAGTGTCCGTGCACGATCGCGGTCGAGCGCGGCCTCGTCGGGACGTCGCCCTGCCCTCGCCGGTCGGTTTTGACAACCAGGCGCGCTCGGGCGACCTTCGCAACGTGACGAACCGTATTCTCTTCGCGCTCGTCGTTCTCCTCACGGTCGGCGCCTGCGCAGAGCGAGAAGTCCGCACGCGCCGCGTTCCGACCGACGACGCCGGGACGCTCGACGCGAGCGCGCTTGATTCTGGTGGTCAGATGGATCTCGGCGGCCGCGATCTCGGCGCGACGGTTGACCTCGGCACGAGTGATCTCGGATCGAGTGATCTCGGATCGAGTGATCTCGGAACGCGCGATCTCGGCACCGCAGATCTCGGCACCGCAGATCTTGGCGTCGATCTCGGCGTGCGTGATCTCGGCGCGGCGGATCTCGGCGCGGCGGATCTCGGCGTGCGCGATCTCGGCGCCGCAGACCTCGGACGAGACGCCGGGCCGATCAGCGGCGGGGCAGTCGCATTTCCCACGACGGGCGACACCTGGTCAAGGAGCGGCGAACACCTGTGGGAAGCAGGCTCGAGCGTGCAGGGCGTCCGCGCGGTCTCGCTCGCGGCGGTGGGGCGCGCGGTGGTCGCAGCGACGATCGAGGGCAACACGCTGACCTGCGACGGGCAGGACATGCGGCTGGTGATCGACGGCCGCGTCGCCGGGACGTTCACCATTCGCAGCGGCGACACCACGCTCGCGCTCGACTTCACGTTTGCCTCGGCGCCGGTCTCGGGTGGTGCGGTCACGCTGCGCTACGAGAACGCACGCGAGGTGGCCAGCGGCTGTGGCAGCGCGCGCTTCGACAAGATGTTCTCGACGATCACCCTCGCGCCGTAGCGGGCGGCGTCGCCATCGGCGCACGAGCCCGTCGCGCGTTCGCGTGCTTGGCAGGGGCCAGCCGCTCGCGATCAATACGTGTTGACCGGATCGACGCCCCACGCGGTGTGAAACACTTCGTCGAGCAGCGGCTCGGCGCGCTTTCCGTGCGGCGAGAAGCCCCACACCGCCTCTTGCGAGACGTCGTCGAGGTGGGCGTAGTAGCGCCACACGAAGAAGCCCGTGAACCATGGCTCCGGCAGAAACACCTCGAACACCGCCGCGAGCGCGCGCGCCTGCTCGCTCTCGTCGATGACCACATTGGTCATGTCGTCGGGCCACAACCACGGCTGCACGGCGGCGTTGGCGCGCGTCGTGTACCCGACCTCGACGAACAACACGGGCATCTCCAGCACCGCGATCGAGCTGCGCACCAGGTCGCGCGCCCGCCGCGCGCCCTCGACGTATTCGCCGTAGCTCGCGCCGTCGTGATCGGCGAGCGGATAGAAGGCGTTGATGCCGATGAGATCGAGCTGATCCCAGAACAGCACGCCGTCGACCTCGTCCCAGTTCGCGCTGTACGTCAGCAGTCCGTCGAACACCGAGCGCAGCTCGTCGATGAGCGAGCGCCAGTAGCCGCCGAAACGACCCGACCAGCTCTTGCACTCGACGCCGATCGACAGCGCGTCGGCGCCCGCGGCTTGTGCGTCCCGCGCCCACGCGACGACGAAGCGCCGATACGACGCCTGATACGCCGCCCAGCCAGCCGCGCTACCCGGCTCGATCTCGCCGCGCCAGCCGCCCGTCTCGACCCACAGATGCGGGATGACGAGCACCTTCATCCCGTGCGCATGCGCCTGCGCGATCATGCGCCGCACTGCGACGCGGTTGTCTGCGTAGGGCACCTCGAAGTCCATCAGGATCTCGGTGCTGTCGAGCGCCCAAAGCCTCCCGAACGGCGTGATGCTGACCCACGTCACGCCGAGACGCGCGAGCTCGCCCAAAAGCGCGTCGCTCGCGGCGGTGCCGTAGCCGACCCCCGGCTGCTGCGACGACTCGATCGGTCCGATCGTGACACCGCGGATCGCCGGCGCGCCCGACTCCTGCCAACCGAGCGTGCCGCGCGGCAGCAAGCGCGCTTTTTTGGCGCCGCGATCCTGCGCGCGAAGCAGCATGGGAGAGACGGCTACCGCCATCGCGCACGCGGTGACGACCGCTGCCGCCGTGAGACCAACCAGGGGACCGGCCAGCCGTCGGCGAATAGCGATCACGCGAGACGGCTCACGGATCCGTGAAGAAGACTCGCAGGTTGAAGTCCGCGGGCGCGCCGCCCCAGACCTGCTGCTCGACTTGCAGGAAATACGTTCCTGCGGTCAGCAGCGTGTCGATGCCGGCCGTTGGGTCACCAGTACCGCAGCTCACCTGCGTTCCGGTGCAGCTGTCCCGTCGAAGCACGAGAATCTCCTGGCCGCTGCCGCCGACCCGTGTCGCGCTCGCCGTCACCTGCTTCGAGGTCGTGAGGGTGAAGCGGTAGAACGCGTCTCCCTCGCCGCCCCCACCGCACGTGCCGGACGGCGCATCGTCCTCGAAGTCGATCAGCGTTCCGCTGACGACTGCGACCGGTGGCGCGAGCACGCTCGCACCGGCGCAGGTGTCGTTCGGCGGAATCGGTGTCGGCGGCAGCGTGCGAATGCTCGCGCCGACGCTGCCGCCCGCAGACTGCGTCGCCACCATCACGTAATAACGTCCGGCGGGCAGGCTGCGGAACAGCTGCGTGCCGCTGCCCGAGGTGTTGCGACAGCGCAGCTCCGTACCCGCGCTACCGCAGCTCGTCTGCAGGGCGACGATGTCACTGAAGCCAGACGTCGTCGTGGTCAGCTCGACGTCGCGCACCGTCGTCAGGTTGAACGTGAAGTACGCGTCGCGATAGCCCGACGAACCCATCAGGCAGCTCGCGCTGCCGTCGAGATCGAGCATCGATGCCGGCGCGCTGCCCGCGGCCGTGGTGATGTCGATCGGCGAGACGCAGGTGTCGCCCGCCGCCGGCGGCAACGGATCGGTGATGGACGCCGTCAGCGTCCAGCCGGCCGACGTCGTGTCGCTCGACTCGAGCAAGACGTAGTAAGTCCCGGCGGGCAGCGAGCGCCGGCGAATCCGCGGCGCGGTATCGCCCACGCAGGAGAGCGACGCGGTGCTCGAGGCGCAGTCCGTCGTGAGGCTGAGGTACGAGGTCGGCGTCCACATCCCAGTCGTGCCACCGACGATCGTGACGTCCTTCGGGGAAGTGATCGTGAATCGATACGCCGCGTCCTTGAACGAGTCGCGGCCCATGTTGCAGGCGATCGTGTAGTCGTCCTCGACCTCTTCGAACATGCCGGTGAACGTGCCGCCCGCGGAGATGTCGAACGTGCCTGGGCCGCACTGATCGACCGCCGGAATCGTCGTCGCATCGGTGATGCGCAGGTTCAGATCGAACGCGCCTTCCGTCGTCGTCTTGACGATGATCGCGTAGCTGCCCGCCGCGAGGCTGCGGATCAGCGCGCTCGGCGCGGTGCTGGCGTTGCACTTCAGCTCGGGGCCGGTGGCGCACTGCGCCAGACTGCGCACGGCGATCGCGCCGCCGCCCGCGCCCGACGCCGTCACGCGCACGTCGTGTGGCTCGGTCAGCGTGAAGGTGAAGACGGCGTCCGGGCCGGTGCCGCCGCCGCATGCGAGCGCGTAGTTGTTGCGCAGCGTTCGCGTCGAGCCGGAGTACGTCCCCGCGCCAGGCAATGCGACGGCCAAGGCGCCGCAGGTGTCGTTCATCGGGATGCAGCTCGCGTCGTTGTAGTCGCGCTGACCGTCGCAGTCGTCGTCGCGGCGGTTGGTGCAGTTCTCCGTGGCGCCGGGGTAGATCATCCGGCCGAAGCGCGGATCGTCGTCGCAGTCCTCGCCACCGCAGCGGCCATCGGTGAACCCGTCGGCGTCGAGGTCGCGGACGATGTACGTGCAGCCCTCGGCGACGTCGCACTCGTCGACCGTGCAGGCCGACTCGTCGTTGCAGTAGAGCGGCGCCGAGGCGCGGCAGCCGCCGACGAGGGGATCCGGATCGCAGACCTCCATACCGTTGCAGGCGTCGCCGTCAGTACACAGCTCATGCTGCGGCATCTGAAAGCAGGTATTGGTCTCCTCGAGGCACGCGGCCTCGGTACACGCGACGGTGTCCGTACACGGCGTCGAGCCAGCGACGCACACGCTCGCTTCGCAGCGCTCGGTGCCATTGCAGAAGCAGCCATCGTCGCAGGACGCCGGTCCGGAGCAGGCGTCGCCGATCGTCCCTCCCGCTTCCGTGCAGGTGTCGACGGTCGCGTCGGGGAACGCGAACATGTCGGGCGCCCCGAGATCGAGGCCGCCGAGGTCGAACTCGAACGACGAGTCCGGCACGCTCGGCACACGACTGGCCTTCTCGCAGGCGGTAGCCGAGACGAGGAGACAGGCGGCGAAAGCGAGAAGGGGAAGATGCTGAATCCGCATGATGACTCCGATGAAATTGCGCTCAAGGGTCTGCAAGGGTGATCTCGAACTCGTAGGTTCCCGAGCTGCCCACGCTGGAGCCGTCCACCACGAAGAAGAATGTACCCGGACCGAGCGTTCGGCTCAGTGCGCTCGTCAACCTGCCGCTGCCGCCATCGTCATCGCAATACGCGTCTCCGTCGCTCACACACGAGTCGCGGAAGATCATCAGCACGGTGTCGAACGTGCTGCCGTCCGTACTCGCCGTAACGACCTTCGGCGTCGCGAGATCGAGCCGAAACGCAACGTCGTACCCGTCCGCCACTCCTATACACACCGCGGAGCGATAGTCGTCGAGCGCGGTCGTCGTGGTGCCGCTGTAGAGGCCGCCGGTGGGCGGTACCACGATGGCAGTCCCGCAGGTGTCGTTGCCGCTGACCGGGATGATCGGCGTCGGCGGCGACGTCGTCACGGTGAGCCCGAAGGCCGCGCGCGAGTAGCCCTCGACGACGACGAAATACGTGCCGGCCGCGAGGTCGCGGAGGCGGGAGCGAGACGGCAGACCGGCGGTACACTCGACCTCCGTTGCCGAGCTCGCGCACGCCGTTCGGATCGACGCGTTCATGTAGCGAGTGCCGCCATCGAGCAGCACCGTCACGTCGCGCCGCGAGGCGATCGTGAATGAGTAAACGGAGTCGATGTAGTTGAAGCCACATGTCGTGACGACGTCGTCCTGCGCAGTGGCGAGCGTGCCCGGCGTGAGCGTCTCGAGCGTCAGCGGGATCGCGCTCGCGCACGTGTCGCCAGGAGGCGCTGCCGTCGGCGGGGCGAAGCTGATGTCGAGCGAGAAGTCGAAGTCGCGATCGGGCGGCGCCTCGAGCACGATGAAATAGGTGCCCGGATCGAGCGAGTTCAAGGCCGTGTCGAACGGCACGCCACCCGTGCAGCGCAGCACGTCGCCGGGCACACCGCAGGTGCCGAACACGGCGCCGTTGATCGTGTCGCGCGTCGCCGAGGTCGCGGTGATCTGCACGTTCTGCCGCGTCAGCAGCTCGAACGAGTAGACGAGATCGGGATTGCGCGCATAGCCGCACGGGAGCATCACGTCGTCGGTCGCGTCGAGGAACGAGCCGGCGAAGCGCCCGCCCGCGCTCACGTCGATCGGCGCGATGCACGATTCGTTCGTCGGCGGTTCCGTCGCAGCGCTGAACACGACCTCGACGTCGATCTCGTCTCCGCCCGAGGGCGTCCACGGCGCCGA
>Ga0163144_10023200_pt1 | contig 12262 bp, 8 predicted proteins | sample OliLak19BULKMAT1_FD_123175 | JGI IMG/M metagenome (GOLD analysis project Ga0163144, IMG submission 123175) | Freshwater microbial mat bacterial communities from Lake Vanda, McMurdo Dry Valleys, Antarctica - Oligotrophic Lake LV.19.BULKMAT1 | ecosystem: Environmental > Aquatic > Freshwater > Lake...
GCAAGGCTCGGTGCCATCGTTGCCGCTGTTGCCAATTTGGTCTTGGGCACCCTTGCCGCCTTTTCATGGGAAAAAGCATCCTGGGCATTTTCACTCCCTGTTCTTGAAAAACCCGCACTCAATCTCTCCTTGGGCTTCACCGATGGCATGAGCGCCATCATGGTCCTGCTTTCCGTGGTCGTCACGCTGGCCGCCGTGCTTTCCGGCAAGGCCCCTGAAGGAAAAGAAAAACTTTACTACGGCTCGTCCCTCCTCATCTCGGCCGGTGCGCTTGGTGCCTTCGCCGCCACCGACCTCTTTTTCTTTTTCGCCTTTCACGAACTCGCCCTCATTCCCACCTTTCTCATGATCGGCATGCTTGGCCGTGGCGACCGCCGCCAAGCCGCTTGGAAAATCACCATTTACCTGGGGCTGGGTTCCATGGTGCTCCTCGCGGGTCTTGTCTGGCTCAGCAATGCGACCGGCACCTTCAACATCCAAACGATGATCGCTAACAAAGCACTCATCCCTGCCGCTTCTCAAACTGCCATTGCGGCCCTTCTCATCGTCGGCTTCGGCACGCTCGTTTCGTTATTCCCGTTTCACTCATGGGCAGCTCCCGCTTACGCCAGCGCGCCCGCACCCATCGCCATGATGCACGCCGGGGTCCTGAAAAAATTCGGGCTCTATGGTCTGCTTCGCCTTGCCATCCCGCTCGTCCCGGAAGGCCTGCAATTCTGGCTCACTCCTCTGCTGGTAATGCTGCTGGGCAACATCCTGTGGGTCGGCTGGGTCACCATTTCCCAGAAACGACTCGACCTCATGCTGGGGAATTCTTCGGTGATGCACATGGGCTACATCTTCCTCGCCATCGCCGCTCTCGTTGCTTTCCCGGAAAATCCGCTCGCACGCTCCGCCGCCATCATCCTGATGTTTGCCCACGGCATTTCCATCGCCCTCCTGTTCGGCCTCGCAGACCGCATCGAGCGCAACACCGGCTCTATGGATCTCCAAGAACTCGGTGGCCTCGCCAAATCCGCACCCGGTCTCGCCTTCCTGTTTGGCATCGCTGCCATGGCCTCCATCGGACTTCCTGGCCTTGCCAACTTCTCGGGCGAGGTCCTCGTCTTCCTTGCGGCATTTAAAACCTACGATGGCACCTCCGGCCTTGGCCCATTACAAATCGCCTGCATCCTGTCCATCTGGGGCGTCGTCATCTCCGCCGTTTACATGCTCCGCGCTTACCGCGATATCTTCCAAGGACCTGCGGTGAAATCCACCGAATCTGCTGCAGACATCACCTTGGCAGACCGGATTCCCGCGACTCTGCTCGTCATCACACTCTTCGCCGTCGGCCTCTATCCGAATCTTCTGCTCAATCTGCTGAAGTAAGTCCAACAGGACCTATAAGACCTATCATTTTCTTCCCATGCCCGCTTATTACCTCGAAGCCCTCACTGTTACCCTAGGCATCCTCCTTCTCATGGCCGAGGCCTTCTGCGCATGCAAAAGCAAGGCCTGGGTGGGCATTTCTGCCGTCGTCGGGCTGGTCGCCATTCTTGCCCTGACATTCATCGCCATCGGCCCGGAGGCCAAACCAGATGCCGCTTGGGCGAAGTGGCCCGTGTGGAATTTCTACAACTTTGACGGCCTCGCGAAGTTCTATAAAATCTTCGCCATCATCACCACCATCCTGGTGCTGCTCCTTGCCATTGATTTCCGCAAAGTCCTCGCCCGCTTTACCGAGTCACCCGACTCTGAAGCAGGCACCGGCGAATTCTACGCCCTCCCCGTGCTCGCCTGCGCAGGCATGATGTGGCTCGCTTCCGCCAAGGATCTTGCAGGGGCGTTCGTCGCACTCGAATTGGTGACCGTCACCTTTTACATCCTCGTCACCTACATGCGCCGCAATGTCGGGTCCCTCGAAGCAGGCGTGAAATATCTGATTCTCGGCGCGCTCAGCACCGGCTTCCTCGTTTATGGCATCGCTTGGGTCTATGGCTCCACCGGCACCATGCAACTCGCAGAAATCGGCAATCGTCTGCCACAAATCACCCAGACCACACCCCTGCTCTTCGGAGTCGCCTTGGTCATGGTCGGCCTTGGATTCAAAATCGGTGCCGTGCCGATGCAGATCTGGATTCCCGATGTCTATCAAGGTGCCCCCACTCCCATCACCGCCTTCCTCTCCGTGGGTTCCAAGGCCGCTGGCTTCATCCTCACCATCCGCTTCCTGGAACCCTTCCTTTCTAGCGAAACGACCCGCGGTCCGGTCATCGCCCTGCTTCTGATCCTTTCCTGCGCGACTCTCCTTTTCGGAAACCTCGCCGCCATCCCGCAAACCAATTTCAAGCGCCTGCTCGCCTACTCCTCCATCGCCCACGCCGGCTTCCTCATCCTTGCACTCGCCGCGTGGTCACCAGAAACCCCGACCTCGGAAGGCTCCGCCAAGGTGGTTTCCTTCTACCTCGCCACCTACCTGTTGATGACGATGGGCGTCTTCTTCGTCCTCGCTCAAATCCGTATCCAGCGCGATGGTGAAAGCATCACCGACTTCAACGGCCTTGGAAAAACCAACCCGCAACTCGCCTTGGCCCTCACCGTCCTGCTTGCCGCTCTAGCAGGCGTTCCGCTCACCGCCGGATTCATCGGCAAGTTCCTCGTCTTCTCCCTCGCCGTCGAGGCCAAGCTCTGGTGGGGCGTCGGCATCGCCTTCATCGCCGCCGCCGCCGGTTTCTATTATTACTTCAATGTCGTCCGCGCCATGTGGTGGTTCGCTCCGGCGAAGGATTCCAATGCCATCGTCCTACCGTGCATCAGCAAAGTTTGCATCGCCACCCTGACCGTCGCCGTGCTCGTCCTCGGCTTCTGGCCACAGCCGATCTGGGCACTGCTCAAATAGTCTAGCGACCCTCCAACTTCGCAATGGCGGCCTTGATCACGGGATCCTCCCAAGCATCGATCTCCTTGCGCTGTTCAGGGTGCAGCGTGTCGATCTGACAACGTTTCAAAAAATTCGCGCGATTCGTTTCATCAATTCCCACCACCACATCCGGGGTGATTCCCTTCCGGTGCGGCGTATTCCCCGAAGGCGTGTGATAGGTCGCGATGGTCAACCGCAAGGCCGTGCCACCTCCCATCGGAATGATGTTCTGCACCGAGCCTTTTCCATAACTCAGCTCACCGACGACGCTCGCCCGCTTCAAATCCTGAAGCGCCCCGGCCGTCAGTTCTGAGGCGGATGCGGACATGCGATTGATTAAAACCACCAACGGATAATCTCGCTTTCTGCGCTGCCGATCCGGTGTTTTCATCGGTTCCGCAGCTTCACCCTCACGACCACGGGTCGTCACCACGGTGGTGCCCGGAGGAAGAAACAAGCCGAGAATTTTCACCGTCTCATTCAAATCCCCCCCTCCATTCTCGCGTAAATCCAAAATCAGCGACTTCATCCCGCGATCTTCGAGTTCATCCAGCGCCGCCTCCACTTCACGAGCACAACTGTTTCCAAACGTCGCCAAGCGCAGATAGCCCAAGCCAGTTGGCTTGTCCAAAATCTTCGATTCCACCACTGACCGATCCTCCACCACGCGATGAGTTAACAAAACTTCCAGCGGCTTTGGAGCGGCAGGCGATTTCAGCAACAAACGACTCGTCTCACCCGCCCGGCGGCGCAACGACTCCAGCAACTCGGAAAAAACCGCGCCTTCCGTTTTGCGCCCATCGATCTCCAACACCAGCGACCCGGGCAGCACCCCCGTGACCGCAGCCGGACCTAACGGAGAAACTGCCGCAACGTGAAATCCATCATCACGCAGCCCCATCGCCATTCCCAACGAAGGCAGCTCTGGATTCAGATCCTGATGTGCTCCCATCTGCCGGGCCATCTCCGGATGGATGAATGACGAATGCGGATCCAGACCCGCCAGCATCCCTTCCAGCGCATGATTCACCAACCGCTCATAAGCAAGTCGATCCACATCCGGGTGCCTTTTACGCACCGCCTCCAGCACTTCCACAAAACGCTCGATTGCCGGGTAGGCAGCCTCATCCGCATCCGGCGGCGCAGGCACCTCGGCCAGCACGAATGCACTGAGTCCGAAAAACAAGCCAAAGTGTTTCATCATTTGTTTGATATGGAAAAACCTAACCAAAAGCCTTCAGGAACCCGACTTCGATGGCCAACGGTTCAAACGCATTGGTCTCCAATGTCCGCCGCAGCGAGTCGAGGGATTCCATCCGCTTCAGCAAGCGCGCCTCTGTCTCTCCCTCCGCAATGCTCCGCAAGGCAGGTGCGGATTCCGGAAAGTCCAACCCTCCGCCGTTCACCTTCATGCGCAGAAGATCCGCCATCCAGGCCATCAACACATCGAAAAGCCGATTTCTCCCGTCCAGATACTCCGCCTCTGCCGCAGCCTTGTGGAAGTCCTCGCGCTCCTTCAGCCACTTGCCATCCGTCGTGTCGCGATAGGCCGCGACTTCTTCTTTCTCCGCAGCCTTTGCCGCCGCATCCGCCGCTTCCCGAAACTCCACCAAAAACGAAGCAAACGCGGACTTCAAATGCAGCGCTGCCATGGGCGTGCCGAATCCCCGGGCCGCCGCCGCATTGAGCGCGCTTACCAACTCTGCTCCACCCTCTTCCAGCAAGGCCCGCCCACCTAACAACGGAAGCCTCACACAGCGGGAAAGAATCGTCGGCAACAAGCGCTGCGGATTGGCGGTTAGAAGCAGCAGCAGCGTATTCTTCGGCGGCTCTTCCAACGTTTTTAAAAACGCATTCGCCGCCTGATCGTTCATCCGATCCACCTCCGTGATCACACCAACTTTACAAGCCCCACCCGGTGCGGCAAGATGCAGCGTTTGCTCAAGGTCACGGATTTCATCCACCCCGATCCGCCGAGACTTCATCCGTGGACGGATCACTCGGACCCACCCACTTTCCAACTCGTCGAGCGCCGGAGTCTCGACCACGATTGGTTCGCCAAACAAATCAAAGCCACCGCCTTTCGACGGGCCGCTTACCATTTGAATCATCCGCGCTGCTAGATTTTCCTTGCCGCTGCCATGGGCACCGCTGATCAGGAAGGCATGGGCCAGGCGGCCGCGATCATGCGCGGATGAAATCAATTCAAATGCCTTGTCTGCCAAATACGCCATCTGCCTTGATCGTCTCTCGAACTCCACCCGAGGCAATCCGAAAACGGAAGCTCCCGTGAAATTTCTTGAAATTCGCACCAATTGCCGCCTTGGCCATCGGTATGCCCACCATCATTGCGCAGTCCTGCGCGATTCAAATAAAATACGCACAGTCTAAAAGACTCCCTGCGGTGCTGGTTTTGAAAATTCTGCGATGATCCAGTCCACCTCAAACCACGCCCCACCCGATGATCACTAAAATCGACCACCTTGGCATTGCCGTCAGATCTCTCGAAGAATCCATCCCTTACTACGAAAACGTCCTCGGACTCGTCTGTGAAAGGCGCGAAGAAATCGAATCCCAAAAAGTCCGCACCGCCTTTTTTGCTGCTGGAGATGTTCACCTCGAGCTTCTGGAACCCACTTCTGAAGATAGCCCTATCGCCAAGTTTCTCGAAAAAAACCCCTCCGGCGGTATTCATCATATCGCCTTCGCCACCACCGACATCACCAGCCAACTCGCCCAGGCCAAAAAGCAAGGCACACGGCTCATCCACGAAGTCCCTTTCGAAGGGGCCGCCGATAAACTCGTCGCCTTCCTTCACCCTAAATCCACCTTTGGAGTTCTCACCGAGTTTTGCCAACCCGCCCACTAACCTTCGCACCCAACCGACCACACCACCATGGCCATCGACCCAGCCCTCATGCAAGACCTTGCGAACCGTCGCGAGGAAGCCCTCGTCGGAGGCGGCATCGACCGCATCGAGAAACGCCACCAAAAAGGTCTTCTATCCGCTCGCGAACGTCTCGCCGTCTTTTACGACGGTGGTCATTTCATCGAGTTCGGAATGCACGCCCATCATTCCTGCAGCGACTTCGGACTCGAAAAACGCAGAATGCCTGGTGACGGAGTCGTCTGCGCCACGGGCTATGTCAATGGGCGTCCTGTCGCCGCATACGCCCAGGACTTCACCATTGGCGGCGGAGCGGTTGGTGCCATCCATGCCAAGAAAATCTGCGACCTCCTCGACTTCGCCATCAAGGCGGGAATCCCCGTCGTCGGCATCAACGACTCCGGCGGAGCACGCATCCAGGAAGGCATCGAAGCCCTGTCAGGATACGGACAGATTTTCTTCCGAAACGTGCTCGCCTCAGGCTGCATCCCTCAAATTTCCATCATTGCCGGCCCCTGCGCCGGTGGTGCCGCCTACTCGCCCGCCCTCACGGATTTCATCATCATGACGCGGGAAAATTCCAATATGTTCATCTGTGGCCCCGACGTCATCCGCGCCGCCACCGGCCAAACCGCCTCACTCGACCAGTTCGCCTCCGCCGAGGCACACGCCAAAGTCTCGGGAAACATCCATCTCATCGCCGAGGATGATGAACACGCCATCCAGCTCGCAACCAAACTCCTCGATTACCTTCCATCGAACAACCTCGGTGATTCTCCCCATGCCATGAACAACGACATTCCGCTGGTTGAAGATGAGGGAATGAACGAGATCATCCCGGCAGATCCCAAGGCTCCGCTTGACATGCAAGCGGTCATCTCACGCTTGGTGGACCCGGATTCCTGGTTCGAACTCCAGCCCGACTTCGCCCCTAACATACTCACGGGTTTTGCCAGAATCGAAGGCCTGGTGATCGGCATCGTTGCCAATCAACCCATGGCGAAAGCAGGCTGCATCGACATCGATTCATCCGACAAAGCCGCCCGATTCATCCGGGTTTGCAACATCTACTCCATCCCCATCCTTTCACTTGTCGATGTTCCCGGCTTCATGCCCGGCCTCGCCCAGGAACGCGGGGGAATCATCCGCCACGGTGCCAAAATGCTTTTCGCATGGGCTTCCGGCACCGTTCCAAAGATCACTCTCATCTGCCGCAAAGCCTACGGTGGCGCCTACCTTGCCATGTGCTCCACCGACATGGGAGCCGACTTCGTCTTCGCCTGGCCCACCGCCGAAATCGCCGTCATGGGTGCCCAAGGCGCTCTCAAGGTTCTTTACAAAAAAGAACTTGAGGAAGCTGAAGACCCGGTGGCGCTCGAACTCGAACTTCGCAAAGCTTACACGGAAAAATTCGCATCGCCCTATCAGGCCGCATCAAACGGCATGGTGACCGATGTGATCAACCCCGCAGTCTCTCGTTACACCCTTGCGCTCGCCTTCCGTGGCATCATGAACAAATACGAGTCCCGTCCGCCTAAAAAACACGGCAATATCCCACTCTAATCCAAAGATGAATCCTCCATCCAAGACCGCATCACCTGCACCCGCAGCCGAAGGAATCTCCCCTGAAACCATCGCCATCATCGCTGCTGCCGTCACTGCCTTTATCGGTTCCTCCGTCCAAATCATCTCCATCAAACCGATGAATCCCAGCTGGGAAAGAGCAGGGCGCCAATCCGTATTCGTCTCACACCGCATTCGCTAACACCACCAACACCATGGATCATCTCCGCATTACCGTCCAAGGGCAAGTTTACGACGTCATCGTTGAAAGTATCGAACGTGACAGCGCGACAGCGCCCTCAAGCCCCGTCGTCAAATCAAGCAGACCAGCTTCTCCCGCGGCGACTCCACCACCAAAAGCCAGTCCCGCAGGAGGCCCGGGCGACGCCACCAGTCCACTCGCCGGGATCGTCCAAGCCATCGAGGCAACCGTGGGTACAGCCATTACAGCAGGCGACCTCGTCATCACCTTGGAAGCGATGAAAATGTACACTCCTATCAACGCGACTTCCAGCGGCACCATCACGGCCATCCACGTTAGCGTTGGTGATGCTGTCGATGAAGGGCAAATCCTCTACACCACTGGCTAGAAAATATTATCCACCTCATATCAATCTACTTCCAATCGTCATTTTCCAACATGCTACCCCAATGAATCATACCTACCCCGTCCTCACCCCGGAAGAAGCCGTCGCATTCATCAATCATGACGAGAACATAGGTTTCAGTGGATTTACCCCCGCAGGCGCAGCCAAGATCATTCCCACCGCCATTGCCGAAAAAGCAAAAGCCGAACACGCCGCAGGCCGGGACTTCAAGGTAGGCGTCATCACCGGTGCCTCCACCGGCCCCTCGCTCGACGGCGCACTCGCCAAGGCCGACGCCATCAAATTCCGCACCCCTTATCAATCAGACAAAGACCTCCGTTCAAGCATCAACGCTGGTAAGACGCATTTCTTCGACATGCATCTTTCCCTGCTTCCACAATACGTCCGCTACGGTTTCCTCGGGGAATTGAACTGGGCAATCGTTGAAGCTGCCGATGTCTCCATTGATGGTAAAATTTTGCTCACCAGCAGCGTAGGTGCGGCACCCACCTTCCTGAGTCAGGCCAAACAAATCCTCATCGAGATCAATGCCCGCCACCCCAAGGAACTGCTGGGATTCCACGACATTTACGAACCGGCCTCACCTCCACACCGCCGACCCATCCCGATCTGCGCAGCGGATGATCGCATCGGAACTCAACGGGTGTGGGTCGATCCCAACAAAATCGTCGGCATCGTGCATTCCAACTGCCGGGACGAGGTCAGCGATTTCAGCCCCGTCACCGACATCACCACCCGCATCGGTCAACACGTGGCGGAGTTCCTTGCTGCGGAAATTCGTAACGGTCACGTCCCAAAAGGCTTCCTCCCCATCCAGTCCGGCGTTGGAAACGTTGCCAATGCCGTCCTTGCAGCCATGGGCGATCACCCTGATATCCCACGCTTCCAAATGTACACCGAAGTGATTCAAAATTCGGTGATCGAACTCATCAAGCGGGATCGATGCTCCTTCGTAAGCGGCGTTTCCCTTACTCTAACAGACCCTGTGCTGCAAAGTGTCTATGATCACCTCGACGCCTTCCGTGGCCGCCTGCTGCTCCGCCCCCAGGAGATCGCAAACAATCCGGAGATCGTCCGCAGGATCGGCATTATTTCGATCAATACAGCACTTGAAGCCGACATCTTCGGAAACATCAACTCAACCCATGTCTTAGGGCAGAAAATGATGAACGGCATCGGTGGCTCGGGAGATTTCACCCGCAATGCCTACATCTCCATCTTCACCTGCCCATCCACGGCCAAGGATGGCACCATCTCCGCGATTGTGCCGATGTGCTCGCACATGGATCATAGCGAACACTCGGTGCAAGTGCTCGTCACCGAACACGGAGTCGCAGACTTCCGCGGCAAGGATCCCAGGGAACGCGCCGCCCTTGTCATTCAAAATTGTGTGGATCCATCCTACCGTGAGCTGCTCCAGGAATACTTCAAGCTGACCGAGAACGGCCATACACCTCAGTCGTTCCGCTCGGCCTTCGCCTTCCACGAGACTTTTCTCAAGACCGGTGACATGCGGAACACGACATTTTGATACCCATCTTAAATCTCACATTCCGCCATGGAACAACTCCTCACTGAATTCCCTGCCCATACCTATGAGCAATGGCACGCTGCTGCCGAAGCACTGCTCAAAGGCGCCCCATTCGAGAAGTTGCTGGTAAGCCAAACCTACGAAGACATTACCATCCAGCCGATCTATCGACAGGACGACATCGCCCAACTCGAACACCGCAAACACTTTCCTGGCTCGGATTCACTCGTCCGCGGCAGCCTAGCAGGGGGCTTCCTCAAAGCCGGTTGGGAAGTCTCCCAGAAACTTCAGGCTTCCGATGCCGCCGAGCTCAACACCCTCATCCATCAAGGTCTCAACGGTGGGCAAGGCGAACTATACCTTGGCGTCCATGATCGTAAAGGTAACGTCACCCTTGAAAACACCGCCGATGTTCAGATCGCCTTCAAGGATGTCGCCATCAAGGCCATTTCCACCTATTGGCAAACAGGAGCCGCCAGCCTGCCCATGGCCGCCCTCTTCATCGCCGCCGTTGAAAAAAACGGCCTTTCCCCTGCTCTGCTGCGCGGAGGTTTTGAAAATGACCCTCTCGGCGATCTTGTTTCCAAGGGGAACCTTCCCCAAACGCTCGATCTGCGTTTCGACCACATGGCATCTCTAACAGAATACGCCATCGAAAACGCTTCCCAGCTCCGCACCATCACCGCTGGGGGGGATGTCTATCACAACTCAGGGGCCACCGCGACTCAGGAACTTGGATACATCATCTCCACCCTGGTTTGTTACCTGGAGGAAATGAAGGCGCGCGGCCTCTCGCCCGCTGCGGTGATGCCACACATCAGAATCAATCTGTCCGTCAGCTCGGACTACTTCATGGAGATCTCTAAAATCCGCGCCGCTCGATGGCTTTGGAGCAAGATCGCCGCTGCCTATGGAGTGGAAAGCGCTCCCGTCCACATTCACGCCAGTACCTCACTCTGGAACAAAACCAGCTACGACGCCCACACCAACATGCTCCGCGTCACCTCGGAAGCCTTTGCCGCTGTCGTCGGTGGAGTCGATAGCCTTCATATCGGTCCCTATGATGAAATTACCGGAACCACTGACGAGTTCTCACGCCGCATCGCCCGCAACATCCACACCATCCTCCGCGAAGAATGCGGCCTCGCAAACGTCATCGATCCCGCAGGCGGCTCCGCCTACATCGAGTGGCTCACCGATCAGATCGCGCAAAAAAGCTGGGCGATCTTCCAAGATATTGAAAAAAATGGCGGCATGATCCAATGCCTCCAGACCGGCAGCGTGCAAGCCGCCGTGAGTGCCATCCGCAAAGCCAAATTCCAAAACATCCGCCGCCGGAAAGACAAGATCGTCGGTTCAAACATATATCCCAACCTCAAAGAGAAAAGGCTCCCGCATCCATCCACCGGAAACGGCAGCAGCGATGAACAAGCCGACGCCGCTCCGCCATCAGGCAACATTTTTTCCAGCAACAAGTTCACCCTTGCCGAGGCCATCACCGCCGCAAAACAAGGAGCCACCTATCACTCCATCGCCGCCGCATCCGGGTTCACAAACTCCCAGAATGCAGTGACTGTCCCTCCGCTCAAGCCCCACCGTGCGGCCGAGGAATACGAAGCCCTCCGCGATGCTTCCGCCGCCTATGCCGCAAAAAACGGCGCAGCCCCAGCCATTTTCCAGCTCAACATCGGCCCGTCAGGCCGTTACCGCCTCCGCGCGGATTGGACCGCTTCATTCTTCGAAGCCGCCGGATTCGCAGTCGATGGCGCCCACGACTTCGCCACCACCGCTGAAGCAGTTCAAGCATTCAGCGCAAGCAAAGCCACCGTCGCCGTGATCACCTCGGACGACGCCACCTATCAGGAATCCGTCGCGCCGCTCGCCACCGCCATCCAGTCCGCCAAACCCGGCACCACCTTGTTGGTTGCTGGAGCACCCGGTGAAAACGAGACCGCCTGGCGGGCCGCCGGAGTCACCGACTTCGTCAACGTCCGCAGCAACAATTACGAACTCAACGAACAGCTCCTCAAGGTAGCTGGCGTCCTCTGAAGTTTCAAATCTCAAATCTCGAATTCCTTCCCCATGAGCCGCCCCGTATTTGCTGAAATTCCCTACACCACACGTCCTTCAAAGACTGACTACCCACACTGGTGCGCAGCTTTTGAACGAGACCATGGCAAACCGATTGGTTCCATCGTCTGGGACACCATGGAAAAAATCTCCGTCAAACCCCTTTACACGGAAGAAGACACCGCCGGCATGGAACATCTCCAATATCAGGCCGGAATCGCCCCATTTCTCCGCGGCCCCTACGCCACCATGTATTGTTTCCAACCATGGACCATCCGCCAATACGCCGGATTTTCCACCGCCGAGGAATCCAATGCATTCTATCGAAGAAATCTAGCAGCTGGACAAAACGGTCTCTCCGTCGCCTTCGATCTCGCCACCCACCGTGGTTATGATTCCGATCACGAGCGCGTCGTGGGGGATGTCGGGAAAGCCGGTGTCGCCATCGACTCCATTCTCGATATGAAGGTGCTCTTCGACAGCATTCCGCTCGATAGAGTCTCCGTTTCCATGACCATGAACGGCGCGGTTCTTCCCATCCTCGCCTTCTATATCGTCACCGCCCGCGAGCAAGGTGCCACGTTGGATCAACTCGCAGGGACCATCCAGAATGACATCCTTAAGGAATACATGGTGCGGAATACCTATATATATCCTCCCGAACCCTCGATGAAGATCATCGCCGACATCTTCGAGTTCAC
>Ga0163144_10023202_pt1 | contig 12262 bp, 7 predicted proteins | sample OliLak19BULKMAT1_FD_123175 | JGI IMG/M metagenome (GOLD analysis project Ga0163144, IMG submission 123175) | Freshwater microbial mat bacterial communities from Lake Vanda, McMurdo Dry Valleys, Antarctica - Oligotrophic Lake LV.19.BULKMAT1 | ecosystem: Environmental > Aquatic > Freshwater > Lake...
GACATCGGCTCACCGTCGCGGCCGACGATCCGCTGGGTGGTCGGGCCGAACCGGCCGCCCTCGACGTCGATGCCGCCGGCGAGCAGGCCGCGCGGCAGGTCGCGGGTCAGCGAGGCGCGCACGCCCATCGGCACGGTGATCCGCCGCAGCAGCGGGCCGCCGCGGTCGGCCTCGGCGCCGTCGTCCTCGAACGACACCCGGTCGATGCCGAGCCACGGGCTGACCTCGACGGTGGTGCCGCGCGCGCGCCGCCGGTACGCGAAGGTACCGGCGTTCCTGCGATCTCGCGGACCTGCGAGTGGCCGGGCGCTTGCTCTAGGGGATGAGGGCCGGACGTAACCACCCCCCAAGGAGCTGACCATGTTTCCCCGTAGCCTTCGCCTGACTGCCTGGCTTGCCAGCACCGCTGCCGTCCTCACCCTCGGCGCCTGCCTCGACGACGATGACGTCGACGAGGTCGCCTCCAGCCTCGAGCTCGACAACGGCGGCCTCGACACCGAGGACGAGGCGCCGATGTTCGGCCTCGAAGACGACTTCGCCGCCGCCGACGTCGAGCGCGGCGCCGCGTACACCGACACGATGTCCGAGGACTCCGAGACCGTCGCGATGCGCGCGATCGAGGGCGCCCTGCGCGCCCGCCTCGTCCTGGTGTGGGGCCAGCTGCCGCCCGACCGCGCCCCCGAGGAGTCGGCGCGCGACTGGTCCGGGCGCCTGCGGCTCAACCGCGGCGCGATCGTCGTGCGCCGCACGATCGGCTTCGAGGAGGCCACCGACCGCGTCACCCCGCGCACCGATCGCGCCGAGGTCGCGTTCGCCTCGGTCACCCGGCCTTTCGCCGACGGCCTGGTCCTCGAGCTGATCGATCCCGATCCGACGAGCGCCGAGGCGCTGACGCTGACCTACGAGCGCGACGCCGGCGGCTCGCACGTCCTCGCGGTCACGGACCTGCTCGCCGGCCCGGTGGTGCGCGAGGTCGACGACGACGGCAACCGGATCGCCGCGACGCTGGTCCGCGACCAGGACAGCTGCGATCACGGGTTCGGCCGCGGCCGCTGGCGCGCGCTGCGCGACGGGCTCGGTCGCCTGATGGGCGAGATCGCCGACGAGGACGGCACGCCGATCGGCCACCTGCGCGGCATCTGGGGCGAGCGTCGCAACGGCGAGCAGGCGTTCTTCGGCAAGTACATCGCGACCGACGGCAGCTTCCGCGGCATCTTCGCGGGCCACTACCGCGAAGGCGAGATGCACGGTCGCTGGCTGTCCCGCGACGGTGACACCGGCCGCCTCGACGGTGGCTACCGCGAGTCGGCGCCCGGCGCCGAAGTCGGCGGCGGCTTCCTCCTCCGCTGGTCCGAGACCTCGTGCGCCCAGGACATCACCGAGGACACCGAGTAGGCCCGACGACGGGCCTGTCGTTGGCCTTCCCGGACCGTCGAGGACGCATGCTACTTCTACGGTCATGCTCATCGTCACCGGTGCCAACGGCAAGCTCGGGCGTCTCGTCGTCGAGGCGCTCCTCCAGCGGGTCCCGGCGAGTCGGCTCGGGGTGAGCGTTCGCGACCCCGCGAAGGCCGGCGACCTGGAGGCTCGAGGCGTCCGCGTCCGCCGCGGTGACTTCGGCGACGCCGCCAGCCTCGTCGCAGCGTTCGAAGGTGCCTCGCAAGTCCTCGTCGTGTCGACGGGCAACGCCGTCCAGCACGGCGCTGCGATCGACGCAGCCAAGGCGGCGGGGGCCGCTCGAATCGTCTACACGAGCCACGTCGGGGCGTCTCCGACGTCACCGTTCGCGCCCATGCCCCAGCATGCGGCGACGGAGGTGGCTCTCCAGGCCACGGGGCTACCGTTCACCGCGCTCCGCAACGGGTTCTACGCTGCCACAGTGCCCATGCTGCTCGGCGCGGCCCTCCAGACGGGCGAGCTCACGGCCCCGGAGGACGGGCCGGTGTCCTGGACCGCTCACGCGGACCTCGCCGAGGCGACCGCGATCCTGATGAGCGAGGACCACGCCGAGACTGCGACGCTCGACCTCACCGCCTCGGACGCGATCGATCTGCATGCGATCGCCGCGATGGTCTCGGAGTTGACCGGGCGCGCGCTTCGCCGAGTCGTCGTGTCGGACGCGGAGTACCACGCAGGCATGGTGGCCAAGGGCATCCCCGAGGCGCGGGCCGACATGATGATCGGGCTGTTCGCCGCCAGCCGGCGAGGCCAGTTCGCTCGGGTTGATCCGAAGCTCGGGCAGATCCTTGGACGGGCGCCGACCACGCTGCGAGAGGTGTTGCGGGCGACCGTCGCGTCGCGCTCGTGATCGCTCGCTAGTTCCGCCGCAGGATCAGGAACTCGACGCGGCGGTTGGCCTTCCAGGCCTGCTCGCCGCGTCCCTGGTTTCGGGGCATCGTCTCGCCATAGCCTTGGGCCTCGAGGCGGTCGTCGGTGACGCCCTCGCCGACGAGGAACGCCTTCACGGCGTCGGCGCGCTGTTGCGACAGCCACAGGTTGTAGGCGTCACCGCCGCGCGCGTCGGTGTGGCCGCCGATCTCGACCACCGCGACGTCGGTGTTGAGCTGCAGCGTCTGCGCGATCACGCGCAGGATGTCGTGCGAGCGGTCCTGGATCACCGCGCTGTTGAACTCGAAGAAGATCTCCTCGAACACCACGAGCTCGCCGCCGTCCATCGACACCCGCGACCGGTCCGGGCAGCCGTCGTCGTGCGGGATGCCGCGGTCGAGCGGGCACGCGTCGTCGCGATCCTCGACGGTGTCGCCGTCGGCGTCGGCCTCGGGGCAGCCGTCGTCGTCCTCGATGCCGTCGGGATCCTCGGGATCGTCGGGGCACAGATCGGCGAAGTCGTTGATCCGGTCGCGATCGTTGTCGAGCTCGGGGCAGCCGTCGCCGTCCTCGAAGTCGTCGAAGTCCTCCGGATCGTCCGGGCACGCGTCGAGCGTGTCGATGATCCGGTCGCCGTCGCGATCGCCGGGGCCCGGCGGCGGCGGCGGCTCGGCCTCGCCGCGGAGCTCCACGGGCTCGCGCGTCCGCGCGCCCGGCTCGAACAGGATCGCCGCGAACGCGCGGAGCTCGGGGTTGCCGGCGCCGCCGCCGAGGCCGGTGCCTGCGCCGATCGTGAAGTGCGAGGCCTCGGCGAGCCGGACCCGCAGCGCGCCGGTCAGCTCGAACGGGCGCACGTCACCGCCGAGCGGGATCGCGGCGCCGATCTCGCCGAGCAGGTCGAGCTTGTCGCCGAGCCGCCACGCCGCGGCGGCGCCGACCGGGAATGCGGCCGCGTCGAGCGTCACGGTCGCGCCGGTCGCCGGCACGCCCATCATGATCGCGTCGTCGGTGAACGTGACGTCGCCGCCCGAGCGCACGCGCAGCCCGAGGTTGGCGCCGAGCCGCAGCCGCGCGCCGCGCCACTCGGCGATCAGCTTGCCGCCGCCCGCGACCATCCCCGTGCCGAGCCAGCTGCCGCGCGTCGCGGTCGGCAGCGTCAGCGTCGCCGCCGCCGCGAACCCCCACGGCCCGCGCTCCGCCACGCGCAGCTTCGCCGAGATCGTCGCGTCGCCCACGCCTTGCGCGCCGCGGTGACCGCGATCGTCGTCGCGGGGATCCGTCGGCGTGCCGCCGTCGCTGTCGGGATCGCGATCGCTCGCGACGACGCCGAACGGCAGCGCGCCGGCCAGCTCCAGGCGCCATGGCAGGCCGATCGCCGCGACCAGCGTCGGCGACACCACGTCGTCGACGCGGTAGTGCGTGCCGCCGCCCTCGAGCTCGAGCAGCCCGCGCGACCACGTCGTCACCAGGCCGAACGACGGCGCGCCGCGGTCGAGCACGCTGGCGCCGTCGACGGTCACGAACCCACGCGCGTCGAGCGCGGGCCGGAAGCCGTCGAGCGAAAGATCGCCGCCGAGATCATCGGCGGCCGCGGGCAAGGCTCCGCCCAGGCACGCGGCGCACGCCACGGCCGAGGCGCACGTCGAGATGCGCATGACTCCACAGTGCCGAGCGCTCGCGCGGAGGTTACTCGACGATCGGCGCCCAGCCGACCTCGGGCACCGCGGGCGCGTCGTGCGGGATCCGGTAGATCGACTCGTGCGCGTACATCCCGAAGTAGACCGCGCGGTCGTCGGAGGCGAGGCTGCCCTCGCCCATGTTGTAGATCCGCAGCACGGTCACGCCTTCACCGGTCGACGGATCGATCCGCGTGATCTCGTAGTGATCGCCGTCGAGCTGCTGCAGGTACAGCATCCCGGCGCCCTCGACGAGGTCGGTGCTGTAGCCGTCGCCGCGCCCGCGGTAGAGCTGGGTCGCGTCGCCGTCCAGGCTCAGCTTCATCAGCGTCAGCGTGCCGCTGCCCGCGCCCGCGGTGAAGAACAGCTCGTCGCCGAGGAGCAGCAGGTCCTTGCCCGGGTAGGACGCGCCGCCGCCGTCCCACAGCAGCTTGATCTCGCCGCGCTCGCTGATCTGGAACACGCCGGTGCCGCCCTGGCCGAACCCGGTCGTGTAGAGAAAGTCGTCGTCGAACACCAGGTCGCCGCCGCCGTCCCCGCCGTACCCGTACCCGTAGCCGTAGTACTGGTCGTTGCGCGCGATCGCGAACGTCGTGCCGCCGCGACGCTTGTGCGCGTAGATCGTCGAGCCGTCGCTCCAGTAGACGTGGTTGCGGTGGACGTTGATGCCCGTGACCCACGAGTCGGAGCGATCGAACTCGCGGACCTCGCCGCCACCGGTCGGGACCTGCGAGATCGTGTAGCCGTCGTGGAAGTAGACCTGGCCGGCGCCGATCGTCACCTCGGTGATCGAGGTCTCGACGTCGGCGAGCTGCTCGTGCTCGCCGGTGGTCGGATCACCGCGCACGATGGCGTAGCGCCCGGTCTCGGGATCGTTCTCGACCCAGTAGACCGCGTCGTCGTCGGCGAGGAGGTGCATGAACCCGTGCGCGAGCGCGAACGGGATCTGGATCGCCTGGATCTGGCGCGGCAGCGCGAGGATCGCGACGGCGCCGGTCATCGTGCGGTTGGCGGTCAGGTAGATCCAGTCGGGCGACAGCGTGACCGAGCCCGAGTAATCGAGCGTCCACGTGCCGTCCGGCACGAACGCGACCTGGCGCGCCTCCGCGCGGTGCTCGACGATGACCCCGGAGCTCAGGCGATAGATCAGGCCGCCGCCGTCGACGGCCAGGGTCTCACCGCGCCCCGGCGCCTCGACGCGGACCTCGCCCCCGGCGATGGGCACCGACGCGACCGCGCTGGTGCCCGCGGAGGACACCCAGTACAGCCGGCCGTCGCTCACGCCGAGCGCGCCGGGCAACGGCTGTCCCGTCGCGAGCTTGACGGCCTTGCCGCCGTCACGCGGCACCTTGTGCAGCGAGCCGACCGACGCCGGCGCGGGCGTCGGCGCGTAGTACGGGTTGGGCGGCGGCGGCGGCGCGGACGCGGACACGCCGTCATCGGTCGCGACATAGATGTAGTCGCCGTCGGCGAACACGTCCTTGATCGCGCCGACCCCCGACGCGACGACGCGCGGCGCCTGGCCGGCCGCGACCTCGAGCACCTCGCCCGCGACGGCGACATAGACGTCGCCGTCGGCCGCGATCGTGAACGCGTCGATCGAGGTCGGCAGGGTGGCGAGGACGACCGGCTCGGCGTGCTTCACGTCGAGCTTCACGGAGGTCACCGTGACGTCCGTGAAGTGATACGCGGTGTCCCCCACGATCAGCAGCGCGCCGCTGTCGGTGGTGAACTTCTCGGTCACCAGCTCGGCCTCGACCTCGGCATCGCCGTGTGGGCGCCGCTTGAGCCCCGCGTCGTCGATCCAGTAGAGGTGGCCGGCGTCGGTGGCGGTGAGGACGATGCCCGCGCTCTCCGAGACGATGTAGGGCGCCCGTTTCGGCGCGTCCGGATCGTTGCGGGGGTCCGCGGTCGTGGCCTTGGCGGCCGACCCCGGCCCGCACGAGGCGAGCGCGCACGCCACGATGGCGACGGCGGCGGTCCGGAACATGCGTGGATGGTACAACGCCGCATGCCCGCTCGCACGTTGACGTCGGTCCTCGGTAACTCGCAGCGCCTCGACGGCGGCGCGATGTTCGGGAACGCGCCGCGGCCGATGTGGGAGCGGTGGATCGCGCCCGACGACCGGAACCGCATCCCGCTGGCCTGCCGGGCCCTGCTCGTCGAGGACGCGGGCCGCCGGATCTTGTTCGAGACCGGGATCGGCGCGTTCTTCGCCCCCGAGCTGCGGGAGCGCTACGGCGTGGTCGAGGACCGACACGTCCTCCTGGACTCGCTCGCCGCGGTCGGGGTGCGCCCCGAGGACGTCGACGTGGTCGTGCTCTCGCACCTCCACTTCGATCACGCCGGCGGCGCGCTCACCGCGTACGGGGCGCCGCTCGAGCTCGCGTTCCCGCGCGCGTCCTGGGTGGTCGGCGACGAGGCGTGGGCGCGCGCGACCCAGCCCCACGCGCGCGACCGCGCCAGCTTCATCCCCGAGCTGATCCCGCTGCTCGAGGCCACCCGGGTGGAGCGCGTGACCGGCACCACGTCGCGAACCCTCGGCGACGGCTTCACGTTCCACACCAGCCACGGCCACACCCCGGGCCTCCTGCTCGCCGAGGTCGCGATGCCCGATGGGCCGGTCGTGTTCGCCGCCGACCTCATCCCCGGCCGCGCCTGGGTCCACGTCCCGATCACGATGGGCTACGACCGCTTCCCGGAGATGCTCATCGACGAGAAGTCGAAGCTGCTCGCCGATCTCCTCGCCCGCCACGGCCGCCTGTTCTTCACCCACGATCCCGCGATCGCGATGTCGCGCGTGTCCCGCGACGCCAAGGGCAAGTACGTCCCCGTCGACGACGTCGCCGAGCTGCGCGCGCTGGCCGCCTGAGCAGGCTGTTCAACGGAGAGATCCGTGTCTTGAACCCCCGTGCTCCCACGATCGCGGGCCGGGGCCTGCCCCTACGCGCGCCAGCTCCGTTGGGCGCTCGGATTGCGAAGCTCCCGGCTCCGCTTGATCCCACCGTGGTATCCCCCACCCTTCAACCCGCGTCCGACCGGAGCTGCTCTCTACGAGCGCCCAACGGACTGGACGCGCTTCGGGTCACCCGGCCCGCGCCCGGCTCGGATGAGGTCGACCTCCGACGCGCCAAAATCCCACGTGGGACACCGCGCCTGTGTCCGCCGCCCCGGGCCTCGGCGCCGGTGAAGCCGAGCCTGCGCACGGCCGCGATCGCCTCGGGCACGATCGCCGCTTTTCCGGTGGCGCGCCGCAGGGTCGACCGTCGTCGTGGGTGAAGGTCGACGGTCGGCACGCACACGCCAGGACGTCGTCAACCACATTCGTGGTCCAGGAGGTGAGAAGAGAGTCGTCCGGGTTCCGGACGCTGCGCATCTCGGAGGTCCCCCGTGGGACGCGCCACTGCGTCCACGTTCGTGTGAGCAGCGAGGTGCCGGGCCCATCCATGGCCCGGTGCCGAAGCCGGCGGTCTCCCGGGAGGCTGCGGGGCCTCTAGCGTTCAGCGCTCATAAGGGCTGGCAGGTCACACTCTCCGCCTCCTCGAGGAGCGAAGGATCCCAGACTTCGTTGATGCAGAGCTCCGGAAGTCGAACGCCGCAGACGCGTTCGACCTCTTGGATCACATCGATCGTGAGTACCGACCTCGGCGCTCCGTCGGGTGTGGCCTGGCGGAACCGCAGGGCGTGCAGCAGCCGCGGTTGTGTCGCTCGCGATGCGCCGGCGAAGTCTCTGACGCAGCGTTCGAGTGGCGGAACGAGCTTCGTCATCCCCCCGGCAGTCGAAGCTGAGCTCGGCCCTCATCCCTCGTGGGGGGAAATACTTGTCCAGCAGTCTGGAGATTATCAACCCACCGCAAACCTTCTCGAACCTGACGAGGAGGTGTTCGGTGAACCGCTCCTTCTCGAGACCGTCAGGAAACCAGGAACGGAAGGTGAGCAACTGATGCAACAGTCGGCCTTCGCGGAGCCTCCGGAGGTTCCTCTCGGCGATCTCCGTCGTCGTGTGGCCCCGGTGAGCAGAGCGGCCCGCATATCTCGTGTCACCCTGCTCCACCTTCGGCGTGGGGCCATCTGTGCACGCGCACCCAAGCACGAGCAGGGCCGGCAGCCAACGCAGCATGGTCCTCTCTTCCCGCACCTCAGGAGCGTATCAGTCGGCCGGGTAGCTCGACTTCGTGTCCGGCATCGCGAGCATGCCGAGCAGGTACGCGCCGACGCCGACGTAGAGCGTGGTGGTGAACCCGAAGTTCATCGACAGCGTGATCGCGAGGATCGAGCCGACGACGGAGGTGGCGCCGTTGAGGCCCCACGCCCACGGCACGAGGTCGGGGCCGAGCGCGTTGGCGGCGCGGACGCCGGACGGCAGGAGCGCGCCCATCAGCAGGCCGGGCAGGGCGACCAGCGCCGCGGAGATCGCGATGCGCGCGGCGAGCGGCAGGCCGAGCAGGGCGTGGAACATCGGCCCCAGCCCGAGCCCGTAGATGATCATCAGCACCGTGAGCACGGCGATCGCGCGGCGCACGAGGCCGCGCGCGCCCCACCGCGCGGCGAGGCCGCCCGACAGCGCGCTGCCGGTCCCCGACGCGGCGAGCACGGTCGCGAGCACCACGGCGAGCGCGTAGATCGGGTGACCGAGGAACAGCACGAACCGCTGCATGAACCCGATCTCGACGAGGATGAACCCCAGGCCCAGGCACAGGAAGAACGCGAGCACGCGCAGCTTCGGGCCGCGGTTCTCGCGCAGCGCGTCGCGGCGGAACAGCAGCAGCGGCAGCACCACGAACAGCAGCGTGAGCGCGGTCGACACCAGCAGCAGGATCAGCAGGATCGCGAGCCCGAGGTTGTTGCGCTCGAGCGTGTCGAGCTTGCCGAGCAGGCCGAAGAAGTCGCCGGGGCGCACGGTGTAGAAGAAGAACGGCTTGTCGTCGGTGGTCGGCGTCGCGTCGTAGGGCAGCCGGGCGAGGAACGCGCTCGCCGACGGCGCGCGGAGGAAGTCGCCGAGCAGCGGCTCGCCGTCGGTCGCGTCGGGCAGGTAGAGCAGGCGCAGGCGATCCTGCTTGGCCTGGGCGCGCACCAGCGCCAGATCCTCGTCGGTGAACGGGTCCTTCGACAGCAGCAGCGTGCCGCGCTGGCCGCGATCCTCGGCGAGCACGAAGTGGCGCCACGGCGCGGCGGCGCCGCGCGCCTCGAGGGCCGCGCGACCGAGGCCGACCAGGCGGAGGAACTCCTTGGGCTGCTTGGCGTCGAACCAGCGCGTCACGGCGAGCACGCCGCCGGGCTGGAGGTGGTCGAGGAACTCCGTGAACGCCTCGACCGTGTAGATGTTGTTCTCGCTGAGCGAGAACGCGCCCGACGACGACGCGGCCCAGGTGTCGACCAGGGTCGCCTGGATCGACGAGTACATCTCGCCGCTGCGCCGGATGTAGCTGCGGCCCTCGTCGACGACGACGTGGACGCGCGGATCGCGATACAGGTCGCCGTTCCAGCCGGCGTAGGTCCCGCGCATCACGTCCTCGGCGATGATCGGGTTGACCTCGACGCCGACGACGCGCGGCACGCCGGCGCGCAGCGCGGAGATCACGTCGGTGCCGCCGCCCGGCCCGATGATCAGCGCCGGGCCCTGGTGGCGCAGCGTGTAGACCAGCGCCGCGACGCGGACCTCGGCAAAGTCGGTGGGCGCGGTGTAGCCGGGCGCGATCTCGCCGGACCACATCCGCGTCGCCGCGTCCTGATCGATGAAGATCCAGCGGTGATCGGGGCGGCCCGCGGTCCCGACGGTGATCTGCGAGAACGCGTTCCACTTCTCGTACATCACCTTGTGACCGGTGAGGAACTTGTCCGGGTTGGTGCGGATCGCGAACCGCCGGCTGCCCAGCTCGGTGACGCCGAGGATCGTCAGGACGATCGCGGCCATGACGCCGGCGCCGGCGAGCGGCAGGCGCAGCTTCTTGCCCGGATCGCCCGATAGCGCGAACAGCGCCGCGCCGATCGCACCGATCGCGGCGACGACCAGGATCGCGCCCGGGCCGCCGAGCCGCGAGATCGCCGGGATCACGAACAGGCAGCCGACCGCGGCGCCGATCAGGTCGAACGCGTAGATCCGGTTGATCCGCTCGCCAGCCGACGAGATCGCGAGCGTCAGCGCGAACCCCGACATCAGGAACGGCAGCGCGGCCGCGAAGTAGAGGAGCAGCAGCGTCGGCAGGCTGTCCGACATCGGCACGTTGAGGCGGATCGGGCTGGTCACCGAGATGTGCAGCGCGACCACGACGCCGACCGCGAACAGCAGCGTGAACCCGGCGGCGAGCTCGGACACGCGCTCGAGCTTGAAGACCCGCGGCAACAGGTAGGTGGTCACGCCGGCGATCGCGAGCCCGAGGAGGGCGAGCGAGATCACCATGAACGCGAAGTGGTAGTACATCGTGACGCTGTAGATCCGCGTCAGCAGCAGCTCGAGCGCGATCGTGGCGAACGCGGTCAACGCGACGCCGAAGCTGAACGCGTGGCGGCGGGCGGACTCCGAGGCGAGCAACATCGAGGCGCGCGAAGGTACTAGGTTCAGCGCCCGACCACCACGGTGCCGCCCACCGTCGGGCTGGGCTCCCACAGCGCGCCGTAGACCACCACGCCGGTGACCCCCGCGACCACGGTCCCGGCGATCGCCCACACCCACCACTTGCGGTACCACGGCGACGGGGGATCCCAACGCAGCGGCACCTCGCGCGGGCGCTCCGGGCTGGCCCAGTCGAGGACCTCGTTGCCGGCCTCGTCGTACGCACGCAGGTACAGCTCGACCGCGCTCGCCGACGAGCCGGCGATCGGCGGCAAGACGACGCGCCGGTACTCGCCCGCGGCGGGCAATGCCAGGTCCGACGCGCGCCACGTGGACTCGCCGCGCGTGCGCACGAACAGCGTCGCGCGGCGCAGGAACCCCTTGGGATCGGCCACGACCTCGACGTCGACCGGGATCGCGTCGCCGACCCGGAGGTCACGCTTCCAGTCGACGTCGATCGCGGGGACCGCGCGCGTCGTCGCGTCGCCGATCGCGTCCTGGAACACGAACGTGGTCTGCGGCGTCTGCGTGTACTCGAGGCGGTGCGATGGATCGAGCGCGAGCAGCATGTCGAACGCCGCGCGCGCCGCGTCCTCGTGGGTCGCTTGCTCGCCGAGCTTGGCCTCCGCCACCGTGGGATCGTCCTTCGCCTCGGCCGCCGCCGCGTAGGCGAGCAGCGCGTGCGCCATCCCGCGCTGCCGCCAGATCCGCGCGTACGTCGGCCGGTCGTACGGACCGCGCGCCTCCGCCGCCTCCGCCGCCGCGAGCGCCGCCTCCGGATCCTCCTGCACCCGCGCGTCGTTCGCCGCCACCGCCGACCCATCCGCTCTCACCACGCACGCCCCACCGTCCCACCGCTCCGCCAGCTCGCACGCCATCCGCAGCGGCCCCGTGCTCGCGCCGCCCGCGCGCCCCCCGCAGGCCGCGAGCACGAGCACTAGTACACCGTACCCGAGCACTAGTACACCGTACCAAGGCTTCACGCAGCGTGATCTCCCAGTACGGTGTACCGAGGCTTCACGCGGCGTGATCTCGTGGTGCGGGATACTCCCGACAGTACACGCTGGCTGATCGATCCGCCGGCCACGGAGACCATCGTCCCCAGCGTTGCTGGCGACCGTAGTTGCCAGCGGTTGGCTGCCAAGTGACCGGAATCCGGACACTCCCGGCCGGGTGGACGGATGTCGGACGCTGGCACGCCGCTCGCTCTAGGCGGTCGGCATGAAGCGCACCCTCCTCGCCGGTCTGTCGTTCCTGTCCATGAACCTCCTCGCGTGCACCGCGGAGGAGGACGCCGAGACCAACCTGCCCGGCGACATCGACGACGCCCCGCCGGCCAGCGGCAAGGGTGACGCGTGGGACTACGACAACAACCCCGAGCACCTCGCCGCGAGCGGCCTGGTCTACACGCTGTCGTCGCTGCCCAAGCAGGGCAAGCTCGACAAGCCGGTCTGGAAGAACCGCTACACCCCGGCCGCGACCGACCCGGTGCTGTGGTCCGACACGTACTGGCCGACCGCCGAGGGCTCGATCAACAACCGCTGGCTCGGCCAGTCGACGAAGTCGCCGCTCGAGAAGTACGACGCGGCGTTCAACAGCTCGCAGGGCTGCGAGCAGCCCGCCGCGCGCTGCGGCACCAACGCCAAGGCGCAGTGGGACACGTACATCGCCTGCGCCGGCCCGGCCGCGAAGTGGCACGCCGCCA
>Ga0163144_10023203_pt1 | contig 12261 bp, 10 predicted proteins | sample OliLak19BULKMAT1_FD_123175 | JGI IMG/M metagenome (GOLD analysis project Ga0163144, IMG submission 123175) | Freshwater microbial mat bacterial communities from Lake Vanda, McMurdo Dry Valleys, Antarctica - Oligotrophic Lake LV.19.BULKMAT1 | ecosystem: Environmental > Aquatic > Freshwater >...
ACTGAATTAACGTCAAACCAAAAGAGAGAAAAAGAAAGGCTGTCGATGACGACAGCCTTTCTTTTTCTTCTATGCAAAAATCTCGCCGCCACATTTACGCGCTAATTGACCGCCGTCAACAATATCCTGAGCCATAGCAACACGAAGGAGCATATGAGAAGATTTTTTGGCAAGGGTATAGCGGCAGAAATACTGCACAATCTGAACCTTAATCTCACGGTGTTTTGATCGCACACAAGCTGGTCAAGCCAGCGCATCGAGGCGCATAATGAGCGTTTGGATGCTATCAAGTCGATCACTTCTTTCAATCTCAGTTAAGTCTTTAACAAGTTGATCCATTTGTTCTGAAATTTTGATATCACTGATTTCGGAATTATCTGCCAAATATTTCTTAGGCGATGAGCAGGTAAGGGGTATAGGATCAACACCTGTTAGTAGAAAATATAGAGTTGCACCAACCGAATAGAGATCGCTGGCTGTGGCTGCTCGCCCTGCAAATTGCTCTGGAGCTACATAGGCTTGCTTGCCTACCATGGTACTGGTGACGGTGCCAAGAAACTCGTTGGCCGCACCAAAATCGATAATTATCGCCGTGTCTTCCTGAAGGATGATATTCTCTGGACTTATGTCTTTGTGCACAATCGTCGGATCTTGGCCGTGCAAATATGCCAGGGGCAAACACAGTGATTTGGCAATGCGAATGACGCGCTCTTCCGGCTGAGGGCCATCTTCGCCGATGATCTCTCTCAAAGTCTTGCCTTCTGAATATTCAAGCAAAATATAACTGCGTTCACTCTCATTAAAAAACTGCACCACTTTTACTATCTGCGGGTGTTCAAGTTTAAGCAGAACAGCTACCTCCTTTTCGAACATCTGCCTGGCTTTCGCTTTTAATTCCGGCCTGGTATTTGGTGGAATTACAAATTGTTTCAGGATGCGTTCGTACATGCCCTTTTCCTGACAGAGATAGACAGCTGACAGCCTGCCGAATGACAGCTGTCTAATCACTTCCAGGTAACGGCCAGGGAAAACAAAACCAGGTTCAATCGGAGCAAATGCCGTTGCTGGAAAAGAGGCCCTAAGCTGTTTCTCCAGATAGACAAGATTTGGATTGCGCACATCTTCGGGTAGCCAGGCATTTAAAGCCAGAAGCAATTTTTCAAGATCGGTTTTGACTATGTTTAGGGCGACTAACGAGATTTCGTCGCCGTCCAACATCTTAAACTGCAACAGCATTTCCTCTAGCGGTAACTTGCTAATGTCAGCTTCAGGCTCATCTAGAATAGAAAGAACGCTGAGGGCCTTAATCTTGGACCACTTAACTCCATTCGCGTGCGCAGAAAAAAGTGTCATAAATGGTGGAAAGCGCAGGCCGTTTTTACTCAAGATGATGCGAGTATCCATCAGCGTCAATGTGGTGCATAAGCAGGCCAAACTGAAAAACAAAAGAGCGGTGACAATACCGATAATCATGCCGGGATTGTAGTCAGTCTTATAGAGAATAAAAGAACAAACAAATAAGCAAACTACTGGAATTGCTCCGCCCCAGATCGGGGAAGACAGCAGTAAAGTGCTACGCCAGAATTGCACATCTTTCGCCACATATTTGATGGTCAGCTCAAAATTAGCCATCTATGAGCCGGCTGTATCATCTAAAACTTCAACATAGCCCGCCATGCAGTTCCTCTTTGTCAGGTTCTATATGCCCAGGCCTGGCGCAAATACCAACGAGCAGATGCATTCTGTGGGTTGTTGCTTCAACAGAATCAAAACTATGATAACATCGTATTACAATCGTATTACAGAGCCTTAATCAATGACGTTAACTGTACGGCTTGAACCCGAAGACGACAAAAAGCTAGACGAAATCGTCCGCGATATCGGAGCGGGCGATCGCAGCAGCGCCATTCGACAAATTATCGATGAGAAGTGGCGTTCACTCCAGGAAGGCACAACTTTTCTTGAGAGACGCGGCGGCCACCCTGTCAACCTTTTAAATGGCACAGGCGATTCAAGCACAAGAGATGTGCGAAAAAATACAATGGCCAAAGCGTTCGAGGCTAAAGCGGCCGCTCGCCGTCGAACAAAATAAATGCAGTATACATTGATTGATGCTGGGCCGATCTGTGCGTATTACAATGCTCAAGACGATTGGCACGTCGATGCGCGAAAATTTTTCTCATGCTTTAAAGGGCAATTTGTAACGACGGAACCGATTGTTACTGAGGTGTTGTGGCAACTTCAAAGCGACTGGCGAGTACAAAACGAGTTTCTCAACGACATCGTAAAAAAATTATACCGGATAGAATCCCTCTTGCCTGCTGAATATGTTCGCCTGGCTGACTTGAACCAAAAGTACCAAGATCGACCTGCCGACTTTGGCGATCTGTCTTTGATCATCGTGGCAGAGAGACTTAGTATCACGGACATTGCCAGCATGGACAGCGACTTCGATATTTATCGCCGTTATCGGCGAGGAAAATTCAATCAGATATTTACAACAAGCCGGTAAATACGTTTTAGTTTTGAAAATGATCGGGAGCATTCGATTGAGATCAGAACGTATACGTTCTGATCTCAATCGAATGCACACAATATTCACCTCACCTGCCTGATTACCCACCGCAGGCGCTAGAATAGACGGCTGACCAGACCAGTCGATAAGGGATAGCCAATGCAAACCACCGAAAAAACCAGAGATACCATCGAAGCGGCATTCGAGCGCCGGGCGGAAATCAACGTCAAGAACGCCGAGGGCAGTTTACGCAGTGCCATTAACGAAGTAATTGCCGGTCTTGACAACGGCACTTTGCGAGTGGCTGAAAAGATAGACGGTGACTGGCAAGTCAACGAGTGGGTGAAGAAGGCTGTGCTGCTCTCTTTTCGCGTTAACGACAACGTCATGATGACGTCGCAATTTACCAACTTTTACGACAAAGTACCGAGCAAATTTGAAAATTATTCAGAAGCCGATTTTCGCAAAGGCGGCTTTCGCATAGTGCCACCAGCAGCGGTGCGCAGGGGAGCTTACATCGGCCCTGACGTTATTTGCATGCCGGCCTTTGTCAACATCGGCGCTTACGTAGACTCAGGCACCATGATTGATACCTGGGCCACGGTAGGCTCATGCGCGCAAATCGGCAAAAACGTGCACTTATCTGGTGGCGCCGGAATCGGCGGCGTGCTAGAACCACTGCAAGCCAGCCCCACAATCATTGAAGACAATTGCTTCATCGGTGCCCGTTCTGAGGTAGTCGAAGGCGTGATTGTCGAAGAAGGCTCAGTGATTTCTATGGGCGTATTTCTCGGTCAGAGCACACGTATCTACAACCGCATGACCGGCGAGATTAGTTATGGCAGAATTCCAGCCGGCTCAGTGGTGGTCTCAGGCAACTTGCCATCGGCCGACGGAAAATACAACCTCTATTGCGCCGTAATCGTCAAACAAGTAGACGCGAAAACTAGAAGCAAAGTCAGCATCAACGAACTTCTGCGCTCGGCCGAAACTGAAATAGAAGAAAATAAAAGCTGATGTCTGAAACTTTGCAGCTGACTAAAGACCTGGTGCGGCTTCCGTCTATCACTCCTGATGACGCCGGTTGTCAGAATTTAATCGCTGACCGTCTGGCCGCTATTGGTTTTGCAAACGAAACCATGCCATTCGGAGAGGTGAAAAATCTCTGGTCACGACGGGGAAAAACCGGGCCGCTCCTGGTTTTCCTTGGACACACCGATGTGGTGCCGGTGGGGGCACAAAGCAGCTGGGTCAGCCCGCCCTTTGAACCAACTGAGCGTGACGGCAATTTATACGGGCGCGGCACTGCTGATATGAAAGCCAACATCGCCGCTTTTGTCACAGCCCTTGAGCGTTTTAGCAAAGCTCACGATAGTAATACAGCAATAGCATCTGTTGCACTGCTGCTCACCAGTGACGAAGAAGGGCCGGCCACAAACGGCACCATCAAAGTGGTGGAGGCCCTGAAGGCACGTAACGAAAAAATCGATTATTGCATTGTCGGCGAACCGAGCTCGGTAAAAAAAGTCGGTGACATGGTCAAGAACGGCCGCAGAGGCTCACTTAATGGCCGCATCACCGTTGAGGGCAAGCAGGGGCATGTGGCCTATCCGCAGCGGGCCATTAATCCAATTCACACTTTCGCCCCGGCTGCGGCTGAGCTATGCCAAATGCAGTGGGATCAAGGCAATCAATTTTTCCCTCCCACCAGTTTTCAGATCAGCAACATAAGCTCGGGCACAGGGGCCGACAATGTCATTCCGGCCACTTTAGAGGCCTGGTTCAATTTTCGCTTTTCCACCGAATCTACGCCAGAACAATTGCAAAAAACCGTCGAAGGCGTTTTAGACAAACACAAAATCGCACGCGACATCGACTGGAAGCTCTCGGGCATTCCCTTTCTCACTGCTACAGGCAAACTTCTAACAGCAGTGCAACAATCGATATTGGCTGTAACCGGCATCACCACTGAGTTGTCTACCAGCGGAGGAACATCGGACGGACGCTTCGTCGCCCCCGGCGGCGCTGAAATCGTCGAAGTGGGGCTCGTCAACGACACCATTCACCAGGTCAACGAATGCTGTGGCATAGGAGATCTGGAAATCTTGAGCAATATCTACGAACAGATACTGGTGCGCTTGCTCATGACTGCGGCCGAAGATTAACTGGACACTAAAAAATTCAGGGAATAAGAAAGAGATGAGTTATTACTACAGCTATCTGACTCTTCATGACGTTGCCGATAAAGTCGGCGTACTGGGCCTGGTTGGTGCGGTGGCGGCGGGTCTGGCAGCTTTTGCGCTGCTTGCCGGTGTGGCCCAGCTCAAACGCAAAGCCATGCCCCGGGCCTATCCTGGCGATGCCGAAGCCTTGCAGACTAAATATTTGCTCGCCTTTAAGCAGCTCAAACACGGCGGATCCATCTCGTTATCTGGTGAAACAAGCGCTGCCGAGCATTTGGCCAGCGACGCCTTTAAGTCGTACAGTGAAAAATCTGATGCGGCGCGCTACGGGGCCATTAAGCGGTGAACTCTGAAGCGCTGGGGCTTGAAGGCGATAAAGCCAGCACCTGGGGCACAGTGCCATTGGGCACAAGCCGTGTGCAGCTGCGGCATATCGTGCTCTACATCGGCATCGCCGCCTGGCTCGTACCCACCATGGTGGTGACAGGCATTCAGGGCATCGTCTGGTTTGCATTCAACATCGCTTTCGTTTTGATTCTGGCGATTGTCACATCAGCCGCACGCAGTGTCTCTATTCAGCGCCTCGGCACCTGCTTTTTTGCCGGTGGTCTGGTGATGGGTCTGACCATGCTCATTTGTCTGCCGCTGATGCCGCTTTTAGGCACTTCGCCCATTCGCCCTTTCATCACCGTGCCCTTAGAAGAATGCTTCAAGCTTTTACCGCTCTTGCTTTTGCTCTGGCGCGGTCGCTCCTTCAGCACCTGGGCGCTGGGCGCCACCGACGTTTTGCTCATGGGTGCGTGCATCGGTGCCGGCTTTGCTTTTGTCGAAGACGCTTACGCACATGCCGCCAGCCATGCCGCTTTGAACAATCTTTCGGTCTGGTTGCCGTCGTCTGAATTGATTAACGGGCGGGTGATTTCCGGCCATGGCATCTGGACCGGTCTGGCAGCGGCGACAATCGGCCTGGGCTGGCTCTTTCGTCATACAGGCAAAGCCTGGATGGGCGTGGCCACTCTCGGGCTGGTTATCTCTATCATCGACCACCTGGCCCTGAACTACAATCAGACACCAGGGGCATTTCAGTGGGGTGCCAGCTTTTTCAATTTTATCTCCGCCAACGGCGCACTACCACTGGTGCTCTTCTTAATTTCTTTGCTCGCTTGCATGGGCGTCGACTTATTTGTGCAAATGCGCAGTTTGCCCTCAGCAAAAGAATTCAAATTGCCCACCCGCAAAGACCGCAAAGAATCGCTGCAATCACTGTGGGATTGCGTGCTCGATTTGCGCCGCCTGGCTTACGCGCATTTTCGCTATAAGCACCTGATTGCAGACGCTCGGGGCCCGGCACTATCGCTTACTGTGGCACTGCTGGCCAAACGCCTTATTAACCGCTATTCGGCCGGGGCTCCAGAGCCTTTAGTGAGCGCAAAATCTTCCACCATTCCTGCCAATAGCTCCGATAGCTCTGCTAGCCTCTTAAAAGGCCACAAAATCGGCACCACCACTGGAGGCAAATCTGGGTTGTCCATTCGTGGCCCCGAAGAAGCCGCCAAAGCCATGCCCAGAGGGCCGGGAACGGCGACTCCACCAGATTTTGGCAAGCTCTCGCCGGTGGCAGACACCCGCATTAGTGTGGGCGAGTCAGCAGGCCGCAAACCCAGCCTGATCATGCCTTACGATAAACGCAATCTGATTGAATTTCTCGATCTGCCCGACCATTACGAAATCATTGAACAGGTCAGTGAGGGTGGAATGGGAGTGATTTTCCGGGGACGCCACAAGAGAACAGATGCGCGGTTGGCGATTAAGGTGCTGCACCCCCATTTATCAAACAACGAAAAGCACTTGCTGCGTTTTGAAAAAGAAGCGCGCACGGCCAGCACCTTACAGCATCCGAACATTGTGGTGGTGCACGACTTTGGCGTAACCAAAAGCTCTATAGCTTACCTGGTGATGGAATGGCTGGATGGTACCAATCTTGACCCGGTGATTGAACTGGGCGGTCCGCTGCCTCTGGACCGCTTTTTGACTATGTTCTTGCAGGCTACCAGTGCACTTTCCCACGCCCATCGCAAAGGCGTGATTCACCGCGACATCAAACCGAGCAATCTCATTCTCACCAGCAGCACCGAAAACCATGACTTCATCAAGATTGTCGACTTCGGTATCGCTAAATCGCTCACTGACGAAACTGAGGCTGAACTAAATTTGACGCGCACCGGCGATATTCTCGGCAGCCCACTCTTCATGAGCCCTGAGCAATGCATGGGCAACAAAATGGACGCCCGCTCAGACATCTATTCGCTCGGCTGCGTCATGTACGAGGCTCTAGTTGGAGTGCCGCCGCTCAAAGGTGCTAATGCCGTGCAATTGAGTTACAAACACGTGCACGAAATGCCCAAACAGCCGCGCAGCATCAACAGCAACATTGCTTTACCTGATGTGATGGAGCCGCTCTTGTTCAAGTGCTTGCAAAAAGATCCTGATCACCGCTATGCCAGCATGGATGAACTCGAAAGCGAACTAAGACGGGCCCAATCTCTGCTCGCGCTAGCGGCGCCACAGTAGGTGACGCTATGTTAAGAGCGTCCTGATTAAAGCTTAAGTTGTCACGTAGATCTTGTTCTTGATACGTAATTTAGTAAGTCCGTTCTCTTCCAACAAACAAAAAAACAAAAACAAGCAACAACACCTACCAGAACGAACTAATTTCGCCTTTCCTCCTGCATGACCGATGCACGTGGTGCACCGCCTTGCAGCATTCTCAACGCGCGGAGCTTTCAGCTCCCAAAAACAGAATATAGGAACTCAAATGAAAAAGTATATTCCCGCAGTGGCAATCGCGGCGGTGGTGACTCTCTCGGCTGCGGCCTATTTCGGCGGAGTGTTCCAGCGTGAACTTCCCTCGAATTTAGGCCATGCTGAAGTGGTCGCCATGCCAAAAATTCTCCTCCTGCCCGCCGAAAGCAACGAGTGCCAGAGACGGCGCGTTCTCGATGGTATGGGCGGCGCTGTCGACAATGTCGACATGACCAACGGTTTCACCAAAGTGGTGGAATACGTCAAGCTGCCCCGCATCACCCGCGAGATCGTTTACTACCCGGCCCCCGAACACAAAGACTGCGACGCCTTCACCAAAGACGCAGCCACGCTGCACGGCCCGCTTTTCATGGAAAACGAACGTGATGCCAGCGGTTTTCGCCCTCTGCGTGAACGCAAGTATTCAATCGACGGCAAGCTGGTTTCGGCCGGCAACCAGATCGACAAGGGCGAACGCTTCCAGACCGACTTTTACGCCGCCACCGGGCTCACTGTTCGCAGTGAAACCTACAACCTGGTGACCAAAGCCGTCGAGAGCGAAACCCTCTATCGGCCCGACGGCACTGCCCTCGTGCGTCAGGCTGTAAAGCCGAGCGAGACTTCGTTCACCAAAGAACACTTCACCGAAGACGGCAAGGTCGTTGCCTGGAAAGAAGCGCGCAGCTACGGCAGCTACGAAATCACGCTGATGTATCAGGACGGCAAGCCCCGCGTGAAAGCTACCCGTGGCATCAACTCCCTGACCATGCACGAATACCGCCCGGACGGCACTGACAGCCTGTCGGTACAGCAGGGGAGTATTCCACCGACATCACTGTCTACAACGAGGCCGGCAAGCGCATCCTCGATAAGAAGTGGAAAATCGACGACAAGGCGCCGAAAGACGCCAACGGCAAGCCGAACATGTACGTCTCGCATGCCATCGAAGTCAACGAAACCGGCAAGCAGATTCGGCGCTACGACTTCCGCCCGGACGGCACCATCGAAACGGTGACCGTGCACAAAGATGGCGAGTTCTGGAAGAACAGGGTGGAATACACCCTCGACTCCAACGGCCGTGTGATCTCGTCGAAGCCTTTCGACGACAAGGGCGACGTCATGAAGGTGGTCACTTACGCCAAAGACCCTGGTTTGCGATTCAACGTGCCGGTCAGCTACAAGGCGATGCCGCAGTACTCAGTGCCCGCCGGCATCAAGGACCACGACGAGAAAATGGCATCCGAGATCCAGTATCACGGCGGCATGTAAAACCGAGGGAGGGCGCCCATCACAACAAAGGTGCCCTTCCCCTTTCTATCTCCCTAAAACCAACAACCGGAGCCTTCAACCGTGCTATTTCTTAGCTGTGCTGCAACTTTCATTCTCCTCCTCGTCGCCGAATCGTCGATCATGTCCATGGTCTTTGGCCCTACGTCGTCGATGGATTATCCCGACAACGACGCCTACTTCGGCAAGATGGCAAAGCGCGAAGCACTGTGCCGCGAGCTACAATTGCTCTGCGCCATAGCGGTCGCCACTGCCACCACCGGCGTCTATTGCTGGTGGGAGCATCAGTCTCTGGTGCCCGCGCTGGCAGCGTTCGCTACCCTCGAAGCCATGTGGCTATTGACCACCATGGTGATGAACCGCCGCAAGGAGCGTACCTACAGCGACGCCCCTTCGCTCGCTCTGGCAGTGGCGGCTGGAGCCCTGGTTGGCTTCTTCCTCACCGGTGCCATGGCCGCTGCTATAACGCCGCTGATTCTCGCCGGCGTGCTTTTTGCCGTGGTCTGGTGCTTGCTCTTTCCACTTTGAGCTCTGGACTTAACTGCATTCTGAATCCGCAATGACGTAGCACCAAATGTGGTGCTATGAAATCGATACAGCAAGTGAGGATCTCATCGAGCGACTGCCCGCAGGCGTGATTCTCAACAAGGCCAACACCTGACCTATTAATAAAAGACTCTGGGTGCCCGTTTTCTCTTGATTGAGAAGCGGGCACCCATGAGTGCTTTTTTTGTTGTTTATTGCTACGATAATTTATAGTACTAATGGTGGTTTTTTTTGCAGATTAGATCTGTTCGGGTCTGTTTTCAAAAATGAAACGATAACGTTTCATTTTTACCGGGCAAAGCACGACACCTTTCTGAACTAAAAATCAGCTATCTTCCGCCGGCTTTTTCAATCAATTGAAAGAAATCATCGCCCATCAGCTGCCCCGGCTGATTGAAAAGCACATTGCCTTTGCCATCGAGCATGACAATTGTCGGATAACCCTGAATTTTATACTGCGCCGCAAGTGCCTTATTAGCAGGTTTCTCAGCGTCTATGCGTTGAAAATTAACACTGCGAAATTTGTTTTTCGCCGCTTCGAATGTGGGCTCCATTTCTTTGCATGGCCTACACCAGGTGGTGTAAAAATCCATCACGACTTTGACAGAACCGGCTTGAGCAGTGCTATTAGCGCGCCCCCCGGAAAGTTGTTCGTATCCCGCGGTGGCCATTCTGTTCAAGTCACCACGATCGTTATCCATCACCCACTTATACTCATTTTTAGCTTCTGCTGTGCGCGAAAGGCACTGATTGCAGAGAGCCAGATAATAATGGAAATCAGCCCGGGTAGGATATTTGGCCGACAGTGCTTTAAATTCGTTGAGCGCACCCTGATAATTCTTCGCAGTATATTTCTGTTTGGCTTGGGTAAAAGCATCGGGAGCAGCGCAAACCTGGCTACCAGAGCCGGTTGCCACAGCCATAGTGGTGGCCACTAAAAGGCTTGCCACAAGTGCAGACCAATTCGCTTTCTTTCTCATTACCCAGTGCCTCACTTATTGATACATCATTCTCAAAGTGGTGGTGTCCCGATCGCTTAATTTCAAAAGCGGTGACTTGAAATACATAATATCCAGACCCGAGGGAGAATGCCCGCCGATACCTAAAGCATGCCCGGTTTCATGCAAAGCCAGATTAAACAGTCGGTCTTTGTCGGTCTGATTCATGTTGCTGCCGCTGTAGTTTGCGGTGAGGCGGGTATAGCTCTTGCCGATGAAATTGCCCTGTCCGCTAGGTTGAGCATTGGTCTGGCCGCCGGCACCAAAACCGATTTGCCCGGCAGCGTTGGCGCGCTGCACAATGATATCGGCACCGTCAGCCGAATTCCATTGAGTCATGCGCACCGGCGAACCTGAAAAACTGCACCAGGTATACATCGCCTGAAAAATCAAATAGCGCAGGTCGTACGAAAAGCCAGACGCCTCGGCGGTGTCGATAAAAACTTTGATATTGCTGGGTGTAGAAAAACGCTGCATCGGTCCGTCTTCCATGTAGTTTGAACTATTGGGATTTTCTGTGGCCCGCCACTTAATCATGCGCCCCAGCTCGTCTTCATACTCTTTGTCATAACTGATGTTGACGCCGGGCTGATTCTGCCCCTGCTGAACGCATTTTGCATAATTATCGTGCGACGCTTGCCAGTCGGAAGTGGCCCGCTGATACTGGCCACAGACGTCATTTGCTATGGCCCGCGCATAATAAAGGTCGGCCAAATTTTGCGCCGCATCATAAGGCAAAATATTGATGGCACTGGTGTAATAGTTGACCGCCATGCTGAAATTTTGCGAGTCGCGAGCAGCGTCGCCCTGCTGCTTATAAGCCTCAGCTTGCTGGTTGTAGCCAAAAAACAAAGCATATGATGGCGGCGCCCAGACGGGGCTCAATAATTGACAGAGCACCAGTGCTACAGCCGCTATTTTAGCCGCTTGCGGACGACGCGCGAGTTTGAAACTAAGGGAGCTTTTCTGAGTTGAGTTTTTTTGCTTAGCCATAATTTTTTCGAGATGGAATGTGCCAAAGTTTAGCAGAAGGGGCAAAGGTCAACCTTGTCAACTAGAGAAAACCATGGTGCTATTTGCCGGCGGCAGTGCTAATGTCAAGGAGAGGTCGCTATGAAAACCAAATTACTGATTCTGACATTGCTCATTTTTGGGCTGGAGCCGCTTCTAGTGTCATATCCGCATGCTGCCTGGGCAAAGGCCTATTTTGCCTCGCAAAGCGAAATGCTGAAAAACTCGCAGATTATCGCCGTGGTGGACGTCAAGAAAGTCGAAAAAGCCGACGCCCATGGCGTAAGCCGCACCTACAGCCAGAAAGCGACGGCCGATGTCGAACAAGTCTTAAAAGGCTCGCCAGGAAAGCAAATAACAATGTATGGGGGAGAAGATTTTATCTGCGCCCAGTGCCAATTTAAGCCAGGCAAAACCTTAGTCTTTCTCAATCAGGATAACAATTTGCTGATCGGCTCAAACTGGCATCTTTCAATCAGACCGATTGAGAACGGTCAGCTGGAGTGGTACGCCCGCGACCACCACAGCCCGCTCAAACTGACAAAATTTGACGACGTTTTAAAATCAATCAAAGCAAAATTACCGAAGCAAGTGAAACTTTCGCCGCCTCTGGCCAAGCTCAATGAGGCAGAGAGACTCAACGACGCTGCTACCGGAGAAGCTGCCGAGCCCTCAGCAAGCTGGCAGGCGTACCAGGCGATACTACCGGTGGCGGCACAGCACCTGAGTGAACTTGAATATATTGCGGTAATGGGCAAGCCCGGCGGACGCATCTATGCCGCTATGCTGCTGTGCCACGCCGCCAGGCAGGCAAGCGAAAAAGCGGCAGTAAAAACTAGCACGCAACCTGGCGCGCGACCAGTTTCGCAACCAGCGGCGCAACCAAATTCGCAATTTAACTCGCAATTTAACTCGCAAT
>Ga0163144_10023204_pt1 | contig 12261 bp, 7 predicted proteins | sample OliLak19BULKMAT1_FD_123175 | JGI IMG/M metagenome (GOLD analysis project Ga0163144, IMG submission 123175) | Freshwater microbial mat bacterial communities from Lake Vanda, McMurdo Dry Valleys, Antarctica - Oligotrophic Lake LV.19.BULKMAT1 | ecosystem: Environmental > Aquatic > Freshwater > Lake...
GCGGCATTGCTTTCATGCCCTTGATCAGGGCGCGGCGTTTGCGTTCCAGGAAGAAGGCCATCCCCACGAGGAACAGTCCGGTGACGATGAACATAAGACCGGTGGTGCCCATCGTGCCGAAGAGCTGGAAGTAGGCCGTGACGACATGGAGCGCGAGGAACGTCATGGCCACATTGACCAGCCATGGGCTGCGTCGCAGCAGGCCGACCTGTGCCTGGAGCAGGCAGAAGAAGAACAGCGCCGGCACCGCGATCCAGTGCGGGCCTAGATGCTGTTCGTAGCGGCTGTAGTCCCTTTTCATTTCCACCAACAACCCGACCCACGCCAGCGCGACGATTCCGCCCAGCGCCAGCGCCCAGGTCCAGCGCCACTGGCGATTGGCCAGCACCCGCTCGTTCCTCACGCTCAGTCCGAGCAACAGGACCGCCAGCACTGTGGTTGCCCCCGCGACAATCCATGCACCCGGAGCCACCTTCTCGGAGGCATAGAGAAATCCCAAGGTCAGCGGATAGGACGCGATGTGCATGACCAGCAGCCCGAATTTCTCGGTGGTCGGGCCGAACTCGGGATACCGCGTCCGTGTCAGCCACATTCCCAGACCGGCGAAAGCCACACCGAGCAGGGCGTAGAACATGAACTGCCGCGCTTCACCGTCGAAGAAGAGGAGGCTGTCGCGCTGGTTCAGCTCCAGTCCGAGCCACAGGCCGAACGCGCAGAGCGTGAGAACATGCTGCGCCCTGGACCGCAACAGCCACGGCAAAGGCGCGATGCCGAGCCACCAGAGCAGGATGGCGTTGGGCGGCCGGGAGCTGAGGTTGTAGATCTGGCCGACGAGCGCGATGTTCGCGAGGAAGAGTCCGGAACCGAGCACGTGCAGCGCCTGGCCAACGACCGGATGCTTGCCGTCACGTCTCAGCCAGGCTCCACCGAAGTGACAGCCCAGCATGAATGCCAATCCACCGGCCAGCTTGGCAAACCTGGGGATCGTCTCCCAGTTCGCGGCGATGGTGAGGATGACGCCCGACGCCACCAGAACGGCTCCGATGATGGAGAGGATCACCATCAGCCGGTTGGATTCCCGGTCCAGTTTGAAGTGCGTGACGATCGCGGCACGCTGGTCGGCGGAGATCAACCCGGCGTCGTGGATGCGGTCGATGTCGGAGGATTTCATGGAGAAACAGGCTTCATTGTGTTGGCGATGGAATTGAGGAACAGACGCCTGAGCGCGTCGTAGCCCCGGTTGTTCGGGTCTTCGAGGTTGTCGAAATACCAGTAGTGCGGATCGTTCCGGTCGTGGCGTTCGTGCCAGAACTTGGCGCAGTGGATGCCGTGGCCGAGGAACCCGGAATGGATGTCCACGAGATGGACGTCTGGATGGCGCTCGGCGGCGGTGGAGATGATCCGGTTGTATTCGGCGTGGATGCGGGAACCGTCCGACCACGCGGGCAGGCCGGCGTTCTGGATGTCGCCCACGCCGTCGGTGGGATCATAGATGTTGGCCAAGAAGATGTGGCAGCCACCGGGGAACGCCTTGCGGATCTCCGAGAGCATGGTTTCCAAGCGCGCGGCGAAGTTCGTGATCCAGGGTTCGGCTTGTTCCCAGGTCGCGCCATACATCGCACCTTCAACCGGCCGGGACCTGCCGTAGTTGTGGATGATGTCGTTGCCGCCCGTCGTGATCACGACGATGCCGAGAACATTGGTAGGTTGCCGCTCCAGCTTGGGAATCTGGGTGCGGAGGTGCTGGGGTGAAGTGCTGCCAGAAACGGCGAGGTTCGTTGCGCGAAGATTCGGGAAGACCGTTGAAAGCGAGATGGCCCGGAGGTCACGGAACTCGTCTTCCGGGTTCTGCACCAGTCGCTGGAAGTAGGACTTGCCAGGAGATGCTCCGAAGCCTGCCGTGACGCTGTCTCCCATCCCGATCAAGAGCACTGGGCGATCCGACCAGGCTCTTGCGAACTTCGACCGATCAACGAGAGGTCCCGCCGGGCCATCGCCGATGGGGCGACGGATGAAGAACTGCCAGTAGGCCGAGACGCCGATTGCCAGCAGGACAACTCCAAGTAGGAGTCGCATCCAACGCGTTCTCGGTTTTGCAGTCATTGTGCCTGGTCCTTCACCAGCGCCAGCAGCTCGCGGTGGTTGACCTTGCCGGTGCCGAGCTTGGGGATCTCCTTCACGAACTTGATCTCCTTGGGCACGCAGAGGTTGGTCAAGCCCTTGGCTTTGATGGCGGTGCGGAGGTGGTCGAGCGTCAGCTTCGGCTCGTTGGCGATGGCGATGAGGCGTTCGCCCTTGTCTTCGTCGGGCACGGCCACGACCGCGATTTCGCAACGCGCGCCGAACTCGTCCTTGAACGCGCCGGCCAAAGCGTCTTCCACGGCGGTGAGGCTGACCATCTCGCCGGAGACTTTGGCGAAGCGTTTCAGGCGGCCGAGGATGTGGACGAAGTTGTCCTCGTCCACGCGGACGATGTCGCCGGTGTCATACCAGCCGCCTAGGGCCTGGAACTTCGCATTGGCGTCGGCGTTGAGGTAGCCCTTCATCACGTTGGGGCCGCGGACGAGGAGGCGGCCGGAGGTGGATGCCTGATCCCGGATGCCGGATGCCGGATGGGCTCCGGTCGATTCGGGCGTCTGGGATCCGGCATCGGGCGTTCCGACTCCCTCCACCGGCTCCACCTTCCACTCCATGCCGGGAATGATCCGCCCGGCGCTGCCGTGCTTGGGCATGAGCGGGGTGCAGATCGAAACGCAGGGGCTGCATTCGGTCGCGCCGTAGCCTTCGAGGATACGCACGCCGAACTTCTGCGCCCAGGTGTCGTAGGTGGTCTGCTGGACCTTCTCCGCAGCGGCGAAGAGGTAACGCATGCTGCGGAAGTCGTAGGGATGGGCGCGGCGGGCGTAGCCGTTGAGGAAAGTGTTCGTGGCGAGAAGCACTGTGCAGTCGCGGTCGTAGAGCGCGGCGGGGACGACGCGGTAGTGCAGCGGCGAGGGATAGACGAAGCAGAACATGCCGCGCACGAGCGGGAGAAAGGTGCCGACGCTCAGGCCGAAGCTGTGGAAGAGCGGGAGGCAATTAAACATGCGGTCGGTGTCCTGCATGTCGGTCACGGAAAGCATCTGGCGGATGTTCGCGAGGAGATTGCGGTGGGTGAGTTCGACGCCCTTGGGAACGCCCTCGGATCCGCTGGTGAAGAGCACGACGGCGGTGAGATCGGGCGCGAGGTTGAAGGTCATCGGTGCCATGAACCAGCTGCGGAGGCCAAAGAAGCTTCGGACCAGAGCGGCGAGCTTTTGTCCGCCGGTGATGCTTTTGCGCACATCTTCGAGGTAGAGGAACAGGATGCCGGCGTCTTCCAGCGGCTTCAGGTTCAAGCGAGCCTTCTCGACGAAGAGGCGGGAGGTGATGACCTGTTTCAGGCCGGCAAGCTGGCAGCATTGCAGCATAACGGCGGGGCCGGTGGAGAAGTTCAGCACGGCGGGCACCTTGCCGAGACACCACGTGGCCATGATGGCGACGGGCATGGCGTTGACGTTGGGGAGCAGAAGTCCGATGCGGGGTGGACTCTGCCGCGCTGCGGCAGAGTCGGCAGTCGCAGCGCGACTGCCGCCACCTGAAATATTCGCCAGCGCCTCCGCCAAAACACGCACGCCCACCAGCAGCTTGCGGTAGGACAGCTCGGTCATCGTCGCGTCTTGGAGGATGGTGCGCTTGGGGAACGTTTCCGCCGTTTCCGCCACGGCTTCGGCCACGGTCTGCGGACCGAACTCCATCTCGGTGGCGAACTGCTGCTCCACGATCTGGTCGCGCAGCCAAGTAGTCATGCGGGCGCGGGCGATCGACGTAGTGGCGTCTTTGAGCTTGGGTGGCGTGAGCAGGTCGCTGAAGTGGGCGGTGATCTTGGGGAACCAGAGGTGCTGCTCCTTGTTCGGAGAAAACGGCAGGCGCTTGGCCCCGCGCAGGTAGCAGGTGATGACCTTCGACTCGGTGCGGTGGAGCAGGAATCCGGTGCCGTCGAAGAGCTTCATCAAGGTGCCGGTGCGGGATAGGCGCCCCTCGGCGAAGAGCACGAGACGGCCGCCGCCATTGAGGAATTCCGCCATGCGCTTCACCGCGTAGGGCGAGGCGGTGTCGATGGGGAAGGTGCGCCGGTTGATCATCATTCTCCGGTGGAGCCAGCTCGTCTGCGCGGTCGTCGAAGAGGTGACAAATTTCCAATCGTCGTCCAACACGATGGCGAGGAATAGCCAGTCGAGCCAAGACACGTGGTTGGGTATCAGCAGCACGGGCCCGGGCGATTTGAGGGCATCGAGCCGGTGGGCTTCGAAGCCGTAGAGCCAGCGGGCGAGAAAAAGCAGGAGACGTTTCATGGGGCGGAAGATGGAGTCGAAACCGGTGCGGACGTATCGGGCTTTGGTCGGAGAGGGGCGAGCAAGCCTGCGAGAAGCAGCACTGCCGTCGCGAAAACGCAGCCGCGCACCAGCCAGCGATCCCGGGGAAGGCGGCCAGCCTTCTCCAGCGTCAGCGTCGAGGCGAAGATCGCACCCTGACCGTCGAAGGAAAGATCCTGTTCCACACGGCCTTGGGCGGAAACGATCTGCGAGACGCCGGAGCTGCACACGCGGACGACGGGGATTCCATATTCGGCCGCTCGGATCGGGCCGAGCCGGCCGTGGGTTTCATGCTGGGCCCGGCCCCAGTCGACTACATCCATCGTCGGAATGATGAGGGTTTGGGCACCTTGTTTCACCAGTTCATCGATGACCCGCGTGTAGCTGAAGTCATAGCAGATCGCGATGCCGATGGGGCCCCAGGGCGAAATCCAGAGTTTCTGGGACGGCGCAGGGCGTCCATCCTTGAAGAACTGGATGGGCTGCTTCTTGGCCTGCTTGAAGACGATCCCGCCTTCGGGCGGGACGACGAAGGCGGTGTTGTAGAAGCTGCCATCGGGCAGGTGGTCTTTGCCGCCTGCAATCAGGTGGCGTTTGTGGTCGCGGCACCACTTGAGCACCGATTTCGGTGGGGCGTCATCGAACGTGTATTCGCTGAGAACGATCAGCTCGGTTTGGGGATAACGGGCGACCAATTTGTTCAAGGTGGCGAGCACTTCGTCGTGAGTCGGGAACTCCAGTTGCGCTCCGGCGATGTGGACGGTCTTGGCGGAAGCCGATGGGGCAAACGCAAGTAAGGCGCTTGCGAGTAGGATGGGTAGTCTGACCGACGAGCCTGAAAGTTTGGCCCTGCGATCCAACAGAAGGGTTGCGGTCGCGGCGAGGAAGGCCGCCACGAAGCCGATGCCGTAGCTGCCCAGGGTGCCGATCAGCCCGGGCCATTGTTCGAAGGCCATGCCGGGCGTGAGCCAGGCGAAGCGGAGCCAGTAGAGTTCGCTGCGGAAGAACTCCAGCGCGGTCCAGAGAACGGGCGCGACAAGCAGGAGCCAAAGCGAGCTGTAGGCCGGGCGTCCGCGCCCGGCGAGAGGGTGTTCAGCAGCCTCTTTCAGCAGCCCCGACTGGCCGGGCGGGGATGCCCGGCCTATGAAGAGGCGGCGTTGGAGCCACCAGAGGGCTGCGGCGAACAGACCAAGCCAGACGCTGAGAATGACCCAGAGCGGAATCGCAGCTGCTTTGAAGATGCTCCAGAAGAACGCCAGCCTCGGTGCGTAGCAGAGAAGGCCGATGGCGATTCCTCCGTAGAACGCCATCCGCCATTGGGGCAGTCGGGATAGCCCAATCAGGGCGAATGGCAGCAACACGATCAGCCCGGCCAATGCGGAAAAGGCGAAGGCGAGATGGAAGCCAATCGCAGCCAGCGCAACGAGGGCGGCGATTCGCCTCCACGGCCAAGGTAGGGCGGGCATCTTGCCTGCCCCGCTGGGAATTCCGGAACTCGTCGATGTGTCGGATGCCGTCTGGGGCAGGCTGGAAGCCCGCCCTACGTCGGCGGCTTCGACGATTCCTGCCTGTTCAATTCCAGATGCTTTCACAGTCTCCTTTCGGGCGGCCGCGAGGGTCGCCTTTCGCTTAGGTTTTGTTATGGAACGGGTCCGCTCTCTCTGAGCGGACCCAAAGGAAGAGGAGGAGCAGGTTGATCAAGCCTATGAGCAACCCGATCCCGACACAAAGGGACACCGCCGCCGGCAAGAGGTATTCCTCGTATTGTTTCGAATGGAAAAACAGGAAGTAGATCAGAACAAACCCGCATATGCCGACCAGGATGCCCTGCGCGGTCAAAGCGGCTCGAATCTTTCCAAGTCCCGTGGGCTTTTCCGAAGCTACTGCGATGTGTGGGGTTGATGAATGGGTATCCATGGGATCTGCCGAAAGGAAGTTGCCGCCGGTCAGTGCGCCTTGGTCGCATCCACGTTCTTGGTGGTGAGTTTCATTCCGAGAGTGAGGATGACCACGACGACCGCGAGGCCGAGGAAGGCCTGGTGTGGCGAAAAGTTGAGCTTGGTCATCACCCCCAAGAGTCCGGCGCCGACGATCATGCCCGCGTTGTCGATGACGTTTTGCACGGCGATGGTCTTTCCCAGGGCGGCTTCGGAGGTTTCGTGCTGGAGCGAGGCGTTGAGCGGCACGATCAACATTCCCGCCATGACTCCGGCCAACGTGAGCGCCAGCATGACAACGGGAAGGCCCTGGGTCCCGGAGAGAGAGCCCATCAGGGCCACGCCGGCGGCTAGGCCCATCGCGTAGAGCCATTGTTTTGACAGGTCGCCGAGCGCATGGATCCGCCCGGCGAGGACGCTGCCGACCGCGATCGCGATGATTGGACTGGCCTTGAAGAGCGCGAGCCTGGTGTTCGTGATCGCTTCGGGAGGAACGCCCGAGGCCGCGAAGACCGCCATGCCCCAAGCCTGGAGGTTGGTGCGGAGGAAGGCCGCCGCGAGCCAGAACAGCATCGAGCCCAGAAGGATTCTCCCGATGCGCTGATGGGTCAGCAGGCTCTTCGCGTGGCCAACGAATTCCTGGAGCGAACGGCCCAATTGAGCCGATGGGTTGCTCGGCGTTTTCTGCATCATGCCATTGGCCAGCGCCGCGAGCGCGTAGACGATGATGGCGGCGACGTAGCAGGTGCTTAGTGCGCGGGTCTGGTCGTAAAGCACGCCACCGAGGGCGAAGCCGCCGATGCTGCCGACGAGAGTCAGCATTTCCACGGTGCCGTTGGCTTTGACAAGTTTTTCGGTCTCCACCACCTCGGGCAGGACTCCGTATTTCGCGGGCGAGTAGACGCAAGCTCCGATGCCGACGATCGCGTAGCCCACGATCTGCCAGATCATCGCGGAGTCGTGGCTCGCCGAATGGAGCAGGATTCCAGCGAAGCCGACCAGAGCACCGAGGAGCTTGATCAGATTCCCGCCAAGCAGCCATGAGGTCTTCGGCATCCGGTCATTGAGAAATCCCGCCAGGGGCGCGAGCAGGATGAAGGGGACGAAGAACACCATGTTGAACTGCGTGTTCGTGCTGTTCACGTCCTGCGCCGTTATGGTTCCGGCGTTCTTCAGGAAGGTCAGCGGGGCGAGGATGCCGGCGAGCAGGAAGTTGTCGCCAAAGGCGCCGAGGAACTGGCCGGTCAGCAGGAGGTGGTAGTTGCGTGAGGTCTTCATGGGGCGATCAGCGGGGAAGTGTTTCGGCGAAACCGGCAACGCCGCGCTCGATCGCGACGAGCTCGTCCGTCAGTTCCCGGGACCGCTTCCGGGAGAATCCCGCGAACACGGCCTCGGCGGCGCCGTAGTAGGCGGGGAGGACCTCGTCGAGGAGCTTGTGGGCGTCCTTGGTCAGGACGATGCGGTAGGCACGCCGGTCGTCTGGATTGTCGCGGCGGGCGACAAGGCGCCGCTGTTCGAGGCGGTCGATCATGCCGGTGACATTGGACCGGTGCATGATCAGGGTCCGGCTAAGTTCGATCTGGGTCGTGCCGTCGGGATGGTCCCGGAGAACATTGAGGATATTGAACTGGCTTGGGCTGAGGTTCCACTGGTCGAAGAAGACGCGGGAGGCGTTCCAGATGGATTCAGAGGTGCGGAGAAGCTGAAGGAGCGCCTCGTAGTGGGTGCCAGGCTCGATCGCGGATGCGTTCACGGATTCTTGTATAGGAGTCGATTGTCTATGTGTCAACAAAAAGAATTGAAGCCGCTGTTCTATGAACTTCTGACCGCGTCATTGTGGGGCTGGGGTCCCCGGGGATGGTTGTCGGGATAGTTTCAATTCGAGGCCGTCCATCGCCTTTGCGACGCAGCTCCCGTCCCGGCATTCGAAAGTCACGGCTCCGCGCTTTCGGGTGGAAATGACGAACGCTCCAGAGGATTTGAGTCGTTCCAACAGGGCCTTGGATGCGCGTTCCGATGCCGGACTGTCCGCATCGGCCACGATGATCAGGATGGGCTTGATCGCAGCCAACAGGTCGTTGTTGAGCGGCTCCCCTTTGGCGGGAAGACCGATGACGACGACTTCCGCCTGGAGGTTGGTGTGGCGGTCGAGCAGGAGCCGTTGTCCGGCCCGGCCCAGATCTGAGAGCAGGAGGAATCGCGTTCCGCCAAGATATCCAAGCAGCACAAGTGCGCCGTCATCCGCCTGGGTGAACCGGTCCGCGGCGCGGGGATGAAGGACCTGCCATCCGGCAATTTTGTCGCCGTCGGAGACGGTCTGTTCCCAACCCGGATTCGCGGAGAGTTCGGATTGGATCCTGCGATAGAACGGTGACCGGAACCGCACCGCGCTCGTGAACACCCGGTCCACAGGAAACTGGTGGGCCAATTCCGGAGCTGCGCCTACGTGCCGGATGTCGCCGTGAGTTAGCGCGAGGCGGGACAGCCCGTTCGCCCCGGTTGCCTTGAGATACGGCCGCAGCAGAAACTCATAACTGCTGGTGCTGCCGCAATCGACCAGCAGGTCGGCGGATCGGCCCGGGGCATCGATGTGGATGATCTGTCCGCCGTGCATTGGAAGGACCGTCAACCGGGTGAATCGGGTTTCATCATGCCACCGGAGACAGAGCGAAACGGCCAAGGCCGCCGCACCTGCGATCGGGAGCCAACGCCGCCGGGCATCCTTCATCCAGCCGTTTAGCAGGGGGAAGACGGCCGCGACGTAGAAGGCTATTTCCCAAAACGTCGGTGCAGGCACGTGCCAGGCAAAACCGCGAACAGCGGCAAACCATTGGCTCAGCCACACCATGAGGTTCATCAGACACCAACCGGCATTGTTGAAGTGCTCTCCGAGCCAGGGTGCCCAGCCGTAGGTCAGGAGGCTGGCGACAGAAGAGGCGAGCGCGAGGCTGCTGATGGGAACGACGAGCAGATTGGCCGCGAGGCTTCCCGGGGTGAGCAGGTGGAAGTAGTAGGCCGTCAGCGGCAGTGAACCCAGCCACGCCGCAACGGAAGTCGCGACGGAAGTCACCAACCACCGCGCCGGCAAATCCAGCGATCGTCGCCAGGCCGGGCGCAGTTCCCGCGGTAGGAGCGGGTCGGGATCGAACCAGTGTTGGCACCACTTCTCCACCGGCGGCAGAAGGAGCGCGATGCTGAGCACGACGAGGAAGGACAATTGAAACGATGCCTGGAAGAGCTGCTGCGGCTGCCATCCGAGGATGATCAGCGCAGAGGTGAAGAGCGAATTGAGCAGGTTGGGCGGACGTTTCAGGGCCCAGCCTCCGATGATCACGGTCATCATGATGGTGGACCGGATGGCGGACGCCTGGAGTCCGGTGGCGATGGTGTAGCCCCAGATGATCGGGATGACCGCCAGCCAGCAGTGATGCCGGGGAATCCGCACGACGCTCGCGAGCTGGACGAGGATTCCCGCGATGAGTGCGATGTGGAGGCCGCTGATGGCGAAGATGTGCAGTGTGCCCGAGCGCATGAACGGCTCGGCCACTTCGTCGGTCAGGGCGGCCTTCCAGCCGAGCGTCATGGCCCACTGGAGACGAAGCGAACCGTCGTCGGGTTGTCCGTGGGCAAGGGCTAGTTTGGCCCAGCGGATGAATCGTTCCGACCAGCCCGGGGTGGTGACGGTATTCCCGGGAGCCAGCTGCCAGTCGGCCTCGCTCTCGGACTTCAGTTGGAAATGGATTCCCTGGCGGCGAAGGTGGTCATGGTAGTCGAACAACCCCGGGGCTCTGGGCCCCTGCGGAGGTTGGAGGACGCCCGTGATGCGGACACGTTGGCCAGCAAGGAAGTGCCCTTCGAGATTTCCGCGCGTCGCTAGGACAATGTCGCCCGTCGCAGGTTGTTCGCCGTCCTTGAGAGAGAGAGCGGTCGCGGACATGACAGCCACCGAGCGGTAGACTTCTTCGTCGTCCTGCAAGAACACCCGGACCGACGGCGCCTCCGTCAGAATGCCTTCCACAGTCGCGATGACCGGTTGGCCGGCGGGCAGAAGATGACGCAGATCGATCGGGGACAAGGGATGCGACGCCACCGCCATCGCGACGGCTCCGGTGAGAAACGCAAGCAGCCAACTGCATCCAAGCCGTCCGGTCTCGATCACCAGTGCGGCCAGCAATCCGACCAATGCGGCGAGGGTGAGGGCGGGGAGGGGAACCGGAACGAGGTCGCTGAAGACAATGCCGCCCACATAGCACAGAGCCACGGGGACTAGCGGGTGTTTCATGCGGACTTGGTGGGTTTCGGAGTTTGTAGCCCAAGACCGCGGCCAAATGGAAGGCCCGGCCTGCGTGCATTTCGTCCTGCAGTCTTGCTACGGCTTTCCCCCAGCGGCAGAACTGGCCGGTCACCCTGTTCGAGTCGGGCGGTGCTGTCTGCCCGTCCGGCGTTTGATCAAACCATGAAAACTGTCCTGGCCCTTTTCTCCGCCTTGTGCGTCGTGGTCCATGCGTCCTCCGCGGCGCAGCGGCCGAACATCATCGTCGTCCTCAGCGACGACATGGGCTACTCCGACATCGGCTGTTATGGCGGCGAGATCAGCACGCCGAACCTCGATTCGCTGGCCAAGAACGGCGTCCGGTTCACCCAGTTCTACAACACGGCGCGCTGTTGCCCAACGCGGGCCTCGCTCCTCACCGGTCTGCATCCGCATCAGACCGGTGTCGGCCACATGATGGAGGACCGCAGCCTCGACGGTTTCCGGGGAACCTTGAACCGGAACTGCGTGACGATCGCCGAAGCCCTGAAACCCGCCGGCTACCGCAGCTACGCCGTCGGCAAATGGCACGTGACGCCCGGCCAGTCGCCTGCCGCGTTGGCCAACACGAGCAACTGGCCGCTGCAGCGCGGGTTCGACCAGTTCTACGGCACGATCCACGGCGCGGGGAGCTTCTGGGATCCGAGCGCTCTCGTGCGCGGGAACAAACTCATCACCGTCGCCAACGATACGGAGTATCGGCCGAAGGAGTTCTACTACACGGACGCGATCGCCGACCACGCGGTGAAGTTCATCCGTGAACACGCGCGCGATCATACGACGAAGCCGTTCTTCCTCTACACCGCGTTCACCGCCGCCCACTGGCCGATGCATGCGAGGGAGGCCGACATCGCCAAATACAAAGGCCGATACAGCGCGGGCTACGCCGCGATCCACGCGGCCCGCTGGGCGAAGCAGAAAGAACTGGGAGTCGTCGATCCGTCGTGGAAACCCGGGCCGCTGGTCGGCGACTGGGACAAGGTGAAGGACAAAGCATTCGAAGAACGCTGCATGGAAGTCTACGCGGCGATGGTGGATTCCATGGACCAGGGCATCGGGCGCATCGTCGCCGAGCTCAAAGCGCAGGGCCAGTTGGAGAACACCTTGATCCTGTATCTCCAGGACAACGGCGGCTGTGCGGAAGCGATGGGCCGTGGTCCCAAGGCAACGGCGCGGGCCGAAAAGCCGTCGCTCCCGCTGATGGCGCCCGATGACCAGCAGTTCAACAGCCAACCCACGCAGACCCGCGACGGATGGCCGGTGCGCGTCGGCATGGGTGTCATGCCCGGTGGACCCGACACCTACATCTCCTACGGACAGGCGTGGGCCAACGTCAGCAACACGCCCTTCCGCGAATACAAACACTGGACCCACGAGGGCGGCATCAGCACACCGTTGATCGCGCACTGGCCAAGCGGCATCGCGGCCAGCCAGCGAGGACGATTAAACGGAGCCCCGGGGCAGTTGGTGGACATCATGGCAACGTGCGTCGACCTCGCCGAAGCCGCTTACCCGAAGGAGTTCGCCGGTCAGGCTATCACGCCCGTCCAAGGCACCAGCCTACGTCCGGCCTTCTCTGCGAAGCCGTTGCTGCGGACAAAACCGCTGTTCTGGGAAC
>Ga0163144_10023205_pt1 | contig 12261 bp, 12 predicted proteins | sample OliLak19BULKMAT1_FD_123175 | JGI IMG/M metagenome (GOLD analysis project Ga0163144, IMG submission 123175) | Freshwater microbial mat bacterial communities from Lake Vanda, McMurdo Dry Valleys, Antarctica - Oligotrophic Lake LV.19.BULKMAT1 | ecosystem: Environmental > Aquatic > Freshwater >...
CGGGGCCGACGCTGAGGACCATTCCGTACGGCATTTTCAGGCAGCGCTTGAGGGTGGCCGTCTGGGCGTCGTCGAGGCCGAGTTCTTCGAGCTTGGTGTACGTGGAGTTGTCGGGCATCAGCCGGAGGACGAGCCGCTCGCCGTAGATGGTCGGTCCGCTGCCGACGCGGACGTCGCGCTGATGCTTGAGGACCGCGCTGGTGATGTGTCCGTCCTGGGAGAAGCGGCGTTCGGTGATGTCCATGCCGGCCATCAGCTTCACGCGCGAGACGACCTGCGACATCATTTCGGGCGGCAGTTGCAGCACGTCGTGCAGCATGCCGTCGACCCGCAACCGGACGCGCAGCCCGGTCTTGGTGGGATCGAAATGAATGTCGGTGGCCCGCAGTTGGAAGGCCCGCTCCAGGAGCAGGTCGACCAGCGGCGCGGGGCCGACGAGGTCCACCAGTTCCCGAAGCTCTTCCTGCAGCGCCTTTTGCCGACTCTCGGTGGCGATCTGTCCCGTCATGGCAGCCCGTTCCTTCGCAGACGAGGGGAGGGATTACTGATGGCCGTCAGCGGCGCGGCGGTCTCGGAGGTGGACGGCGATGTGATGGGAATTGTCGAGGGAAACGGATGCCGTCGGTTGCGACTTCATCGCGCCCAGGCTGAACACGCCGGCGAGCAGCACCGCGACGCTGCCGATCAGCACACAGGACCCCACCGTCCGCGATCCCTTCAGCAAGGCCAGCAGTCCGCACAGGAAGGCGACCCCGCCCGCGCTCAGCTCCAGCAGAATCGCCGACTGCGCCGGGAGCCAATCGGCTTTCGTGATGACCGCAACCAGCGCCACCCCGGCGAACGCCAGCGCGGCAATGCCGATCCCGCTCACCACGCCGCCGCCGGCCGAATCATCGTCGCCGGCGGACCCGCCCCCCAGCAGCTTCAGACCGGCGGCCCGGCTGTCGACGATCGTCCACAACTTATTGAGGCCGGCGATCGTCAACACTTCCAGCACCAGGGGATGCTTGTTCGCCACGACCAACTTGCCGCCGCGTTCCTTGACCGTTTTGAACATCCGCACGACCAGCGCCACCTGCGCGCTCCCCATGTAGTTGAGGGCGGACAAATCGACCAGCAGCAGCGGCGTTTGACGGCCGGCGAGCTGCAAGACCACGTCGCCGCCGATTTTCTCGATGTCAGCCCAGGGAACTTCGTTCAGCGGAGGCAGCAGGGAGACGATGGCCCGATTGCGGTCGAATTCGATCCGGTAGGTGGCTGGATCTGACATACGGTGGCCTGCAGGAGGCAATTCGAAGCGGCAATCCCGGGATGCAAGCCGGGCCGCTGACCGCCGTGCCGACGCGAACGGTCGTGCCGGTCGTGTCAATCAGCCCGGTTGCAACGGCGTATCTTCGACGGAGTGCCCAAAGCCAGCAATAGATCGTGAACCGGTTTTGTCAAAAAAACTCAATCCGCGGGAGGTTCCGGGTTTGATGCAGTCACCGGCGGAAACGGCCGAATTCTTCCTGCTGCGACAGAAACGGCGAACCGGCCCGTCAATCATCGCCGTCGTGAACAACCGCTGCAAATCGGATCGACTGATCGTTCGCCGGACTTTCTCGTTGACACCGATTTTTCCACGTCAGTAAGATCAATGGACAGGGTTTCTCCGCCCGATTCAGTCTGAGAATCCGGATTCCGCCGCCGCTTCGCACCGCTTTCGCCCGTGGGGGCTCTGAGTTTCCCGCCGGCGTAAGGTTCAGCATGACGCGCCTGTCCAAGGTTCTGGTGATCGCCATCGCGCTCGGCAGTCTGGGGATTGCCGCGTTCGCGGCGGCTCTCGTCACGGGCGGGCCGAACTGGGAGGCGATCGCCCAATCGTCGGAAATCTCCCAGTCGGTGTCCATCACCCGCAACGAGACGGGACTGTACTCCGCGACGATGCGGGTGACTGGCGAGCAGGTGACGACGTCGCCATCGAAGAATCTGGCCGAAGTTGTCGTCAAATCCGAACAGAAGATTCTGGCCGACCTGAAGAGCCAGGTGCAGGAGCTGCAACCGAAGGTGGAGGCGTTGATTCCCGTGAGCGCCGCCGTTCTGGCCGTCATCGAGCGCGACCATGCGGGCTTGCAGACGCACGCCAATCTGTGGTCGAAACAATTGCAGGCGCTGTCGGCGGACATCGCCCGGTTGACCGCCGAGTTGACGCAGAAGGCGTCGCAGAACACGCTGATCCAGCAGGAGCTCGGCGAACGCCGGTTCGAGGTGCTGCGGCTCCAGAACCAGTTGGAACTCCTCCGCGACGACCTGTTCGCCGCGGAAACGCAACGCGATGCCTTGCAGCGCGAGCTGCTGCTGCTCGAAGAAAGCCGCAAGCGACTGGAAAGCCGACAGAACCAACTGAAGGGCCAGTTGGGCGAAGGCAATTACACCACAGACAAGCAACCGTAATCGCGGATTCAGCGCGATTACGACCCAATGATTCACCCGGTGACGGTTCAGAAAAGGGCGGACGATGACGTTTCTCGGCAAGGTGCTGGTGGTCGTCCATCTGGTGTTGAGCGTCCTCTTCATGGCGTTCGCCGGCGCGGTCTATACCTCGCAGACGAACTGGCGGACCAAGCACGACGCCTTGGCTAAGACAGCGACTGCCGCCCAGACGCAGGCGCAGACGGACCAGCAGGCGCTGCAAACGTCCATCACCGAACTCAACGCCAAGCTGGCTGCCACGCAGAACGAGAAAACGACGTGGGAAGGAAAAGCCAAGTCGCTCGAAGATGAGAACGGCCGGCTCGACACCGAGAACAAGAGCCTCAAGACTTCGCTCGACGGTCAGCGGACGGTCGCCGAACTCAACAGCCAGGAAGCGGAAGAGCGCAGCAAAGAGGCCCAGGTCCAGCGGGCCCGCAACATGGAGCTCACGCAGTCCCGCAGCACGCTCAGCGGCGATCTGAACTCCGTCCGCGACGAACTCTTCAGCCTCAAGCTGAAGGTCGCCGACAACCAGGAGAAGTACGATGCCTTGCTGAAGAACTACGGCACGATGCGGGCCTACCTCGCCTCCAAAGACCTGCCGACCGATCCGCGCGTGATGTCGGTGAAGTCTTCGCCGCCGCCGGCCGTCGACGGCAAAATCCTCTCCGCCAAGCGCGAGGAGAAGGGGAACCGCACTTTGGTCGAGATTTCCGTCGGCCAGGACGACGGCCTGATCAACGAACACACGATGACCATTTACCGCGGCGACAAGTACCTCGGCCGCATCCGGCTGGTCGACGTCCGGCCCGACCGCAGCGTCGGCGTCGTGGTCGACACCGCCCCCAACAGCGTGATTCAGGTGGAAGATCATGTCACCACGAAGTTCTGATTCGAACCCCGCCCCGGACATCTACGTGGGCCTGCTGTTCGCCTCGCTCGCCGCGCTGATCGTGGGGATCGTGTTTCTCGCGCTGGAGCTGGGCAAGTACGGCTGGGCCGTCTCGGCGTAGTGTCCGCGGAAGCCCAGGGATTGCTATCCCTGGGCGTCTTCTGCGCTTTCGCGACCGCAGCGTTTCACCGCCGACCGCAGAGCGGTATCTTCTGCACTGGTGCAGAACATTCCGATTCCCTCCGCGGTCGAACGGCAGCCATGCGCGCGATTCAGCTCGAACACCCCAAGCAATTCCGCCTGATCGACATCGCCGAACCGGACCCACCCGGTGAGGGTGAAGCCGTCGTCCGCGTGCATCGCGTCGGCATCTGCGGCACCGACATCAGCGGTTATCTCGGCAAGATGCCGTTCTTCAGCTACCCGCGGATTCCCGGTCACGAACTGGGCGTCGAGGTGGTCGCCGTGGGGTCGGGCGTGACCAACGTCGCGACGGGCGACAAGTGTTCCGTCGAGCCGTACATCAACAATCCGAACAGCTTCGCCAGCGCGCGCGGCCGCGGCAACTGCTGCGAGGATCTGCAAGTTCTGGGCGTGCACACCGACGGCGGCATGCGACGGTTGTTCAAGGTGCCCGCGCGGAAACTGCACAAGGCGACCTCGCTGTCGATGGAGCAACTCGCCCTCGTCGAGACGCTGGCCATCGGTTGCCATGCCGTCCATCGGGCTAACCCGCAACCCGGCGAAAACGTCCTGGTGATCGGGGCCGGCCCCATCGGGCTGTCGGTGATCGAGTTCGTGCGGCTGTCCGGCGCGAACTTGATCGTGATGGACATGGTCCCCTCGCGGCTCGACTTCTGCGAGCAGAAGATGGGCGTCCAGCACTCCATTTTCTTCAAGGGCGACGGCACCGAGGAGAAAACGCTCCGCGACCTGACCGACGGCCATCTGCCGACGGTGGTCATCGACGCCACCGGCAACGCCAAGTCGATGTCGAATGCGCTCAACTACGTCGGTCACACGGGCAAGCTGGTGTTCGTCGGGATTACGACCGAGCCGGTTTCGTTCCCGCATCCGCTGATGCACCGCCGCGAGATGACGCTGCTCGCCTCGCGCAACGCCATGCCCGAGGACTTCGACCGCATCATCGGGCACATCGAACAGGGCCGAATCGACACGCAGCCTTGGATCACGCACCGCACGGGCTTCGATAACTTGATCGGCGATTTTCCGTCATACACCAAGCCCGAAACCGGCGTCATCAAGGTGATCGTCGAGGTGGACTGACATGATCCGCAGCGCCGTCACCATCAGCCTTGTCGAACAGGCCCGGCTGGGTCCGTTCGTCTTTCACGGCGATCTCGCGGGAGGTTGCCGGGCCGCGGCGGAGATCGGCTTCCACGCGGTCGAGATCTTCGCGCCGAGCCCCGACGCCGTCACCCCCGACGAGCTGCGCGGCCTGCTGAAGGTGACCGGACTGCAGGTCGCCGCCGTCGGCACGGGCGCGGGCTGGCTGATTCACAAGTTGTCGCTCACCAGCCCCGACGCCTCCGTCCGCCGCGGGGCGGTTGAGTTCATCCAGTCGATGATCGACTTTGGGGGACCGTTCGGCGCACCGGCGATCATCGGCTCAATGCAGGGCCGTCACGGCGACGGCGTGTCCTCCGACCAGGCCCGCGACTGGTTGCGGCAGGCGCTCGACGAACTCGGCGAAGCGGCCCGGCGACATGGCGTGCCGTTGATTTACGAGCCGCTCAATCGTTACGAAACCAATCTGACCAACACGATGGCCGCCGGCGTCACATTGTTGCAGTCGTTATCGACCGACAATGTCCGGCTGCTCGCCGATCTGTTCCACATGCACATCGAAGAGACCAGCATCGCCGCCGGCCTGCGCGCCGGCGGTCGGTTCATCGGCCACGTGCATTTCGTCGACAGCAACCGCCGTCCGGTCGGCTGCGGCCACATGACCTACGGGCCGATCGTCGCCGCACTGGACGAGATCGGCTATTCGGGCTATGTCTCCGCCGAAGCGTTCCCCTGGCCCGACAGCCGCCTCGCCGCCGAACAGACCCACCGCGCGTACAGCTACTGGTTTGACACACCGACGACGTAGGGTGGGCCGAGTCGTCGAGTCCCACCACAGACAAGTTTCAATAGTCAATTCTTCATGACAGATTTCATTCATCACGGGATGAGAATTGAATTCTGGTCGTGATTCGTGGTGGGACTCGAAGACTCGGCCCACCCTACAGAAGACGCAACCATGCCGCTCACCTGCCAGACCCTCGGCCTCACGCCCAGCTTCGGATTCGGCGACCGGCTCGGTCTCGCCACGCCGGGACACGTCGCCGCGATGAACGCCGCCGGGCAGGGGATCGCGGCGATCTATCCGCAGCAGTCGATCCGCGAGATGACCCGCACGTCGCGAACGCCCCAAGAGGTGATGGACGACGCGCTCCGCGGCGCGGAGGCCGCGGGCTGGACCGGCCCTGTCGGTGCGGACGCCGATCACCTTAAGACGCCGGAGGACGTGAACGTCACGGCGGCGGTCGGGTTCACGTTTTTCACGATCGACCCGTCCGGCTTCGTCGACCAGCAGGCAGACAACTACAGCGAGGCTGTCGTCCGCGAGAAGTTCGCCGCGGTCGCAGGCGAAGTGACGTGGGTTGATCGCTATCAGGGCCGCCGGGTTGCGTTGCCGACGGGCCGCGCGATCGTGTTCGACGAGGCGAGTTGCCTGCGGGCGGCGGTGAAATACGGCCGGGCGATCAACCACGCGGTGATGATGTCGGACCACGTCCGCCGGGTGCAGGAGGCCGCAGGCCGGCCGTTCGAGATCGAGCTGAGCGTCGACGAGACCGACCAGCCGACGTCGCTCGCCGAGCACTACATCGTCGCCGATCAATGCCTGTCGCGCAACATGAAGCTGGTCAGCCTGGCGCCGCGGTTCCTCGGCGACTTCGAGAAAGGGGTGGATTTCAAGGGGGATCTCGCCGCCTTGCGGGCCTTGCTCGCCGAACACGCGGCGATTGCGAACATGCTCGGCCCCTACAAGCTCAGCCTGCATTCGGGGTCGGACAAGCTCTCGATGTATGGCGACCTGGCCCGCGCGACCGAGGGCCGCTTCCACGTCAAGACCGCAGGCACGAGCTATCTCGAAGCGCTCCGCGTCGTCGCCCGGCACGATGCCGATTTGTTCCGCCGGATCATCCGCTTCGCCCGCGGCCGGTACGACGTCGACAAGGCGACGTACCACGTCTCGGCCACCGTCGCCGGAGTGCCGGGACCCGACGACGTGACCGACATCGTCCGTCTGGAGCAACTCTATCTCGAACGCTGGGCCGACGTGCCGACCGGCCGCGGCTTCACTGAGCCGGGCCGCCAGATTCTGCACTGCACGTTCGGATCAGTCCTGACCGACAAGGAACTCGGCCCGCTGGTGAAGACGCTGGTCCGCGAGCATCAGGCGACGTACACGGAAGTGCTCCGCGAGCACTTCGAGAAGCATCTGGCGGCGCTGCGGAGCGGGATGTAGGCTGTATCCGTTAAAGTGCCGAAGGTTGGATTCTGGTCATCGAATGTCAAAACGAGCAAGGAACTTGATTCTGGCGGTCGTCGTGGCGGTGTTCCTAGCAACGCCGCCGGCCATGATTCTCTGTGCAACGCGCGACCCCGTCAGCAGGTCGAAATGGAATCAGATCCAACCCGGAATGACCAAGGCCGAAGTTTTTGAGATTATGGGAAAGCCCGATTCCTACGAGGGAACGCAATTGGAATACTCGAATGCACTCAATGCGGGCTGGGTCGAGTTCCAATTTGACAAGGAGGATGTTCTCGTTTGGAAGAACGACGAGTCTGTCTTCGGCAGTCTGCGTGATGATTGACGGATTCGCAAATCTATCCCCGAAGAACGAGCCAGCCTTGTAGGGTGGGACTCGAAGACTCGTCCCATACTACGCGCAAGGAGAATGAGCGATGTCACCGCGCGTGAAGTTGTTGTCCGATCTGGCGCAATTCCTCACTGATCGGGAGCGCATGGAACTCGCACACCTGCTGCTCGGAGATGATATCACGGAAAAGGATCCCGGTTACGACGAAGCGTGGGCGGCGGAGATCAAACGACGCATTGAGGAATTCGACCGCGGCGAAGTGAAATCCATCCCTTGGTCCGTCGTCCGTGAAACTCTCTTCGCAAAGCATACATCGCATACTGATTCTGAATGACTCGCACATGCTCAAATCTCAACTTCTCCATCCCGAAATCACCGCCGTCCTCGCCCGGGCGGGGCATCACGCGAAGGTGCTCATTGCGGACGGGAATTACCCGGCGTCGACGGCGATCGGGCCTAACGCGACGCTGGTCAGCCTGAATCTCGCGCCGGGGATCGTCACGTGCAGCCAGGTGCTGGAGACGCTGCTGACGGCGATCCCGGTGGACGCGGTCAACACGATGGGCATTCCGGCCGACGACCCGTATGCGCTCCAGGGTGATCCGCCGGTGTGGGCCGATTACCGCCGCATCGTCCAAGCCGCGGGGCTGTCGCTGGCGTTGTCGCCGATCTCGAAGTGGGACTTCTACGAAGCGGTCGCGTCGCGCGATCACGTTCTCACCATTCAGACCGCCGACCGCGCGCTGTGGGCCAACGTGCTGCTGACGATTGGGTGCCGGACAGCGTGATGCGGTCAGGTCTTCCTGGGTGCCATGCTTGCAGCTTTGGGCAAGCATGTACGTTCGGGTCGAAGACATGCTTGCCCAAAGCTGCAAGCATGGCACCCATTGACCGCTACTCAACGGCGACCGTTGCCGACAGCACTCTGGGCGTGCGGACGCCGGGGCGGGCTTCGCCGGTGGGGATCACGATGCGACCGTTCCAACGCGCAGTGCCCGTCGTCACCGGCGCCCAGATGCTCGCCGTGGGATGGACGACCGGGTCGCCGACGATGCGGCGCGGCAGCGAGCCGGCCATCGTCCACCGCTGCGTCGTCGTGTCGTAGTCAGAGATCTCCGCCGGAAAGCCCGGATGCTGGTCGCGCAACTCGACGCCGGACGAACCGTCGTCGCCGCCGAAGAGCGCGAGTTGCGACGGGGCGAACTCGATCGCCGGGGATGGCCCCGCGGCCCGCGGTTTCGGCAGATCGGCGATGCGAGACCACCGGCCGTCGCCGGGGGAAAACCGATACGCATCGGACAGGAACGGCTTGATGCGCTCCGGCTTGCCATCGGCCGCGGCCTTTAACCGCAGTCCGCCGATCAGATAGAAGTCGGAGCCGACGGCCCCGGCCACGGACAGCATCCGCTCCGGTCCCGGCCACGTGGGACGTTTGGACCATCGCCACAACGCCGGGGAATCCGGCGTCACATCCAACGACAGGAACTCCGAACGGCACTCCGCCGCGGACGGAGAGTCCGTGCCTCCGGCGACAAACACGGTTGAACCGGCCGACGTGCCGCAGCCGTTCGCCAACGGTAGAGGCAGCGGCGCGACCGGCGCGATGCGGACGTCGTCACCGGTCCACGCCATCAGGAAGCAGTCCGCGTAATGCCGGTCGAGATCACTGCCGCCGATGCACAGCACGCCGTGCGAGGTCTCCGCCGCGACGCCGTATCCCAACGGCCGCGGCAGTTTTGTCCGGGCGATTCGCCACGGCCCCTGCGGATCGGTCAGCACGTAAACTTCGTCGTGCCAGATTTTCTGCGCGCCGTCCCACGGTCGACCGGCGGGAAAGTTGGCCCCGCCGGCGACGATCAACGCATTGTTCGAGACGCCGACGAACGCGCCCGCGAGGCCGACGGTGTCCGGCAGCGCCGGCAGTTCGGACCACGTCCAGCGCGGCGTTTGCGCCGATGCCGGCGGAGCACAGGCCGCGAGCAGCCACAGGACGAACGATGCAGCGCGCATCATCGGCTCACCGGAAGAAAAGGAACGTGACGAGCACGAAGATCGGAATCAGAATCCCGCCCGAGTACAGCATGTAGCCGAAGAAGCTCGGCATGCGGACGTTGTTTTCTTCGGCGATCGCCTTGACCATGAAGTTCGGCCCGTTGCCGATGTAGGTGTTGGCCCCCATGAACACCGACCCGCAGGAGACGGCGGCGAGCAGGTCGGCGGCGCCCTCGATCGCCAGGAGCTTTGCCAGATACTTGCCCTCGAGCGGGATGCCATGATTGCCGGCGGCCGTGGCCGCAAACGTCAGGTACGTCGGGGCGTTGTCGAGAAAGCCGGACAGGATGCCGGAGGCCCAGAACAATTCCCACTCCTCGTTCAGCCCGAGTTCTTTCCCGTTCACGTTGAGAATCGCCAAAGCGGGGATCATCGTCACGAAGATGCCCGCGAACAAAATCGCCACTTCGAAGATCGGGTCGAAGGAGAACCGGTTCTTTTCGCGCACCTGGCGTGACGTCAACAGATAGCTGACCGCGCCGGTCAGGAGCATCAGCCCTTCCTGCAGGAACGGCGGCCAGTCCTGGCCGCCGGTGCCGAGGCCGTTCCCCGCGGAATAAATGATGCCCACGATCGCGCCGAGGAACAGCAGGTTGTGGGCGCCCTCGAGGCCGAACGTCGCCTGCGGGGCGTCAGTCGTCAGCGGCGGCTCGGTGTCCCCCGTAGCCTTGTCGTGGCGATAGACCAGCGTGTCCCAGACGAAGAATACCGCCAGCAGAATGCCGTTGACGACCAGCCACTGCGGCGTCAACCGGAACGTCCATTCGAAGGGCACCCCCTTCAGGAAGCCCAGGTACAACGGCGGATCGCCCAGCGGCGTCAGCAACCCGCCGCAGTTCGAGACCGTGAAGATGAAGAACACGACGACGTGCGCCACGCGGGGGCGGGTCGCATTGGCCCGCAGCAAGGGGCGGATCAGCAGCATCGACGCGCCGGTCGTGCCGACGAAACTGGCGATCGCCGTGCCGAGGGCGAGGACGATCGTGTTGACGAGTGGCGTGCCCGCCAGGCGACCGCGGACGTAGACTCCGCCGGAAATGACGAACAGCGAGCCGAGCAAAAGCACGAACGACAGATACTCGCGGCCGGCGTGTTCCAGCGCGTGCCAGCCCGGGTCGCCGAACGACGCCAGATAGAGTGCCGTCGGCACGGCAAGGACCGCGGCGATGAGCCCCTTGCTGAGGTTGTGCTCCCACCAGTGCGGACTCGCCAGCGGAAACACGGCGATGCACAGTAGCAGGCCGGCGAACGGCAACATCGAACCCAGCGGCAGCAGTTCGCCCATCTTTGGGCCCGGTTGGTGGTGCCCCGGTTCCCTAACTGCGGCGCGATCGCCCTCATCGACCGGTGCGACGGCGTGCGCTGCGTTGTCCTGCCCGAAACAGAGCGCCTCGGCGAGCATCAGCGCAACCACCACCGAACCCAGAACGCATCGTCCCACGGGCGGAAATCCTTTGCAGAGAACCGATCGGCAACACCGGGAAAGCGCGCCCGTGCGAACCGGAATGAAGGCCGCAGTCGCTCCAGAGTTTAGCCGGAACATTGCGCTGAATCGAACCGGTCAGGCTTCGCGAGCCGGAGGTGACCGCATCTTGCCGGGTGCCATGCTTGCAGCTTTGGGCAAGCATGTCTTGCCCTTGTTGCACGACATCCAGAGTCAGAATCCAACCCTTCGCGAATACTCCCCAGTCTGCCGTGTCGTTCCGCGCACTGATCGGCAAAAGACATGCTTGCCCAAAGCTGCAAGCATGGCACCCAAGATCTCAGCACCAATGTTGGCAGCCTTGTGGATCAGCCAGTCTTCTCAGCCTCGTCCGACGCCGATGGTGAAGCTGTGCCTGGCGCGTCGTTCGCGGTGGGCGAGATCCACGGCGTCTCCGTCTGCGCTCCCCCGAACAACTCGGCCCGGATGCGGTCTTTCTCGCGGTCGATCTGCTCGTCCGTGGCGCCGAGTTGGCGCAGCACGAACTCGGTCATCGTCAGCGCCACCTCTCCTTCGCCGGAGAAGACGACGTCGGCCCCGGCGTTCCTCAGCTCCGGCACCTCGCGCAGATAGGTGGCCCTGGCGAACACGCGGATGTTCGGGTTCGCCTCGCGCACCTGCCGGATCGCCTCCTCGCTGCCGTGCATGCCCGACGACGTGAGCAGGAACGCCACGGCGTTCTTCGCACCGGCCTCCTGCACCGTCTCCTGATGCGTGCAGTCGCCATACACGGCCCGCAGCCCCTGGGCTCGCAGCCGGTGCACGGTTTCCAGATTCAGTTCGATGACGACCGGCTCGATCTCGTTCTGCTGCAACAGCCGCACCAGTGTCCGGCCGACCGGACCGTAACCGACGACGATCGCGCTGTCGCGCGGGTTGGCCTCCATCGTCGTTGCAGAGGATGATGAGTCGGCCAGTCCGGCTTTGGACCGCGCGTTCAACCAGGCCCACAGCCGCGGGCGACGTTTGGCCTCGGCCTCGAAGTAGCCGATCAGCCGATACAAGATCGGGTTCAGGCTGATCGAAATGATCGCGGCGGCGATGAGCGCGTTGGTCGCGGCTTCGGGCAGGATGTGCAGTTCCTCACCCAGGGCAGCGAGAATAAACGAGAACTCGCCGATCTGCGCCAACGCCACCGCCACCGACAGCGCCAACCGCAGCGGAGACCGTAAGTACAGCACGATGGCGAACGCCGCCAGCGGCTTGCCGATCAGAATCACCCCCAATGTCGCCAGCACCAGCAGCGGGGCTTCGAGGAGGAACATCGGGTCGAACAGCATCCCGACTGAGACGAAGAACAGGACGGCGAAGGCGTCGCGCATCGGCAATGCCTCGGACGCCGCCCGGGCGGCGAAGTCCGACCGCCCGACGACCATCCCCGCCAGAAACGCGCCGAGCGCCATCGACACGCCAAACAGCTTCGCCGCGCTCACGGCCATTCCCAACGCGACGACCAGCACGGTCAGCGTGAACAACTCGCGCGACCG
>Ga0163144_10023206_pt1 | contig 12261 bp, 10 predicted proteins | sample OliLak19BULKMAT1_FD_123175 | JGI IMG/M metagenome (GOLD analysis project Ga0163144, IMG submission 123175) | Freshwater microbial mat bacterial communities from Lake Vanda, McMurdo Dry Valleys, Antarctica - Oligotrophic Lake LV.19.BULKMAT1 | ecosystem: Environmental > Aquatic > Freshwater >...
GATCGTGAAGAGCGTCGTCGAGCTGCATGCTGGGCGGGTGTCAGCAACGAGCGAAGGCCCTGGGCGCGGCAGCGAATTCCGAGTCAGCTTGCCGGAGCTGACCACGACGCCCACGGCTCGCATCAAGTCCGTTCGTGTGCCCCCGCCCGGTACACCGACACGAGCCGCGAAGGTGCTGGTGGTCGATGACAACTCGGACGCGCGTTCGCTACTCATCGAAGGCCTTCAACTTCTAGGGCACCAAACGCACGCGGCGCCTGACGCGCCCTCTGCGCTAGCGCTGGCAGAGGTCGTCAAGCCAGAGATCGCGCTCTTGGACATAGGCTTACCGGTAATGGACGGTTATGAGCTTGCCCGCCAGCTCCGCACCTTGCCAGGTCTCGAAGGCATCAAACTGGTCGCGGTGACCGGCTATGGCCAACCCGCCGACAAGCAACGGGCCGCGGCCGCGGGCTTCGACGAGCACCTAGTCAAACCGATTTCACTCGAACAAGTTCAGAGCACGCTCCATAGGCTCATGCCGCAAAGCCCTGACGTGACCTGATGTGCGGTCGTTACAGCCAGGATGCGGAGTTCAATGAGCTGAAGGTCGAGCTGCAGATCGAGCAGCTCGAAATGTTTCGCGACTTTCGCCCGACCTACAACATTGCGCCCTCGTACGGGCCGGGGTCAGAGCAGTTGTTCGTGGTCCGAAGCCGCGAGGGACAGCGTACGCTTCGGCTGGGGCGCTGGTGGATGATCCCGCACTATTGGGCCAAGCCATTGAAGGCTCTGCCGGCAGCCTTCAATGCGCGCGCAGAAGACCTCACTCAAAAGCCGTTCTGGCGCGAGCCGTTCAAGCAATACCGGTGCTTGGTGCCAGCGACCGGGTGGCGGGAATTCAAGGGCGAAAAGGGCAAGAAGCAGCCCTACCACTTTCAGCTGGAGCGCCACCTGTTTGCGTTCGCTGGCTTATGGTCACGCTGGAGCTCTCCAGAGGGAGGGAACGTAGACTCCTTTGCGATCGTGACCAGCGCGCCGAATGCGGCCGCCGCCGGGGTTCACGATCGCATGCCGTTGGTCATGCCGAGCGACCTCTACGCGCAGTGGCTCGGCCCCGAGCATGACGGCTCAACCGTGCTACAGGAGGCTCGCGCGCGCAGCTTGAGTCTAGAGCTAGAGATTTTTCCGACCGACCCGGTGGGAAACAACGTCAGGTTCGAGGGACCCAAGGTCATCGAACGAATCGAGGTTGCAAAGCCTTCCCCGGCGGCAAGAGCGGAGCCTGCTCAGCAGAGCCTTTTCGGCGACGAGCTGACGCAGCTGGAGCGACGCGGGCGCGCCAAGAACGCCTGAGCCTTCCGCAGTGCCGCTGCAAGGCCGTGTCTCCAAAGTCGCTGGGGCAGCGTGGAGTTGTTACGGAAACGTCGCCGAGCGTTGCGTGGGCTTCCGCTAAGACGACCGCTCGAAAGGGCCTCCTATGCTCTGAGCGGCAAGGGCCGGGGCAGGAACGAAGGGAACCCAACATCGACCGGCTATACTATTACGAGTCAGTTGTGGTAGTAACAAAGGTCCTCCGCAAAAAATAGAAGCACCCACGACGCGACGAGCTCGGGCCTTCCAAGCTCCAGCAGCCGGTGCTCGTAGCCCCATGACCAAAGCGCGATCGCGCCGAGCGTGGTGAAGGCGCTGATGATCACGTTGCCGACACCCATGCCCAGGCTGGCAAAAGTGTCCTTGGCCTCGTATCCCAAGAACTTGCGACGGGCGCCGAGCGCTGAAGCGAGCTGCCGACGCGCCCAGAAAACCTCAAGCAGGAGCAGCGCCACGAAGGCAGGAATCGAATAGAGAAGAAGGTTCGACACGATCGGCGAGGTTCAGCCAACGGCTTCGTCGAACGTGATCAGGTTTTTACCGCTGGGCTTCCTTTGGTTACTAACCTTCCGAACGTATTGCAGGGCTGCGGCGAAGACCTCTTCGTCTGTCGCAGGCGGCTCGAAGTTGAAGAGCGGGCGGATGTTCCGGCACATTCGCCGAGACTAGCCGCCGTAGCCTTCCGCCGCACGCCTGGCCTTCGCCTTGACGCGGGCACGGGAAGAGGGAAGGGGAAGAGAGATGGTGCTCTCCCCTGTGACCGTACCGGCAACGGGACGAACCGCCTTGCTGGCTGGCGCTACCGGCCTCGTTGGGCGTGCGCTGGCCCAAGAAATCGCTGCCAGCGAGCGCTACCAAAAGCTTCATCTGCTGCTGCGCCGTCGCGTACCCGACTTCGATGACGAGCCAAAAATCCAGCCGCACGAGGTGGACCTGGCGGCGTTGCCCGACCCCTTGCCAGTCGCGGAGGACATTTACATCGCGGTCGGCACGACGCTCAAGCAAGCCGGCTCCAAGCAGGCATTTCGTCGCGTGGACTTTGACCTCGTTTTTACCATCGCCAGCAAAGCTCGTGCGGCCGGCGGTCGGCGCCTGGCGGTGGTCTCGGCTCTGGGCGCTGACGCCGGCTCGCGTATCTTCTACAACCGGGTGAAGGGCGAAATGGAGGCAGCTTTGTCGAAGTTGAACTACGACAGCGTCGTCTTCGCGCAGCCCTCGCTGCTGCTGGGTGACCGAGTCGCTCTCGGTCAGCCCGTGCGCTTGGGTGAGGCCTGGGCCCAGCGCTTGCTGGCACCGCTTTCAGGCCTGCTCCCCGCACGAGCTCGCCCGATTCGAGCGGTCGACGTGGCGGCTGCCATGGTGACGGCAACGCTAGAGGCGCGTCCAGGCGTGCACGTGCTTGCTTCGCGCGACATGCAACACGCGCGGGTGGTTTGAGGCCCAGCGGGCGCGGAGCCGCTTCCGACGTGTACACAGTGTGACAGTCGCACACGATGTGCGCGGTTTCGCTCCCACTAAGAAGCTCACTGATAGGGACGCTCCCCTGTTACCTTCGGTGTCTGTCGGGCCGTCTGATGGCCACGGTACCAGCGACGCGCGACCCGTTAGGCTCGCGCTCTCGGAGAGCTCAACTTGAGGAAACGGATTCAGTCCAAAGGCTGCTTGTTTGGGCGCGCCCTCTTCGGCACCCTAGCCCTGGCGCAAGCCGCTTCGGCTGCCGGGGGCGCGGCCGCAACGACGGTGACGCTGGCGGCTTCTTCTGCCTCCGTCTCCATGACTAGGACTGCTGAGCGAGTCGTCAAGGGCGCGGCTGCAGAGCTCTCGCCGAGCGCTGCGCGCGCCCCCGTCACGTTTCCTCTCCACGCGCCGCCGCCTGGGCCCTCCATGGTACCGCGCGAGGCGCGCATTCTCGGCCTTCGCCTTCCGGCTTTCATCGCCCTTGGTTTGGGTGGGCTCGGCGCTGGCGGAGCTATCGCTACCGGCGTTGCCGCCGGGAGTCGCGGCAATGATCCTCGCACCTGCGACTCGCGTTGCACGGATCAGGGCGTGAGCAACCACACGCTCCTAGTCACGGCCAGCGTGCTCTCCGGCGTGGCCGCCGCCGGCGTGGGTCTCGGGGTCGCGTTCATCATCCGCGAGCCCGGTCGCTCCGAACGCCTGCGTCTTACCGGAGGCGGGCTGGCGGTTGGCCCGCGTCCCACGCTCGGTTTCGGATTTTCCGCGCAAAAGGCCGTGGCCAAGGTAGGTTGGCGCTTCTGACTTGAGTGACCAAGCATTGGCCGTGTGGCACGCGCTCCTCGGCGGTGCGCTCAAGCTCCCAGGCGTCAGGGTAGGGCGAGAGCAGTTTCTCACGACGGCGCTCGCTCCGCACTTGTCCGAGCAGGTTGTCGCGCAGGTCTTGCTGACTACGCCCAGCCGCGCCCACGTTGCACGGCCGATGATCGCTCGCCTGTCGAGCGCCAGCATCGCCGAGCATCGCGCTCTGGCTACCGCAACCTCCACGCTAGCCGGCATGCCAGGCGGGCTTTGGGCCATTGGCACCCTTCCGGCGGACCTCACTCAGTTCTTCTGGCACGTACTGATCGTTTCGCAGAAGTTGGCCTACCTGCACGGCTGGCCCGAGCTCTTGCCTCCAGAAGGCGAGGTGGATGAAGAAACCAAGCTCGTGCTAACACTGTTCGTTGGCGTGGTGCTTGGGGTGCAAGGGTCGAGCACCGGACTTTGGAAGCTCTCGAGCGCCGTATCGAGTGATTCCTTGGGCAAGCTGCCGCAGGCACCTCTCAGCAAGTTTGCGCTGCGAAATGCAGCCATCCAGGTGGCCCGTTGGGTGGGCGTCAAGCTGACGAAGCGGAAGCTCAGCGAGCTTTTGGGCCGCGGTGTACCGCTGGTGGGGGGAGCCGTGGCGGGCACATTCACCTGGTTCGCCCTAGGAGTGGGCGCCGAACGCTTGCGCCGGGAGCTCGAGGGTTTGGCGCCGGCCCAAGCCTAGAACGCGCCGTCGAGTGTGACGTCGCCCGTTACGCCGACCTGGTAGGAGGCTACGCGGCGCTCGAAGAAGTTCGTGAGCTCTTGTACGTCCTGCAGCTCCATGAACGAGAGCGGGTTCTTGCTGCCGTAGCGCTTGGGCATCTGGAGTTGCTGCAAACGCTGGTCTGCAACGAACTCCAGGTAGGAGCGCACGTCGCGCAGGGACAACCCCGCCAGCCCGTCACCCAGCAGGTCTTCCGCAAATAGGGTCTCGGCGTCGACTGCTTCCTCCAGCATCGTCACGACGTCGCGCTCGAGCTCGGCGTCGAAGAGCTCCGGCTCCTGATCGCGAATTTGGTCGACTACCGCGAACGCGAACTGCATGTGTGCGCTCTCGTCCCGAAACACCCAGTTGGTGCCGGTGGCCAGGCCGTGAAGCAGACCTCGCGAGCGCAAGTAGTACACGTAGGCGAAGGCCGCGAAGAAGAACAAGCCTTCGACGGCTGCCGCGAAAGTGATCAGGTTCATCAAGAACTGGCGCCGCTGTGCCCGCGTATCCAGGCTGTTCAACTTCTGGATGCTGTCGATCCACTTGAAGCAAAACTCGCCCTTCTTGCGGATAGAAGGGATGTTCTCGATGGCAGCGAAGGCCTGGGCGCGCGCGTCGGGATCTGGCACGTACGTGTCTAGTAGCGTCAGGTAGAACTGGACGTGCAGCGCCTCTTCGTACAGCTGCCGCGAAAGGTACATGCGCGCCTCGGGCGCGTTGATGTGCTTGTAGAGGTTGAGGACCAAATTGTTAGAGACGATGCTGTCGCCGGTGGCGAAGAACGCAACTAGCCGCTCGATCAGGTGCCGCTCGCGTGGGCCGAGCTTCTTCCTGATGTCGTCGACGTCACTCGCGAAGTCGACCTCGTCCACCGTCCAGCTGTTCTTGATCGCGCTCCGGTACATCTCGTAGAAAGCCGGATACTGCATCGGCCGCAGCGACAGGCACAGCCCCGGATCCAGCAGATTCTCCGGCCGCAGGTGGGCGCTCACTGGCAAGCCTCGCAGCTTTCGGGATTCTCTAGCGAGCACACGACCTTTTCGGTGTCGGTCAGCTCCATGGTCTTGGCGGAAGGCGGAGCTGGAGCCATGCTCGTCTTTTGGATGCGAGTTGCCGGTCGGGAACGCAGGTAGTAGGTGGTTTTGAGGCCCTTCTTCCAGGCGTAGAAGTACATCGACGAGAGCTGGCCGATGTTGGGCGACTCACTGAATAGGTTCAAGGACTGGCTCTGGTCGATGAAGGCTCCGCGATCGGCGGCCATGTCGATCAAGCAGCGCATGGGCAGCTCCCATGCGGTTCGGTAGAGCGTTCGCAGGTTCTCCGGCAGGCCGGTGAGGTTCTGCACGGACCCTTCGGCGTGCTTCAGCTGTGCGCGCGTTTCCTCCGTCCAGAGCCCGAGCCGCAGCAGATCCGCCACTAGGTAGCGGTTCACCTGCAAGAACTCACCGGACAGCGTCTCGCGTTTGAACAAGTTCGAAACCTGAGGCTCGATGCATTCGCAACAGCCCGCGATCGCAGCGATCGTGGCCGTCGGCGCGATCGCGATCACGAGCGAGTTGCGTAAGCCTACTTGCATAATGCGCTCGCGCAGATCGTCGAAGCGCTGCTTGCCTTCTGGCTCCACGCCCCAGGCGCTGAACTGTAGCTCGCCGCGTGCAGCGCGGGTCTCTTGGAAGGCCTCGTGAGGACCCTTTTCAGCGGCCAAGTCGCACGAAGCGCTGAGCGCGTTGAAGTAAATCTCTTCGGCGATCAGCTTCGACAGGTCACGGGCTTCCTGCGAGTCGAAGGGCAGCTTCAGCTCGAAGAAGACGTCCTGCAGCCCCATCACGCCTAGGCCGACTGGACGCCAACGCGAGTTGGAGCGCTTCGTCTGCTGGATGGGATAGTAGTTGAGGTCGATCACGCGATCTAGCTGGCGCAAGGCAACGCGCACGGTGCGCGCGAGCTTGTCGAAGTCGAAGCCCTCGGGCGTGACGTGACGCGACAGGTTGATGGATCCCAGATTGCAAACGGCAGTCTCTTCGCTCGAGGTGACTTCCAGGATTTCCGTGCACAGGTTCGAGAGATGAACCGTGCGCCCCGGCAAAGCCGTTTGGTTGCAGGCAAGGTTGGACTTGTCCTTGAAGGTCATCCAGCCGTTGCCGGTCTCGGCCAAGGTGCGCATCATGCGCGCGTAGAGGTCGCGTGCTCGGAGCTTTTTCACGGAAAGCCCCGCGGCTTCGGCAGCCTCGTAGGCGGCGTCGAAGTCGGGACCGTACAGGTCCGTGAACGAAGGCACGGCCTTGGGGTCGAACAGCGACCAATCGCCGTCCGACTCGACTCGGCGCATGAACAGGTCCGGTATCCAGCAGGCCAGGTTCAGGTTGTGGGTTCGACGCTGCGCATCGCCCGTGTTGTCACGCAGCTCCAGGAACTCCTCCACGTCTGCGTGCCACGGCTCCAGGTACACGGCACAGGCGCCTTTGCGCTTCCCGCCCTGATTCACGGCCGCCACCGAGGCGTCCAGCGTCTTCAGCCAGGGCACGATGCCGCTCGAGTAACCGTTCGTCGACTCGATCAGCGAGCCGCGCGAACGCACCCGACTGTACGACAGCCCAATGCCGCCCGAGAACTTCGAGAGCAGAGCCACGTCCGTATACTTGCGGTAGATGTCTTCCAGGTGGTCTTGCGGTGAATCCAACAAAAAGCAGCTAGAGAGTTGCTCGTGGCGTGTGCCGGCGTTGAACAAGGTGGGCGAGCTCGGGATGTACTCGAGCGAGCTGAACAAGCGGTACAGCGTTAGCGCCTCCAGCACCGTCTCCGACAACGAGCAGGCAACGCGCAGGAAAAAGTGCTGGGGCGTCTCGATCACGGCTCGCGTTTGCGGGTGGCGGAGCAAATAGCGATCGTAGACAGTGCGTAGTCCGAAATATTCGAAGCGCTCGCTCTTGTCCGGTTCCAGCGCGTCGTTGAGCTTGCGCTGGGCGCGGGTCACGAAGTCCAGCACCCGCTCGTTGACCAGACCCAACCGATGTCCTAGTCCAATCGACTGGGAGAAGGAGTGCACGTCACCGAGCGTGACTTCCTTATCGATGTAGGTAGCCAGCAGGCGAGCCGCTAGCCGCGAATACTCTGGCTCCTCTGCGATCAGGCTGGCCGCAGTTTGGATCGAGAGCTGGTCGAGAGCCTGCGTCGTTGCGCCATCGAACAGACCGCCGATGGTCTTGAGCGCAACCCGCATGGGGTCGACCCGCGTAAGGCCGGCGGCGGTGCGGCTGACCGCGCGCACAATCTTGTTCACATCGACTGGCTCGTCATCGCCGTTGCGCTTCTTGACGCGCATGGCCGTGGCCGGGGCGATGCCGCTGTCTCGGTTCGCTGCTTCTTCCGACGGCGAAACCGGTCCGCCAATGTCGATTGCTTGAGCCATGTTCACTCACTCCCTCGTCTCGATGGACGCGCGACACCCGTTCGCACGTCGGCCATTCAGCCGGGCGAAGCGCCAGGCTACCGGTGGTCGTCCCGCCAGCTAGTTGATCGATGGAAACGAAAAGCCCGATGCTGGCGGAGGGCCAGGGCACCGAGCGGTTCGACGTCACACTTCGACCTAGGAGGGCTCGGGACTGCTGCTGAGCGCCTTCCTCGACGAGCGCAACTTCGTTGCTCAAGGGCCTGAGCGCGTGCCCAGGGCTTGAAGACGAAGGGGCAACATATTGTGGTTACGCCTGTTCAGTCAACCCATATCTAGGGGTGCACTAAACAAAAGAGAGGTGGCGGACTGTTCAGTACTGCTGGACTTGCAAGGGCTCTGTCTTGACAAGACCTTCACAAAACGCTGGAGACGCCAATGTCTTTCGGAAGTGCGCACTCGGCTCGGAAGAGCGCGGATCTGGCGCTGTTTATTTGCGGCGACGGGCCGAGGAACCGACAGAAGGGCGCCTGAGTCAGGGCAGCCAGCAGTGGCAGGCGGGGCAACGCCGCGGGCACTTCGATCAAGTGAATGAAACGCAGCGTGCGCAGCGCGTCGAACCAGGTGAGCAGGCGGCGCTCCCTAACGCGCGGGTCTGGGGACGCACCCAGCATTTCGCGCAACGCTTCGAAGGCTTGGAGCTCTTCCAGCGCGGTCGAGATGGCCGCTGCCGTGCCGACATCGCCGAGCACCCGCGTCAGCTCGGGTAAGATCCCTTCGTCCCCCTTCGAGCGGACGGCGCTCCGAAGGGCTCGCAGCGCGACGCCCAAGAGCTCGAACGTGCGAGGGTGATACACCTCGAGCTGCTGGCCCCGCTCGGTAATTTGCCTGACGCCGGGCCCGGTGCCGAACGGCACGCGATCCGAAGCCCGTGAGGTGATTTGAATGGGATCTGCGGCTGGCCGATGCACGTGGCCGAGCTTGGCCAACTTGTCGAGGAGGTAGAAGTCCTCACCGGCCGCGCGACGCGGGAAGCCCCTCACTTCAGCGTAGGCGTCAGCGTGAACGGCGAGCGCACTGCCAAGGCTCTCGTAGGCATAGGCCGAGCCCGCAGCCGCCAAGCCGAGCGTGTAGTAACGCAGCGACATCTCGTACAAGACGGTGGCCGCGTCGACGGCGGCGTCTGCTCCCGGTACATGCCAAAAGGGTAGGGTGACGGCTACGCGACGTGTGCCGTCCTCCGCCAGCAGCGATACTTGACTCAGCGTCGCGAAGTAGTCTTGCGGCAGGACGGCGTCGGCGTCCGTCGAACCGAGCCAAGGTAGCGCGATGCTGCCCCGCTGGTGCAAGCCGAGCGCGAGATCCATCGCGATGCGACGCGCCAGCCCCACGCCTTCGCCGACGGGTAGGCGTCGCCCTGGAGTCGCGCGGTCCAACACCACGAGGTCGAAATCACGCTCGCGACCCAAGAGCGCACGCGCACCTGACCCCTCGACGGGTGAAAGGCGTTGCTGCGGTACCAGCCGCTGGCCCAGGGCTTCCAGCAGAAGCGCGTTGCTAGTGTGGGAAGATTCCGGGGCGTCTTCGGCGGCGTTGACGACCGCGATCACGAGCACGCGTCCCGCTGCCGCCGCCGCCGCCGCCGCTACACCGTCCAGGAAGCTCGGCTCTTCGCGGTGGGCCGGTAGTATCAGAGCTGCGTGGTAGCGGTTGTGCAGCTGCAGAGCGAAGCGGGCCTCCGGCTCTGCATAGCGCTCTAGATATTTACGGCGCGCCAACTCGGCCATTCTCTTGTCCGCCTAGTGTACCGCCGCACGATGGGGCAGACGCCCGACCAGCTCCGCCTCGAAATCCAAGAGCTGCCCTCCGCGCTCCTGCACCTCGGCTTCGCTGAAGTAGAGGCGAGCCATCCGAAAGAAAAATCCGTGATGACGCGACTCCGCTCGCGCCAAATCGAGGTAAGCGGGATGCAGCGCTGGGTCTTGAGTTTTCAGCTCTTCTGCCACCAGGTACAGGCGCTCGCAGCCGCGCGCCTCCACCACTCCAGATACCAGGAGCCTATCGAGCAAGTGAGCTTCGCCTCCGCCGCGGATCTGCGAGCGAAGACCGTTTACATACGGATCCTTGTAGTCGTCCGCCAGCATCAGGCCCCGCGCCTCGCAGATGCGGTACATGATGTGGAAGTGTTCGAGCTCTTCCTTGGCGAACTCGATCATCGGATTTAGCATCTCGCGTCGGTCTGGGTAACGCGCCACGAACGACATTCCGGTGGCCGAGGCTTTGCGCTCGCAGTTGGCGTGGTCGAGCAAGAAAGCGTCGAAGTCGCCGAACACCGCTGCCAGCCACGAGTTGGGAGTTGGGGCGCGCAAGTCGAGCATGGCGCGGCCGGTTATACCTGAACGGGCCCTCCAAGCTCACTCGGTCGATAAAGTAGGCCGATCGAACGGAGGCTGCTGCGTCTTGACCCTTGGATCGGTGAGGCCATTGCGCAGGAAGGCGAGTAGGTCGTTTTTCTCGCCCTGGGTGAGCTGCAACGGCAGGATCGACGGCGAGATCGGGACCGCGGCTACTTCGGCGTCGTCTACTAGGCCGCCCTTGTCATACAGCTCTACCAGCTCCTCCATAGAGGCGCCGGCACCGGCGCCCCGGTGCAGCATCCCGGTGGCTTCGCGGAGGCCGACGTTGCGGAGCGTGGGCGTGCGCATCGCGCCGGCGGCGACGAACTCGGTGACTGCTTTCCGGCCCAGATCCCAGGACGGCTTGTGAAAACCGATGAAATGAAAGTCGCCGTCCGAGAAGTTGGGGACACGATGGCAACCCTCGCAGCGGGCCTTGCCCCGGAAGACTTCGAACCCTCGCGCTTCGGACGGCGTGAGAGCCTGGTCGTCCCCAGCGTTCCAGCGGTCCCACGGGGTCTGATCGGAGCGCAGCCTGCGCTCGTGAGTCGCGATGGCGAACGCTATTCGACGCGTGTTGATTTCAGTCGCGGGGCCAGACGTCTGCTGGTCGCCGAAGGCGGCCGCAAACAACTCCGGGTAGGAGTGGTGGTGTTCGGCGATGAAGGCCTGCAATTCCGCGGGAGTGTCGCTGGCAAGAGCGAGCGGAACGGCGGTCTTCAGCTCGTCGTGGAGGGCGGTCCAGGTAGCCCCCTCGCAGGTCATTTCCACTGCGGACATGGGTGGGCCGACCACTTGGTTCTCCAGGGCACCACCTGCTCGGATCGGGAAGGTACCGGGGCTGTCCGGATCCTCGAAGGCACTGAAGGTAGGGCAGCCCGCTTTGGAGCACTCGGCGCGCCCGTCCCAGAATAAGCGCGGGGCAAACATGGCGTCCAAGTAGGTGGGTGCTTTGCGCCCGGTGACCTGGACGGTAAGGCCCGTCGGCAGACCTTCAGAGTCACAGCGCACGACACCCAGGGACCCGTGGATATCGTCCGCCGTGTCGAGCACGGCGTCTGGCCCCGGCAAGAAGGCTGCCGCCGTCGCGGAACGCGGATCGCTCCCTCCCGCGTTCGGGCGATGGCAGGTGCCGCAGGCGACGGTGTCATCGCCGCTAAGCTGTTCCTCCCAAAACAGGATCTTACCGAGTAGGGCCTTGGCCGTGGAGTGCGGGTTTTCCGCGGGGTACGGGGTGGGCGGGTACGGCGGATGGCGGAAGGCTGCGGTTTCTCCGCCGAAACCTGCAGCGTTGGCGGCGCCGCTCTCGCCGCCGGAGTCGCTCCCGCCCTCGACAGGAGCGCCGGCTTCGCCGCTGCTGGCATGGCCTGCTTTCCCGCCATGGTCCGGTGAGCCAGCAATTGTCCAGCCTCCTTCGCTAGACGCGCCGCCCTCTCCGGCCGACGCGGAGCCGCTCGGCTCGACGCTCGAGTCGTCGCTACATGCAACGGCGACAACCGCAGCCACTGCAAAGATCCAATTGAAGCCGATGCGCCGGGTCATGCTCGCTAAGAGGCGCAGAGCGTAGCCTACTCCAAGGCGCCCTGCACCCACGGCAAGAACTTGTCGGGCCAGTTGCGCCCCGCCATGGACGGGTCTCCGACATGACAGGTCGAGTGTCCGCCAGTCGCGTAGACGTCGAGCAGCGTCGACACACCGAGTCCCATGATCTGCGCCTCGACCGCGCGGGCCAAGGCGATCGGCGCGCCGTCGTCATCCTCCGCGTGGCAGAAAAAGGTCGGCGGAACGTGGGCGGGAAAGGTAAACGGCGAGGTCGCTTGGCCGAACGACCAGGTGGACATCGAGCCCACGAAGCTCGGGCGGCTGCTCTGGTGTTCAACGGGGTCCGCAGCGCCTGCGTCTCCCTCATCGAAGTTATCCGCGAGATTGAGGGCGAGATGCGAGCCTGCCGAGTAGCCGATGACCCCGACGCGATCCAGCGCCACTCCCCAGCTCGCCGCGTTCTCTCGCACCAAGCGCACGGCACGCTTGCCGTCGAGCAGCGCATCGCGCGGCGCGTCCGTCGACCCCTCGCCCACGCGATACTTTAGCGCGAAGACCGCGATGCC
>Ga0163144_10023207_pt1 | contig 12260 bp, 17 predicted proteins | sample OliLak19BULKMAT1_FD_123175 | JGI IMG/M metagenome (GOLD analysis project Ga0163144, IMG submission 123175) | Freshwater microbial mat bacterial communities from Lake Vanda, McMurdo Dry Valleys, Antarctica - Oligotrophic Lake LV.19.BULKMAT1 | ecosystem: Environmental > Aquatic > Freshwater >...
AGAAGGGTGCCTAATCACATGATTTGACCTTTTTTTACCACTGTGTGGCCAAATCCCCCCACATCCAAACAGAAGTCTCCATCAAGTTCTCAACCAAGATCTGAACAGAAATAATTTTACCAATGTCAAATCACCTTTCCTTTATGTGTCAACTACAATCGGTTGTCAACTCTGATGTGAAAGAAGGCTCAGAAGGGTGCCTAATCACATGATTTGACCTTTTTTTACCACTGTGTGGCCAGATTCCCGGACTGCTGAACTGAAGTCTTTGTCAAGTTGGTCAACCAAAAACTGGCTTAATTGTCTGGACTGAGCCATAAATTTCCTAGTCACCAGTGGGAATGACCCTGTTGAAACCCTAACATTGCCACCTTAGCTCTTAGGGTTAAAATCGCTTGAAAATCGAAATCGCTAGTGCCCAGCGATTCGGGAAATCGGTAGAGCGATTTCCCGAAATCGGCCGATTCCAAATCTGCCGATTCCAACCCTTACAGAAAACCCCATGGCCGAGCGCAAGAGCCGTGGTGAATATTGTTGACTTACATGGGAAGTGGCGTGGGGCATGTTGCTGGCAATCCCAAACAACAGCTCACCACAAGAAAGGCAGTTTACTCCATAACCGTGCCACTCACTGGTGCAGGCACAACAATGGATAAATCTATCCAGAATCTTTTAAGATTGGGCAAACAACATAGTTTTCCACAGTCCTGCTGTCTCTCTGTGTCTCTCTCTCTTCCCTTCCATTGCTTTCACTCATCTCATGACTAAAACTCAAGAAGCGTTCACATATCAATTTTATCAATAATTCTTTCTTCAATGTGTCTCTAGTATTGTAGTTTAACGGTCAATTCCAAGGCTAGGTCCAGATTTTGCGATCGAAAGGCATCTGTCAGTTGCACACATGCGCTTTCTATGCGTGCGATGTTGTCTTGCACCAGAGGCTTCAAGTCCTCCTCTGTGTTGGCATCATCTATGACTTTATAGAGTTCCACAATATCCATCAGCAATTGGTGGCAAATAATTTTATACAGCCAGTGCTGTGAGCATTCATGAGATCTTGCAAGGTTGCTTCTTCAACACTGTCATGATCTTGAAGTCGTCCCAGGAGGTGCAGCATGTCTGTTGCCCACGTGGGGGCATCTTTCACTGTTTGATAGCATTGTGTCATGGTGGATATTTGTTCTCGCGTAGCTTCTTGCTCTTTGGACAGTTTGTTGTTATCTTTGTCATGATGCAGCTATGTCATCAACAGTCGGTAGGATTGCTTCAGTTCTTCTGTTGAACCATCAAATCAGCATTCCAGATCCAAGATTCGAAAAGCACCCCAACCCAACGTTCTGACATTGTCCGACTCCCCACCTCCATGTCGTTCCTCTTCCCCTGCCCCTCTTGTTGCAGCACCACTCCTTCGAAGTTTCCCAGATTGAAGTGTGATCCTAGTGTTTGCTCATGATGTCAGCTGGGTTAGTTGTGCCAACAATGTAATGGAAGTGGGTGATTCCAGCAGCAATTGTCTCCCTGGTGTGGTTACAAGAGAGGGTGTTATGGCGCTTGTAAAGCTTGGAGTGAGGGATGAAGGCCCTGTTTACAGCCAATTTATTGTCTCCAAATATAAAAGAAGAGCCATCAATTGAAAATCCCAGGCACCACAAGGTGAGGCGCAAATCTATGATTTGCTCCGTGCAGGTGCTAGCACTGACATGCTTAGAACCGAAGGTGGCCGTTTCCACATTTGTTTATAACTTGGAACATCAGTCAATTGGTGTCATGTTGAGCATGTGCAAGATGTCAGTGACAGAGCATCCTATAACAAGATCGTGCATGAGATGTGTATCCACTTGTGATGCCATGAGGACTAGTTTGCCACATGGGGTAGGGGAATCTTCAGGGACACACTCTTGTGTCCCAGTGCAGCATGAACAGAACCAGTCAATCATCTTTTTAGGAATGTTGCTATAGTCTGGGTTATCAGTGCAGATGCAGATGACGCTATGCTTGAACTTGGGCAAGTTGCCAATGACACATTTGAGTCAACAGAGATGGTCTTCATGGGGGCAAATGCAAAAGCTAGAAAGCGCTACAACATCAGTGATGATGTAAAAGTGACCATTCTGGATAGCGCATTAGAGTGATTCAATGATGGATTAGTAGATCTAAATGCCATCATCATCAAGTAAATCAGAGGTGCCTTGTCCGGGGTGACCACTGCCATTCACGAGCTGCTTGTGGACATTCTTGGGGGATGTTCCAATGAGGCGGCAGTTGTTATCCATTACCTTCTCAATGATTAAGAAGCATGACAGAGGGTTGAGTTGTCATCATGATGCCAATCACAACCGAGGTGAAAAGAGACAGAAAAAGTGCCCTTGAGCTTGAATTTGTGCTATCGGAGAGACCTTTGATGATCTTGGATGGATCCTTGCTAGCAATCAGCAAGTTGCCGACAAAGGCGGCAACTGAATCCATTCATTGTGATTGCCACAGTCGCGTATCCAGATGTCATGTTCTGCCTTGGAGGGCACAAATCTCATTTTGCACAATGCATCAGATGACTGATTGTGTTAACAGAGACTTGAGCTTTCAGTTGAGGCCATGAAAAGCTTTGATGATAACCAAAGTGTGGCCTTGTCGAGTACTAAATTCAGGCCCAGTGATGACATCTGACAGACCTTTTTCAAAGTAGGCCTTGTCGGTGTCAGTGGCCCACACCGCTAGATCATTCAATTTGGCAATAAAAGTAAGCAATCGAATGCATTGAAGGGAGACAATGCTAGAGTAGACAGAGCCAACAGGGGTGTCAGTCAAATGTCCACCAGCTGCTAGGTCCCCCTTTTGTGCCCATCATGACGACATGCACGACACTTGTGTGCTCTGATCTTCTTGTAAACTTGTCCGGGATTACTTCCTTTACCCAAGTCATCAAAGCTGTTGTGCCCATCAACCTGTGAGACTTCCAAACTTTCTACATCCACCCACATTGATAGCATTGCCATTGCACATGTTGATGGCCATGACCTGGGCATGGTTTCATGGCACTTCAAATCCGTGCATGTAGATGGGTTCAGTGCGGGAGGACTGAAGTTTGGCTTCCTTGGCATGATGAAATGATGCATTGTTGGGTCTTTGCAAGTTTGTGTAGATCAGGTTTCATTGATCCTTTCATGTCAAGTAAGAATTCCCAACTACGCGGGTCAGGACATTCCGTGTTGGACAGGTAGGGTCCAGCGAGTGTGACACCATTATGCTAGACTCTGTTCCTGAACTTCCTTGAGACCTTGGCACCAACAGTGCATTTCACCATAAGTGGACCAGCAGTAAGTCTGAGTCCGGCTCCATCTAGAACAGTTGTAGAAGACTCATCATTGTTATGCTCCCCTAAAGTGTCTTGATCTTGGAGGTTGGAAGCTCCCCTTTCTTGATGATTTTTGTAGCTCCCCTATCTGAAGCTTCCATGTCTTTATCAGCAACAGCACCTGTTTGTATGTCTTCTTGCTCTTCAGGGGCAACAAACGGGCAATCAAACATCTTAAGAGTTGGTAGTTGCACACAGTGGCTGTCAAAATCATACTTGGAGAATATGAAAGACTTTTCCCTGCAGGGCTTCATGCATTGTGTTTTTCTAGTTGACTCTGCTCAGCTGAGGCTAATTGAAGGCAAGAGTGGCAGATAAGCTTCTGCATGGCATCTGCTAGCGCCTTGAGTGTGAGAGCGTGTCCAACATTCCAGGCAGATCCTACCATGAGTTTGCAAATGATCCACCACCTTTGTTTCCAATTTGGTCATGGTGTTCATCATGTTCTGTGCAAGAGACACACACAAAATCCCAGAAGATAAAGCACAGTGGGATGCTGATGTCGACATTACATCCTTCTAATGTCTCATGAGGAGGACAATTTCCTAGGGACTTCTCGGCTGTGCAGTTAATAATGGTGCAGAGGTGCTGAAGAGCCAGTCCATGCTTCAGGTGAGCATCCTCATCTGTTCATGAGCTATTCAATTGTGCACTTGATGTGTCTTCAGCAGTGTTTAGCAAAGTTCTGGTGTTGGCCCACATCCAGCTTTGCTATGACATTCATCAATAATCAAGTTACATAGAAATGATAGAATGTCCTTGACACGGTCAGAGATTTCAGTTCTTGTGCTGTCTGTAAGGAATTTATCCATAGCTCCCCTTAAGCACACGCTGTCTTCAAGTGTGTTGACAAATGCGGCTTCAGATGTCATGAGTGCCATTGATAAGTGTCAGAGACAAGAAAACTTTCTGCCAATGAAGAGTTGTGCCACAATGCTGCCATCATCAATGACAGGTGCTTGCGTCTTGATCATATCAGACACTAGAGCTTTGTTGCATCTCTTGATGTTGTTTACAGGCCAGAAAGACTTGATTGTTTGGAGGATCTTGTTTCCCTCCATGACATTGGTAGCTCACTGGGTAGCAGCATGGAACGTTGCTTTGATCTTCTCTATTGGCAAAGTGATCTTGGTGCTTGGAACAATTGATGGGATTCTTTTTTATTGAAGCGGGTTTCTTGTTTGTCTCAATGACCTTAGGAGCATCACTGCAGAGTCAAGTCTTTTGTCTGGTTCACACATCTCATGTTTGTGCAAGATGTGTGCTTGATTGCATTTGGATGTGAGGTGACAGACTTTGCAGAAATGGAGTGGTCTTCTATTGGACTCTGCAAGGTTGACTCAACATAGATTTTTGTCTTCTGACTCAATAGACAAGTCATCATCTACAAAGTGGGCACCAATGTAGCAACTGAATCATTTGCTGACTTCTTGGACTTTGGTTTCTTGTTAGGGTGTCAGTAACAATGCTTAGCCTCCTTGATCATCAAATAGAGATTCTCTAAGATAGCCTTCTTCTGTGTTGTCCTTGACCATATCAAACCACTGTGGGTCATTCAAGATTGTGCAATCAAGTGCTTTGGGTTCCCCTTCTGCTTAACTTGGGGTAGCTCATCAAATTCCTTATGGGCATTGGGGGCAATTCACACAGCATGTGGGGCACTGCAACCCATTTATGATGTTGATGGGAATGACACAGTGAACGAATGTCCTGATGTTCTAAGCAACTCTAGCCTTGACGGAGGGACCTGTCCTTTACTCAATTACTGTTGTACCATTTGTCTTGACCTGAAGAGTGTGTGCCTCTCCCCTTTCCGTGGTACGCATGTTGGTGGAATGTGTTAATTGCACCGCCTCGTTGAGTGGTCATCTTGGCACAGGCGTCAATTGCTGGAAGAGACTTGATCTCATGGTTGTCAACACCTGTTACATCAACTTTTTGACCTGAGTGCACATGTAGAACATGTGCGTTGTTGCCAATGACACCACCATTTGCTCCCCCTGTCAACTAGATCTTTACGCTTGTCACATTATGTCACATGCTCTGAGACTCTACACTTGACTCTCGGAATGTTGACTTCTTGTGGAAATGCTTCTAGCATGCATCAAGGAGACTTGGGGTCTACTTGTATCAAAGATGATGCCTTGCCCAGCAGCTTGGAGTGACCCATTGTCCAGCAAAGCATGTGCATGGTTGTCTGTGTGGCGATTGCCATTAAGTGGCGCCAAACCAATTCAACCTGACATACATAAAAACCTGGCTTTGGGGCATAGGATTGTCATGGCTACAAATCCTAGTACAAGGAGAAGCAGCACCAGTCTTTGTTCAGGTCATGGTTTGTTAGCATGTGCGCTGTGCTGGTGGTTGATGGGAGGACACAACACTGCTACAGTATCTTGACTTGTAGCTGCTACCACCATTGTAGTCATTGTGCAGCAGTTGTTGCTACTGTACAGTAGCGGTTTTGGGTTGCTGGTCTTGGAGTAGCACCTGGGTTGCTTTTCTGCTCTCTGGGGATGATACAGCTTCCTCAGAGCATGATCCCTGATTGTGCTTCTTCTACAACAGCATTATGTCAAATGGAAAACCTCCGGTGCTACCTCTTCTTGTCCAGTCACTGTTTTGTTGCTTTCCCCGTTTCTTGGCGTTACAAAGTGGCTTTCAACTACCATCTAAATTTTGTAGCAGAGCAACAGCACTTCCAAAAACACTGGAAGCTGCGAGACTTGCGCATGTAGGGGGTGGAGTAGATGAGGCATGATCAGGGGTGGCAATGTTTGCTTCAAGGTCAATGTCTTCCATTTCCTCATCATCATTGTTGTCTTGTAGTGCGGCATAACAATTGCCATTGCTGTAGCAGATGCCACTTGAGGTGTCTGGACTTGCACTTGTCGTTCCAAATCTTGTTCTTGAATCTCAACACATTCTGTCTCTTCTAGCTCAGCCATGCCAGTGAAATCATTGTGATCGTCAATGTCTTCTTCTTTATCAGTAGAATCAAGACCAGACAGGATGCTGGGATTGTCTTTGGCTCCAGAGATATTGCACTTGAGAAGGCAGATCCAGTGGCGTGAGGTTCTTCAGCATCTGCTTTCTTGGAATCTTCTTCTGCAACAATAGGTTTGCTTCTCCCTTATCGGTCCTAGCAGCAGCGGCGACACTAGGGGGTAGATTTGGATTGTCTTCAGTGCCAGTAGAAGCATCAACTGAATGCAAGAACCTGGGCTTGAATTGTCTTTGGGGCCTTGTTTCAATTCTTCCTTTCCTCCATCTTCAATGCTTTGCATCATGGCTGCGCTAGAAGTTTCTCTATCAACCAAGCTGGAGTTGTCAGACGGATGCCATGCAAGTGTTTGCAGAAGCACTTTCCTTTCCTGTGTCATCCTTGTGTAAGCACTTTTAATTTGTGAGTTGTTTCTGCTTGCAGAGAATCAGTGTTGGGATCAGTAGATGTAGGAGACAGTTTGCGAGCAGTTGGTTCAGGCGGTGCTTTGCTTTCTTCTTCATCACTGCTATGCAATCCCTCAAAAATTGTGCTGCTGGCTAGAAGCTGTCATACATGATTTCTTGGCTTCTGCGTGTAGAGCCTTTGTCATCACTCCCTTTTCCAACTTGACTTGGGATGCCAACTTCATCTTCCTCCTAAGAGCTGTCTGATCTTTCTGGTGTCTCATCCTCAGTTTCAAATGATTTGCTATTCAAGCTGGATTGTCTTGTAGGCAAGTTGGAATGGAGATGAGTGGCAACTTGTGCATGCCTTGGTCTCCCATGGTTTCCGAGATCAAACTGCATGCAGCTCTATGTTGGTTGCTGAGCATGGCATGTCATACAGCAGCAGTGCAACCAGCAGCAATGTCAGTGTTGCTGTTACCTCTTCTTCTACCACCAGTGGGAACAATTGGGTGGCTGGTAGCAACAAGAGGATGGTGAGTGCCTCTGCTTCTTCTCTTGCTTCTGTTAGCCATGGCCTTGGGAGACCAGACAAAAACTATTGTTTCCCACCTTGTGAGTCACCATGCATGCAAGGCTATCTTTTTCTTCTGACTTTTGGTCTTTCACTTTGCTAACTTAGCAAGTGTTGAACACTTCTCATTCTCATTCTGGAGGTGTTGACAGAGATAGAGCAATATTCATGACTGTTGGCGTCAATGAATCTCTAGGAGGAATTGTGTTTGAATGTTAACAGCGGGCAAGTCGGTTTGTCATTCTTGTTTTCGTCATCATCATGTTCATTATCAAGTATGAGCTCATGGTTATTAACAATTAAACGACCTCCCGTACTGTTGTTACCATTGGCGCACCAATGCTTTCTTCTTGGTGCCTTCGGACAAATTGTCCCAGGCATTTTGATCCTCCTTGCTGGGCAAGTTCCATGTTTCTCTTTGCATCAATGCACATTGTAGAGACCTCATGGCTCACAAAACTTGTTGTTGTTTTTTCCACCACAGTCTGTCTGGTAACCTCAATTTGAGGTCCATCTTCTTCTTCTGCTAGCAATCCAAAGGCAGATGAGTCATTGGTAGCAGATGCGTAACTTGAATCAGTCTGGACACTTGCAGTTATAGAGGATCTTGTTCTCTGCAGGGCGCCATTGGCTGCATCATGGGTTTCTGAAGTGGCTATCAAGCAAGAGATACATTCTTCAAATGAAATTTTGAATGGTTCAGCAACACCAGCACCCTTTCTGGCTGTGCAATGTCTGTTCAAGCAGTCTTTGAGATGTGTCACACCAATAAGGGCAGCATTCAACATGTTAACTGTCATGTTGTTGCTGATTTGATTTTCCTTCTTCTGTGCAAGAATGTGTTGAGGAAGGTGTTTGTAATAGTTGGTAATGAAGGATTGGTGTGAATCTTTCCAATGTGCTGTCACCAACCTAACCGCATTCGTAGCTTGTGTAGCTGTTGATGCCATGCTAACGTCGTAATGCTTGCAAATTTCTTTCCAGATCAAGTGAGCATTCTTCATGTTCTTGTGCTTGTTTACAATCATCTTGGCACACAGAGCCTTGATGTTATCGTGCATTACCTTGTAGAACCAAGTGCGCTGCTGCCTGTCTAGATGTTTTGTCTTTGGGTGGGAAAGGTACCATTGCATCAGTATCCGCATCAGGAACCATCACAGGACCAATCATTTTATTGAGTGTTTGAGCTTGTGCGGCAGTGATGAAACGTTCCTTGAGAGGTAACCAGTTCTTGTCTTGGCTTGATTGTTTTAAACCAATTTGCTTTGACAGCAATTTTGCCAGGCAAATGGCTCTTCCACGTAATGATTGGAGCTGATGAGTCATGCTCCTGTGAGAGGTGGGCATTGTAGGTTTCTCTAACAATCAATCAAACATCTGCATTCTTCTGCATGAGGCACAAGAATGCGTTCCAACAGGCAATGGAAATGGCAACTTGGTAAAGAAATTTCAATGTAATGAATGTGACCTGCAGCCCCATCTGGTGCGCTGTGTGCCAAAACATACATTTCCATGATGTATTTTTTGGATGAGATGAGCAATTTTTCAAGTTTGCAAAAGGTTTTAGCTTCCAATATGTGCTGCGTGAAATGCTAGGCACTTTTGCTTTGCTTTTCAAGCTTGCAAATAGCTTTAGCTTGTGACCATTAATCTGAAAGGAGCCGTGTTTAGAATCCAACCAAAGTGATCAATGTACCACATCTGAGGTGTGATGAAACTATGAAGTCCACTGCATGCAATGACAATCGGCACAAATAAGCAAACTGTGAGACCTCACAGCTACACTAAAAGGGCTTGTCACAAGCAACAGCAAAAGTAGGATCTTCGTCTCCACGATGTGGTTTCGAGCACCAGTGCATCTAGGACACTGCGGAGGCATTCTTCATTCTGAGCTCTAAAACACGCAAAGCATTGCAAGGACCTTACTGGGTGCAAGCCATGCATCATAACAATGCCACAACGGAATTGTTGCTGGCAATGCCATCTGGGACTATGGTGAATAAGAAGTGAAATCGTCCTGCTTTCATTTTCTTATGGCACATTTATGTGTCGGTTGCATTGAACAGTTGGTGGACAACGTCAGCTCAGTGCGTCAATCACGCATCCCGTCATTCACGCGTCAGATCCTAAACTTTCCTCGATCCTTTGAAAAACAATAAAAAAACACAACAACAATTTCTACTGCTAACAGTAGTAGAAAAGGAAAAATGTCAAACTCAAAATACACACTTTCTCCGACATGAACACGACAGTGTTCTTTTCATTGGCATTTCTCGGCTTGCTTGTTGGCATGGTACATAGTTTTTCAACAGTGTTGCTTCCAACATCATCCTCTGTCCACGGCTATTGTTCTGCTTTTGTTGCTCCTTCTCTTCATCGAATAACCTCGAAGCTTTGTGCCCTGTCCCAACCCAACGACGACGATGATGAAGCGGAAAAGCTCAAGAAAAGAGCCAATGAATTGCACGATCAGATTTGCAAAATGGAAGAGCAGTGATCCGATCAATTTTGTCCTCGTATCAATGGCACCAGCTGAAGTTGAAGAATTTGAAACACGTTTTGGTGAGTTCAATGGTCTCAAATGGCAAGCAGAACAAATTACCAAACAGGATTTCCCAAGCTCATTGCACACCATTCTACAGTTTGGCAAGCACGAAGACAATTTTGCAGAAGAAGGCATGAAGGTGTTAAAGGGGACATCTGATGATGGTGTCATGCACAAAGGAGACAATGACATGCATCATACAAGAATCAATCGCAAAGATGCAACACGAGCTGCTCTTGACGCACTCACAGACGCAACACTTGAGGGAAAGACAGTCAAAGCATGGACACCGCTTTGAGGCTAATTTGTTTTTGCAGGAGCAACTAGTCTTTTGTTTAATGCAATGAGAGCATCTCAGCAAAGCGAAATGATTGCACTTGAGGGAATCGCGACACAGTCTGGCAAAGCAATGGTGACATGCATAGGACATGCTGCAAATCATAACCAGTTGGGCTTCTCGCATCCTTAATTTGATACAAAGATGAACGCGTTTTCATCATTACCGGCACTCACTAGACCAAATTAAAGTGATCATAGATTTTCAAGAACATCCTTTGCTTTTGCCGAAAGGCAGTGCATGGTCAGCTCTGTGCTGCTGGCCAGCCAGCTAGCTAGCCAGCAGCTAGTTTAAGGACGGTTTGGAGTCATGCTATTGGTCCTGAGTCATGGTGTTCAAAACCACCCAAGTAAAGATGATTTGCTTTGACACTATTGACAACAAGCTAACAGCAATGTGCAAAACTGGAATCTCACATGTGGTTAGCCCATGACTCGAAGTCACATTTATTTTCTATCTTCAACATCATTAACATGCACAGTTTCATTTCAGCATTTTCTAATGCAAGCAATGCAGATTGTTGATACCTAAAGAGCTACTAGCAGTGAAAACAAAATTACTGAAGCAAAGGATGATTTTATCAATTAATGAGCAGAGTTTGCTGCTGGAATTTGCTGGTACAAAAAGCTGTAGTAAATGGGTAAACAGTAATGAAAATGACTGGTTGCTGGGAGCAACTACAGGGAAGCATGAAAAAGAAGAGAGGGAAACGGTGTGCGCCTTGCGTGCACGGTAAGCTACTTCTGCAAGAGTGACGTGGATGAGTCGCACCGGCACTCAACCCTAAGAGGAATTGGGAACCCTAAGTGCAAAAGACATGGGGGTCAGACGGAAGGGGAATCCCGGATCAACACAGATTATCAGCTAATGTGTGCTGCAAGCTAGCATGCTGATGTGCAGTTTGCTATCATGTGTTGTCTGCAGCTTGAAACATGAGTTATTCTCACCCTTTTTGTTGGATCCTTATAGACATGAGGGAATGCTGAGGATGTCTGGTGATGTCCTCTGATGGACTCTAATGTGGCTTCTGCCACATGTCAGGTGAAAGACAGACAGGTCACAGGCTAGGAGCCAAAAAAAAACAAACTAAATATCTATTTTACTTCATGCTAGACGAGGCACTTCAGCCCAGCAGGCTCTTTAGACGCTCACACACAGTCGGGTCCAGGTGAAGTTGCGACTCCCGTAGCTACCCGGGACTCTAATGTGGTTTCTGCCACATGTCAGGTGAAAGACAGACAGGTCACAGGCTAGGAGCCAGTGTCACTGCAGAATTGCTGGCAGGTGCCCGGGCTCTGTCTCTTGCTGACAGACACCACTTCGAACTCAACTTGTCAGACCTCCTTGACAAGTCCACACAATACAAGAAGAACTGGCTGCTCAATGTCATTGCAGCCAGGCAAAGGTTTGAGAGGCAACAAGCTAACTTTGAAGGCATCCAAACTCTCTCCGTTTTATAGCCAATTCCAAGCTGATCAAGTGGATGGCTACAGGACGAGCCGCATAGTGTTTTCCCTCAACCTTATCTCTCGATGCCCCATCCCTTGGGCACGTCTTAGTCCTCAGTCTACCGGGACCAAAGATGCCATTTCTTCAGCCAAAGATGCTCTTTGTAATCACTCTCGAGGGTCAAGCCCTTCGCTGGCGTTTTCAACAGCCACGATGTGCTACATCCCTTCAGTTACACAAAACCTCCAAATGAGTCTATCGAAACTACTCCCATCAGATAGATCAATCTCAGTGAAATTCAGCACAATGGAGTCCCCATGATGTGGTCTGCTCTGTCGTGATACCTAATGTACTTTCCTCTACTCTCATTTTCTCACAACCTGAGCCTCTCTCATGCTCACTCTACTGTATTTCGTTTCTGACAATAACCAACAACAACATCTTTCAATGCTTATATCCAACACAATGGCCAACAACCTTCTCCCGTATCCCAATGATGGCATGGCTGTCCTACATTGGGAACAACCCACTGACCTTCCCCAAGCAAAGAGCCTCCTTGGCCTAGGCAGGCTACGCAGCAGCATTGCTCGCCGGGCCCGCAATGCTTTCTTTC
>Ga0163144_10023208_pt1 | contig 12260 bp, 9 predicted proteins | sample OliLak19BULKMAT1_FD_123175 | JGI IMG/M metagenome (GOLD analysis project Ga0163144, IMG submission 123175) | Freshwater microbial mat bacterial communities from Lake Vanda, McMurdo Dry Valleys, Antarctica - Oligotrophic Lake LV.19.BULKMAT1 | ecosystem: Environmental > Aquatic > Freshwater > Lake...
CAGGTTATGGGTTTATCGGAATGACGACGGCGGAGATCCAGCAGGCGCTTTTGGACGCTGTCATCGAAGACTTTCGGGGGTACCCGACGGTGGGCGCGAATGGATTTAGCCCCCTGCAAAACGGTCTGGGCCTGAACATAAACTTCGCGCTGTCGACGAATCAATCGGCCCCGCTGAACGGCGACATGGAGTATTACTTTATAGCAATGGGCACGGGAATAAGTTCCTATCCGTTCCTCGGGCAGGCCTGTCTGGGATGCGTTCGGAATGCGGGCTTAACCCCGGCAAGCGTTAGCGTGGGCGCTTTGGTGGGGTCGGTACTGGTTGATAGCGTCCAAACACTGGCCTTTTTGGCAAGTACAAATGCCGAGCGGATCAACCTACTGGCGGGTACGATATCCCATGAAATCGGCCATACCTTGTCGTTGGATCACTCCTTGAGCGCATTTGCAAATCCCGGAGCGGCTTCCTTCGACACTATGGCAACGGGAGTGTCCCCGACATTTATGCCGAATGGGGACCGTATTCTGAATAGGGCCTTTGGATATTCGCAGTTCGGTCAGTTGATTGATGCGGTGGGAACGCGCGCTGGCGATGAGATTCCGGAGCCGGTATCGATATGGTTGACAGGCGCCGGGATTCTTTTTGTTGCTGGAAGAGCGAGATTTCCCCGTTAATTGGCAATGGCGCGAAGAACGGCCTTCAATAGGGCCGCTTGCTGTTCGTCGCGGGTGATATCCGGTATGCCATCCAGAAGATGATGCCGGTAGTAGCCGAATTGGACGTGGTTGGCTCCGGGGATTTCGATCCAGTTGGTTGAAGGCGGAAGCAATTTGGCGTTAGCGCGAATGGCGTCAGGGCTGGCGATGCCGTCATGGCTACCGGATATTTTCGTGACTTTCAGGTTGATGCCGGAAAGATCAAAGTCGCGCGGATGAGTGGTCCCGATGAGTACTAGCCCGGCGATGTTCGCTGGTGACTCACGGGCGAAACGGGAAGCCAGCATGGCGCCACGGGAGTGACCGGCGACATACCAACGAGTGTTTCGGTTGGCGTTGACAGTGGCGGTGATCTGAGTGAAGAGGGCTGTGACCTGTGAATCGAGGCAAGCGCAACGCATCGGAAGGCGAATGAGATCGGCGGGGTGGCCGGCGGCGGCGACGTTCTTTAGTAGCGGAGTGTGAGCGTCAGGCTCCACTATGCCTCCCGGGAGGAAGATCACGCCGGTGGCGCGTTGGTTGGCGCGCGGTTGGAAATGATAGCCGGCGTCGTCGATGGCGACTTTGACGGCTGAATTCGAAGAAAGGGTGCCAGTGGGAACACCTTCCGCCTGATATCCCCAAATCATCCACGCCGTGAACGATAGACCGAAGAGTGGAAATAGAATGCGCAGGGATTTGCGAAGGCTCAGCTATTCAGCCTAACTGGTATTGTCGCCGATCCGGCAATAGGCGGCGAAACATGGCGGCCGGCGGCTCAGACTGAAGCGAACAGCGCCGACCCTGCGACAGGCCATCGACATTAACATGGGAGCCATTGACAGAGACACGATAGGCCATTTCCGCGCCGGACTCGCGAGCGAGGGAATCGAGCGGCCAATCGCTATTGGCGACCATTCGGATACCGCCCTCGCGAGCGATTAGAACGGTCCAGGCGGATTCACTACATCCAGCCTGGACCGCGGACCGGCCCCCTTCTAGGATCCGCGCCGCATTGTCGAGGAACCGGTCCATGTAAAGCTCTTCGACGTCCGGGGCGGATTCTTGAGACGTATAATGCAATCATGCTCCGACTCCTCTTATTGCTGGCTGTCTGTATGTTACCGGCACAAGTGAAGCGGCCGCCGGGGCACTTTGAGAACGACCGGGTGATGGTGGAGTCCGTGATCTACGTCGAGCGGGAGAGCGTCAAGCGGATGATCGGCAGCGACTTCGATGGGTCCGTCGCGGTGGTGGAAATTACGGTAACCCCGCGCGGGGGCGAGGCGCTGGACGTGGAGCGGGAAGACTGGACCCTGTTCTCCAATAAGGACGCGCAGAAGGCGCCGGCGTTTCATCCGAGCCAATTGGCGGGACAGGGGGCGATCATGGTCAAGCAGGAACGCAGCGGCGGGGGCATATCAGCGGGCGATAATCCGAACGGAACGGTGATTGGAGGTGTACCGGGAACGATGGGACGGCCGCGCTCCATGGGAAACGGCGGCGGAGCGGTGGGGAATACTGCTTCCGATGCAGTCGAGAACAAAATTGAGGCGAAGAACGATGCTGTTTCCAACCCAATTTTGGCGACGCTGAAATCGAAAGAGCTGAAATACGGCAAGTCGATGACGCCTGTGAAGGGTCTGTTGTATTTTTCACTCGAAGGAAAGCACAAGTTGAAGGATTTAGAGGTCTGGTACCGGGGACCGGCGGGCAAGTTCGTAATATCCTATAAGCCTTGATGCAAATTCACGAGTTGGATACACCGGCCCTAGTGGTCGATTTAGATGTGATGGAGCGGAACTTAAGCCGCATGGCGTCTTATACGAAGACGCATGGGTTGCGGCTGCGGCCCCACACAAAGACGCATAAAAGCCCAATGCTGGGCGCGCGGCAGTTGGCCTATGGCGCTGCCGGGCTTACGGTTGCGAAGGTCTCCGAAGCCGAAGTGATGCTGGCATCGGGCGCTAAAGACCTCTTAATTGCCTATCCGATCTACGGGCCGGAAAAGATGCGTCGCCTGGTAGAGGTGGCCAGAAAAACGACGGTCACCGTGTCGGTGGATAGCGTCGAAACAGCGCGGCCAATTGCGGAGGCAGCGGCGGCGGCCGGGATTACGATCGGAATCTTGGCGGAAGTGGACGCGGGGTTGCACCGGGTGGGCGTGCAGCCGGAGTTGTTTGTGGAGTTTCTGCAGGGGCTGGCGCCGTTGCGAGGAATCGAGCTGAGGGGGATGGCTTTTTATCCGGGGCATATCAAGAGTCCGGATTCGACCGCGCTGGCGGCACTCTCCACGCTGATTCAAGGGCTGGTGAGCGAGGCGGCAGCGGCGGGGTTCGCATTACCGATCGTTTCAGGCGGCACGACGCCCACGATGTGGCACTCGCACGAAGTTGCCGGGATGAATGAGATCCGGCCGGGGACGTACATATTCAATGATAGGAATGTCGTGCTATCCGGTGCGTGTACTTTGGGGGATTGCGCGGCCACGGTGATAGCGACAGTAGTTTCGACGAGCGTGCCGGGACAGTTTGTGATCGACGGCGGTTCTAAGACGTTTTCTTCCGACCGGGCGGCGGTGGAGGGATTCGGGATGTTCCTGGATGCGCCGGACGCGCTATTTGAAAAGATGAATGAAGAACACGGGTACGTGAAGCACGCCGGACATAAACGAAAAGTGGGAGAACGGGTGCGTGTGCTGCCGAACCATATTTGCGTGGCGGTAAATTTACATGAGCGAATTTATGGGGTGCGAGGGGAGGAAGTGGTGGAAAGCTGGACGGTGGAGGGGCGGGGCAAGCTGCAGTAGGCACAAAAAAGCGGACGCTTGCGCGTCCGCTTTTGCTGGTTTGTTGGAAAGTTACTCGGAAATCTTGTCAACGTGAACGGAGTCGCCGTCCACTTTGCCCATGATCGTCACGGCTTTGCCGTAATATTTTTTGTCGACAGCGTCGGCGTTGTGGATTTTGATCACTTTGCCATCGGCGGTGACCAACACGGGCGAGCCGCCCTTACCGATACAGCTGGTGACGCAGCCGGCGTTTTCTTTGCCGGGGCCGTGCTTGGCGCCGCAGCCGGAGTCGGAGATCGAACCTTTCAGTTCGGCTCCGTAAATGCCCATCGCAGCGACAGACATGGCGAGAATTAGCTTTTTCATTTGATTGGTCTCCCTGGGTACTCGGACCCGGACGGTCCTTGATATCGAACTATACTCTACAGACTAGGCGGTACGCAACCGCTAAATGGGATACGAGACCGTCTCCTCATTGGATGCATCCTTATAAGCTGCGTTGCAAATTAATTGATCCGTTGGAGGTGCTGAGGTCGAGAAGCGCGCCTCCGGCACCCACTTTTCCCTCCACTCGCTTCTTCGTTACTTCCCCCTTCACGGTGAAATCGCTGTTGATCGACGACCCGCTGGTTCGCGCGGCGATGTGGAAGGCGGAGCCGCCTGGCATCTTAACTTCGATGGATCCGTTGGACGTTGAGGCACGAACGTCGTTCTTCAGCCCGGAAGGCAGGCGGAGTTCAATGCTGCCGTTGGTGGTGGAGAATCGCATCTTCCGGTCGTCGGTGGAGCGTGTCATGGCGGCGACGATGGCGCCGTTGGTAGTGGTTGCTTCCATCGGCCCCTGGATGTCGGCCATCTTGATGCGGCCATTCGTCGTCCTGGCGGTTGCCGCGCCGATGAGGCCGACGAGTTCAATCGTCCCATTCGTGGAAGTGGCGGAGACGGACCCGTTGACGCCGGACACCCGGACGGAGCCATTGGTAGTGCGGAGGTTGGCGGCGCCATCAGTGCCGTTGACGCGGAGGGAGCCGTTGGTGCTCTTAATCAGTTCGAGGACGACCTGCTTGGGAACGCGGATTTGATAGCGCGCTCCGGAGTTGCCGCCGCGGTCGAGCGGAGGGACGGTGCGAATGGTGACCGAATCGGCGCCCCGGGAGATATCGATCTTCACCTGTTGGAGGCGTTCCTTCGTGCCGGCGAAGCGGGCGCCGTCGATTTCTATTTTTGGCTGATCCCACGCAGTGATCTCCACCGCGCCGTTGAAGTTCTCCAGGAGCAACCGGCTGCCCGGTTTGCAGTCGTAGGAGTAGTGGAAGGATTCCTCTTCCTTCGAACCAATGGAGACATCGTCAATATCGATATCGCAGCCGGCCAGTCCAAGAGAGGCGGCGAGAACGGCGTACAAAAGTGGCTTCCGCATGGGAAGGAATACGGAATCGGGCCGAAAAAGTTCCGTGGTATTCTGAGGCTTAAACTCCCCTTCCCGCCACTTTCGTCAATTCCCAATATTATGAAAAAGCTCCTAGCCCTCAATCGAGGCGAGATCGCCATTCGTATCTTACGCGCCGCCAATGAGTTAGGCCTGAAAACAGTCGCTGTTTATTCCAAGGAAGACCGGCTCAGTCTGCATCGTTTTAAGGCCGACGAAGCCTACGAAATCGGCCAGAATCTAGGCCCTGTTCAGGCCTATTTGGACGTCGATGGAATTTGCGCTTTAGCGGCGGCCAAGGGTGTTGACGCCATACATCCGGGGTACGGGTTTTTGTCGGAGAACCCGGCGCTTCCTCGCGCTTGCGAAAAACACGGATTGACTTTCGTCGGACCACGAGCGGAACTGTTGGAAACGCTGGGCGACAAAACGGCTGCCAGACGCTTGGCGCAGAAGGCTGGCGTGCCGGTGATTTCCGGGACCGAAAAGCCGGTTTCCGGCTTGAAAAAGGCCGCCGAAATGGCTGCGAATATCGGATTTCCGGTGATCATCAAGGCGGCATTCGGCGGTGGCGGGCGCGGGATGCGCGTCGTGTTGGAACCCTCCGAACTGGAAGGCCGGCTCGCCGAGGCCCAGCAGGAGGCGGCCGCGGCATTCGGTAATGGCGCCGTTTTTATCGAACGCTATATTCGCCGGCCTCGCCACGTGGAAGTGCAGATCATGGCGGACATGCACGGCAACATTTTGCATTTGCATGAGCGCGATTGTTCCGTTCAACGCCGGCACCAGAAAGTTGTGGAGGTCGCGCCGGCGATTGGGCTGGACCCGCGGATCCGGCGCGAACTGGCGGATGCGGCGGTAGCGCTGGCCCGGGCGGCGAACTATGAGAACGCGGGAACTGTCGAATTCCTGGTGGACTCCGATAGCGGCGAGTGGTTTTTCATTGAAGTCAATCCGCGGGTACAGGTGGAGCATACGGTGACGGAGTTAGTCACTGGAATCGACATTGTACAAACACAAATACTGATTGCGCAGGGCCATAAGCTACACGGCGAGAAGATCAATCTGCCGGCGCAGGAGGACGTTCCACTCCATGGGACGGCGATTCAATGCCGCGTCACAACGGAGGATCCAGCGAATAACTTTCTGCCGGATTACGGGAAGCTGCAAACGTACCGCTCTCCGGCCGGATTCGGTATTCGGCTCGACGCGGCGAGCGCATACGGTGGAGCCGTGATCACGCCATTCTATGACTCTCTGCTGGTCAAAGTGACCAGTTGGGGAAGAACGTTCCCGGAAGCATGCAGCCGCATGGACCGCGCGTTGCGCGAGTTCCGAATTCGCGGCGTGAAGACCAATATTCCCTTTGTTGAGAACGTCGTCAATCACCCGGACTTTCAGAGTGGAAACATCACCACCAACTGGCTGGCCGAAACGCCGGAACTGTTTAAGTTCACGGCCCGAAAAGACAGGGCGACGCGGATCCTGTCCTACCTGGCGGAAGTGAATGTAAATGGAAACCCCGAAGTGAAGGGTCGCCTGGTTCCGGCCGAATGTAAACCGGCGCCGCTACCGGTGGACAACCCGCAGCCCCCGCCACGCGGATCGAAACAGGTATTGGATGAGATGGGGCCGGAGAAGTTCGCCGCTTGGCTGCGCTCGCAAAAGCGATTGTTGCTGACCGACACTACTATGCGCGACGCGCACCAATCTCTCTTCGCGACTCGGGCTCGCACTTACGATCTCAATCGAGTCGCAAACTTCGCCGCGCACAACATGAGCGGCCTGTTCAGCCTGGAAATGTGGGGTGGCGCGACGTTCGACGTCTCCATGCGATTCCTGCTGGAAGACCCTTGGCAGCGGCTGCGGATGCTGCGCGCGGCCATCCCTAACATCTGCTTGCAAATGCTGTTGCGGGCGTCGAACGCCGTCGGGTATACCGCGTATCCCGACAACGTGGTGCGTGAGTTCATTTACGGCGCCGCCGAGAATGGCATGGACATTTTCCGGGTGTTCGATTCTCTGAACTGGATTCCCAACATGAAAGTTCCGATGGAAGCCGTCCGCAAATCAAACAAGGTTTGCGAGGCGGCAATTTGTTATACCGGCGACATTCTGGATCCGAAGCGCGATAAGTACTCGCTCGCCTATTACGTCAAGATGGCAAAAGAGCTGGAGAAGATGGGCGCGCACATCCTGGCGATCAAGGATATGGCGGGTCTTTGCCGCCCGTATGCCGCGCATAAGTTAGTGAAGACGTTGCGCGAAGAGACGGGCCTGCCGATTCACTTTCACACGCATGATACAAGCGGGATTAACGCGGCATCCATCTTGAAAGCGGCGGAAGCGGGAGTGGATGTCTGTGACGCGGCTCTGGCATCGATGAGCGGTACAACCAGCCAGCCAAATCTAAACTCAATTGTGGCGGCATTGGCAAATACGCCGAGAGAGACGGGGCTGAATCTCGATTCGTTGAATCAGGCCAGCGATTACTGGGAAGCTGTCCGCGCCTGGTACAAGCCATTCGATAGCGGCCTGAGTTCCGGTACGGCAGAAGTGTATTTGCATGAGATGCCGGGCGGACAATTTACGAATCTGAAGGAACAGGCGGAGGCGATGGGGTTGGGCCCCAAGTGGGGAGAAATAGCCCGGACCTACGCCGAAGTTAACCTGGCATTTGGCGACATCGTCAAAGTGACGCCGTCGAGCAAAGTGGTTGGAGATATGGCCATCTTCCTGGTGTCTCACGGACTAACAATCCACGACATTCAAAAACTGCCGGTCGACCATACGCTGACGTTACCCAACTCGGTAATCGACATGTTCGAAGGGTCGCTCGGGGAGCCTCCCGGGGGCTGGCCGAAGAAGTTGGCAAGCATCATTTTAAAAGGCGGAAAGCCGCGCAAGGGCCGGCCGGGCGCGCATTTAGCGCCTATCAACATCGCGGAAACGGCCGGGGTGGTGGAGAAGAAGATCGGGCGGCGACCGAGTCGAACGGACGTTTTAAGTTACTTGATGTACCCGGATGTCTTCCTGAAGTTCGCGAAGGCACACGCGTCGTATGGAGATTTGGAGGCGCTGCCTACGCCTCAGTTTTTCTATGGAATGCCGCGGGGAGAGGAGATCAACGTCTTCATTGAAGATGGTAAGTCGCTGATTATCAAGTACCTCGCGACGAGCGATCCGCATCCGGACGGGACGAGAACAGTTTTCTTTGAGCTTAACGGGCAGCCGCGGGAGATCACGGTGCGCGACCGCAGCCTGCAACCGACGGCGGCAGCGCGATTGAAGGCCGATCCAGCAGAACCTGGACAGGTCGGCGCGCCAATTCCTGGAGCCGTGTCCTCCATCGCCGTGGAAGTCGGACAGAAGTTGGAGAAGGGTGAACGGCTGTTGGTGATGGAAGCGATGAAGATGCAGACGACGGTGTACGCACCCATAAGTGGAACCGTGAAGCAGAAATTAGTCAATCCCGGGGCTCAAGTTGAATCGAAGGATCTTTTGATCGTGATCGGATAGCATGGCGTCATGACCACCGCCTACCAGTTGGCCCGGCGCATCGCCATCACCGGGATGGCTGTTAGTGGCGCGTTGGCGGTGGTGAAAATAACGATTGGACTCGCGGCCGGATCGGCCGCTACCGTAGCAGATGGCGTTGAGTCGGCAGCCGATGTTTTTGCGTCCGGACTGCTGATTTTAGGGCTCACGCTGGCAGCCCGGCCGGCGGACCGGAATCACCCCTATGGCCATGGCCGGTTTGAAATTCTCACGGGGTTGGCGATCGGGATGATGCTAGGCCTGACCGGGGCTGGAATTAGCTATCGAAGCTATTTGAACATCGGACACACCGGCGCGCCGCCGCTGGCGTTCGCGATTTGGCCACTGGTCATTTCACTCGTGGCCAAGGCAATACTGAGTTACTACAAACTTCGCATCGCCAAGCGGATCCAATCCGGGGCGTTGGCCGCGGACGGCAAGAATGACTTTGTCGATGTGATCTCCGGGTGCACCGCGCTGGCGGCGTTGGGACTTACTTTATACGATCCGGGACGCTTCGCCAATGCCGATCCGATTGGCGGCTTCCTGGTTGGCGGAATCGTGCTGTTCCTGGGATTGCAAGTAATGTGGGAGACGTCTGCACAGTTGGTCGACACAATGCCCGATGACACCAATCTTACGGAATTGAGGCGGGTTGCGATGGCGGTGCCCGGCGTTCAGGACGTGGAAAAGATCCTTGCGCGAAAGACCGGGCTGCGCTGGCATGTCGATATGCACATACACGTGGATCCATTGATGACCGTCCACGATTCTCACATTGTAGGCGGGAAGGTGAAGTCCGAATTGCGCGGGAAATTGGGATGGATCGAAAACGTCCTGGTGCACGTCGAGCCGTTTGAACCGCGCCACTAATTCGGATAGACTGCTACAGCCATGTCAGACTCTCCGATTTCGCGCCGCTATTTTTTCTTTGGAGCCGCCCTCGCCGGAGCCGTACCGGCCGCCGGATTCGGCAGTACGCCCTCGTTGAAGGCACTCGGGTACAAATCGCCAAACGAGAAGCTAAATCTCGCGGCGATTGGAGCGGGCGGGCAACCAGCGTCCGACCTTCGAACCGCCCATGCCGGCATAGAGAACGTGGTCGCGCTCGCGGACGTCGATTGGACTCGTGGGCAGGACTCGTTCAAGCGCTTCCCGGACGCAGTCAAATACAAAGATTTCCGGCAGATGTTGGACAAGCACGGCAAAGATATCGACGCCGTGATCGTTGGTCCGCCCGATCACATGCATGCCACCTGCGCGCTCGCCTGCATGCAACTCGGCAAGCACATTTATGTTGAGAAACCCCTCACGCGCACCTCGTGGGAGGCCCGTTTCCTATGGCAGGCGGCCGAAAGATATAAGGTCGCGACCCAGATGGGTAACCAGGGATATTCGCACGACGCGACGCGCGTGGCGGCGGAGATCATCTGGTCCGGCGAGATCGGCGATGTCACGGAAGTGCATGCCTGGACGGGACGCCCATCGTGGCCGCAGGGAATGGCCGAGGTCGCCGCCACATCGCCGGTACCCGGCACCCTCGATTGGGACCTCTGGCTGGGAGGCGCCGCCGCGCGGCCGTTTACCGCGGGAGATAGCGTTTACAAGGAGTTTGTCACTACCCGTAACGCCCGATACGGCCGCACGGGCGGCGACAACTTCGGCTTCTATCTTCCCTTTAATTGGCGCGGATTTTATGACTTCGGGTCGAGTCTGATCGGCGACTGGGGTGTTCATATTCTCGGTCCGGCAAACTGGGCACTCCAGCTCGGGCCGGAGTATCTTCGCAGTGTTGAATGTGTCAAGAAAGACTCCCTGCCTGCCTTTACGTTTCCGGACGTCCTGACAATAAAGTATGAGTTCGGGCCACGGCCCGGAATGCCACCAGTAACTATCTACTGGTATCATCATGGCGCTGGTGACGCCTATTTGCCGCCCGGTATGACGGCCGATGAGGCGCGCAAACTTCCCGGCCAGGGGCCCCAAGTCGGACCTGTCGCGCCGACCGGTCGCCCCGCCCCGAACCGGCCGGTTCAAGCCAGCGGCTACAATGAAATATTTGTAGGCTCCAAAGGCTATTTGGGCACCAGCGGTCGCGGCGAAGGCGTCGGACTGCTCCCGGGCGCCCGCTGGGCGGAATACAAGCTCCCCGCTCCGTACCTATCGCGTTCGCCCGGAGCCAGTACGGGCAGCAACCACGCGGCGCACTGCCGCGACTGGGTTCGCGCCTGTAAGGGCGGCGCGCCGGCGTGTTCCAATTTCAGTATCGCGGCCAAGTACACCGAGTGGCTTGTGCTGGGCGCCGCCTCGGTTCATGTAGAAGGCAAGTTGCTATGGGACAACAGGAAGGGCGAATTCACAAATAGTCGCGAGGCTAACAAGTGGGTCAAGCCTGTGTTCCGCAAAGGTTGGGAACTCAAGCTATGACTTCGCGGATGACATGCCCGTGAACATCGGTTAGGCGGCGATCGATTCCGTTGTGGCGATACGCCAGTTTCTCGTGATTCAACCCGAGTAAGTGGAGTACCGTGGCGTGTATATCATAGCCGTAGATGGGATTTTCCGCCGGCTTGTACGACCACTCGTCGCTCGCTCCATACGTCATGCCACCCTTCAGCCCGCCTCCGGCCAGCCAGGAAGTAAACGTAAAGGGATTGTGATCGCGGCCCTTCGAGCCCTGGCTGCACGGCATACGGCCGAATTCCGTGGTCCAGTAGACGATGGTGTCATCCAACAGTCCGCGTGCTTTCAAGTCTTTGAGCAGGGCCGCCGCCGGTTTGTCCATCTCTGTGCCCATTTGGCCGTGGTCCTTCGCGATGTCCTCATGACTGTCCCAATTGCGACGCGGGAATCCGTTATCGGCGCCGCTCCAAACTTGTACAAATCGGACGCCACGTTCCAGCAGGCGCCTGGCGATTAGGCAGTTTCGCCCAAAGTCCTCGGTAATCTTCTCATCCAACCCGTAGAGCTTTCGAGTCGCATCCGTCTCCTTCGAGATATCGAGAACCTCCGGCGCACTAACTTGCAGATGCGCCGCCATTTCATAAGACGCGATCCGCGCCTCCAGGCGCGAGTCATCCTCACGTGTTTTCAAATGCGAACGATTTAGTTCCGCGAGTACCCGCAAACCTTCCTTCTCACTCGCCTTTGTGATGAAACGGGCAGTTTCCGGCGGGTTTAAGTCATAGATCGGATTCGCACTGGCCGCGCGAATCATTGTGCCCTGATGGCCCGCGGGCAGAAAGCCGTTCGACCAGTTTCCCGGGCCATTCGGGGCATATCCGCGAGCATCCGGAAGCACCACGAAATCGGGCAAATTCCGGTTCATGCTGCCGAGCGCGTACGAAATCCAGGAACCCATGCTCGGGTACCCCGGCAGCACGAAGCCCGAGCCCTGGAGAAACGTCGCAGGCCCATGAACATTGGACTTGGAGATCATGGAAGGAAAGAAGGTCATGTCGTCGACACAGCTTCCAAGGTGCGGCACCAGCGAACTCATCCACTTCCCGCTCTGTCCGTACTGCTTCCAATCCCAGGGACTTTTCATCACCGCGCCGGGGACACTTTGGAACAACTCCACCTTCTCGCCCGGATCCCAAGCCTCTCCGTTTTTTGCTATGAGCCGCGGCTTGTAGTCAAAGGTATCGCACTGGCTCGCCGCGCCGGACATGAATAACTGGACAACGCGTTTGGCTTTCGCTGGATGGTCCAGCGGCCGCCCATCCGCCGCGCGGAGCAGATCCGCCAGTGCAATGCCGCCAAGTCCGCCACCGGAGTTCCAAAGAAAGTTACGACGAGTCATTGC
>Ga0163144_10023209_pt1 | contig 12260 bp, 6 predicted proteins | sample OliLak19BULKMAT1_FD_123175 | JGI IMG/M metagenome (GOLD analysis project Ga0163144, IMG submission 123175) | Freshwater microbial mat bacterial communities from Lake Vanda, McMurdo Dry Valleys, Antarctica - Oligotrophic Lake LV.19.BULKMAT1 | ecosystem: Environmental > Aquatic > Freshwater > Lake...
AGCATCGGCTTGGGGCAACTGGTCAAGCTTCACCCAGGCTTCCACTGTCCTTTCGCCGTTCGTCCAAACGTGCGGGCTGCGTTCGGGCGCATCGGGCACGGCCACGTAGGCGTTGGTGCCGTTGAAGCAGAAGGCTGGGCCGGAGACACCGGGACCGTAGGTAGTGCCGCCCCAGACGGCGCCGTCGTGGTGTGCCACGGCGTCCAAACCGCTGCCGTCCGCCGGCCACCAAGCTACTTGGTTGGCGGGCGCGATGGTACACCACGGCACGGTAATCTTGACCGTCACACTGGCCGAGACTGCGACGTTACGGGCGACAATCGTGTAATCTCCGCCGTTCACGAAAGTGATGTTCGATATGGTCAGCGTGTAGTTGGTTTCGCCGGCGAGATTAGCGCCGTTGAACTGCCATTGGTAATCCGGGCGCGGCGCGCCCATCGCGATGCCAGTGAGCGTGATCGTTTCGCCAAGGAAGACGGTCTGGCTCTGGGGCGAGAGGGCGATGGCGGGCACCGGAGCGTTGGTGTAACATTTGCCGGCGGTGTTGCCCGCAATCGTCGCAATTTCGGTGGCGGTGAGCGCACGGTTGTAGAGGCTCACTTCGTCGATGTCGCCGGCAAAGGGAGTGTTGGCATCGTTGATCGTGACGTGGCCGATGGCCGCGCCGCCGCCGTCATCGGTGATGGCCGGCGTGTTGGTGGAGCCGTCCAGGACGCCATTGAGGTAAAGCAGACGCCGTGTGCCGTCATAGACCAGCGCGACGTGATTCCAGTTGTTCAAGGTCAGCGCGTTAGTGCTGATGAGGCGGCGGGCGCTGTCGTTGTTCACCCAGGATTCCAACTTGCCCGGGCCGTTGTTCACGCCGAGCGTCACGATGCGATTGCCCTCCGAGTAAATCGTCGGGTAAGTGACGTTCACGAAGCTGGCCGGCTTGACCCAAGCCTCGACGGTCCAGCGGGGAAGGCGGCTGAGGTCCGTGTTGGTGGATTCAAGGATGCGAACCCGCTTCTGGCTTCCGGTGAAATGAAACGCCTGTCCGACAAGTCCCCGACCATAGCCCGCGCCGTTTTGCAGGACGGCGAACCGGCCTTCAATGACGTCGTAGCTGTGGCCATCGCCGGGCAGCCACGCGACGATGTTTATGGGGACGGGTGCGCAGTTGGTGGCGGACTGGGCGGGAGCAGAAGCCGCAAGGAAAAGGGCAGGCAGAACGAGGCAAACACAGCGTCGCGAAACACCGATGAAATAATGAATTCGCATAGAGTCACCTTTGGTTGATGCGTTGAATGCGTCTTTTGTAACGGACTCAACCGGCGCGCGCCATCGGCTGTATGGTGGAGTTCAGGGGATATTTTTCCGATGCGTGCGAGCTTTCTCCTCCATTTAGTGGAGTGGAACGGATCTGATGAGAGGTGCATGAAACGGAGATGCCCCTCACATTGAATTACCAGCCACAGCCGGCGAACGCCTAGTCCGTGCACCACTCGTTCAAGAAGCGCCTGCCTTCATTCGCGGTTGAACTGAACCGCGAGCAGTTCAACGCGCGGTCTGCCGGGTGTAGGCGGACGCCGCAGCGGCGCGGGAATGGACGTGCAGTTTCCCGTAGATGTTGTGCAGGTGCGTGGCCACGGTGCTGGACTGAAGCTTCAGCGTGTTCGCGATTTCCTTGGTCTGAAAGCCTTGGCTCACGAAGGCGAGGATCTCCTCCTCGCGGGAAGTCAGTTGTTCCAACTCGCGACGATCCCGGCCACGGGCATGAAAGCTCTTCACGACGAGACGGGCGATCTGGCTGCTCATGGGCGAACCGCTCCGGCGGACTTCTGCGAGAGCGTCCAATATCTCCACCGGCGAGGCGGGCGGCTTCTGCAAGTAACCGCTGGCACCGGCTTCCAACGCCTTGAACAAGGTCTGACTGTCATCGCTGATGGTCAGCATCACGACTTCAATTTCAGGCAGGCGGGCCTTGATCTCGCGCAGGTATTCCAAGCCGGACATGCCGGGCAGTTCAACATCAAGAAGGACGACGTCCGGCTTGTCGAAGGAGAGGTGTTTAAGCGCGGCTTCGGCGCTGCTGTGAGAGCCGGCACAGACGAAGCCCGGAGCACTGCCAATCAGCGCCGCAAGATGTTCGCGAAAGGATTTGTCATCCTCGACAATGGAAACGCGAGTGTTCATCACGGGAAACAGGTGAGGGGACGATGTCACGAAACGGCGAGTAGATGCAACGAGACTTCGAAGCGTACCTCGGTGCCTCCCTTGGGCGGATGGGTGATGGCGAACTTGCCGCCGAGGCTCTCGGTGGGCTGGCGCATGTTGCGAAGGCCGTGGCCGGTGATCGGAAATTGGGAGTTGTGGTGGGAGGGTGGAGAGTCGAAACCCCCGGCCATTGTCGGCAATGAGAAGATAAAGAGTGTCCTCCGACAACGAAACTTCAACGCTTACCTCGGTTGCGGCACTGTGCTTGGCGGCGTTGTTCAGGGCTTCCTTGGCCACGAGGAAGAGATGGTGCCGGGCGTCAGCACTAATACGATCCAGCGGCAAGTTTTCGGGGAGATTAAATCGGCAGCGGATTCCAGCGGGCCGGAGGAATTGCTCGGCGTACTGGCAGATGCGGGCGGCCAGGCCATCGAGCGTTTCGTCGCAGGGATGATTGGACCAGACGATTTCCTTGAGCTGCGATGCGGTCCCCCGCGCGAGGCGAGAGAGCTGTCGCAACCGCTCCTCAAATCCCGGCTGACCACTTTCCGGCTGGTCGGACAGCTCGGCGAGAATCGTGAGCTGGGTAAGTTGCGCACCCAGACCATCATGGAGATCTCGCACGATCCGGGTGCGGTCCTGGGTCAGAGCCGTGTCCCGTTCAAGACGATGGATGCGCTGCACATAGCCCAGACGCCAGCGGTGGAAGGCGAGCACCGTCGTTCCAATCACAAGCGCGCAGAGCGTGTAGAACCACCAGGTCTCGTGGAAATGCGGCTGCAGTTGGATGGTGAGGCCGGCGCCGGACTCGTTCCATGCGCCGTATTTGTTCACGCCTACGACCTGAAACTGGTAGTGGCCAGGGCGCAGGTTTCCATAGAAAGCCGTGCGTCGAGAGCCGGCATCCACCCATTCCTTGTCGAAGCCTTTGAGCCGGTACTTGAAATGGACATCCTCGGCAGATTTGAACGTGCTGGCCGTGTATTGAATTTCCAAAACGTGCGCGCCGCCAGGCGGGATGCTTAACACCAAGCCTCGGTCTCGCATTTCCGAGGCTGGAGTTACCGGAGCATTGGGAGAGGCGGGAAATGTGGGATCGTTGAACAATACTGGTCCGTCTGGTGCCGAGGCGTTTTCGTACACCGGCTGCCCGTTGGCGCGAACCTGCTCGATGGCCAACGACGGCGGGTTGGCAACGTCCGGAAGGTATCGAGGATCGAAGACCACCACGCCTCTGGGAGTAGGAAACCAGATTCGCCCATCACTAGTCTTGCAGGCGGAGGGGTGGTTCTGCCGGCCGTTTGTTTCATCCGCCAACAAGCCGTCATCCTCGTTGTAAGTGTTGCAATGAAACTTCCTGGCGCCACCGGCAGCCACAGCCTCCAAATCGCTTTTGCGAACCCGGCAATGCCATGATCCGATCCAATCCATAGATGGCCCCGGTCATCCTCCACCACTTGATTGATCGCATCGGTAAACAACCCGTCCCGCACAGTGAAGACACTGTTCCGTCCGTCGTGCCACCAATTCAAGCCGCGGTCCGTGCCGATCCATAACGAATCCTCCTTGTCCGGTGCAGCGCCCAGACAACGTCGCTCGACAGCCCGTTGCTGACTGTAATCAAATCCATCACCCCTTTGCGGATGCGAGCCAAGCCCACTCGTGAAATGGCACACCAGACGGAGCCATCACCATCCTCAACCACCGCCCGCACGTCGGTGTAAAATCCTGGCGCAGAAAGCGTGAGATGAGAGGCATTGGTAATGTGTAGAACCCCGGCTCAGCAGACGACTGAACTGGCAAGGCCGAGGCATCAACACGATACAAGCCTTTGACGGTGCCAACCCACAGGACGTCGCCTGACCCAGCCCATAGTGCATTGACCTTGGTGTTGAACCATTCGCCAGGAAAACGGAATTGTCGGACCTGCCCTCCTTCCACGCAGGCCAACGTGTTCTTGGTGCCGAACCAAATGCGTCCGGCCTTATCCCTCGCAACGACACGAACGGCGTTTTTCGTCATGCCTTCCTGACTTGAATGCGAAGTCATCCGGCCCCCGCTGAGCCGGGCCAGGCCATTCTCGGTCCCCAGCCAAATCAAACCATCCTGGCCTTCGCCGATACTCCAAACTTTGTTGTGGGGCAGGCCGTCCTCGCTGGTGGCAGTCCAAACGGTCTTCGGCTTGAGCCGCAGGACACCTTGAGATTCGGTGCCGATCCAAAGTCCTCCTTCGCTGTCCTCGGTCATGCAAAGAGCGTAGTCTCGTGAGGCGTCTCCAGGCAGTTGGATTTGCTCAAACTGGCCCCCACAAAGCCGGTAAAGTGTGCCAACCTCGCCTGGCATCCAGAGATTGCCGGCGTGATCCGCGAAGAGGAACTTGCGTCGTCCGCCGTTATGAATCTCGGGTGCCTGAATGGTCCGCCACTGGCCTTGCTCAAAATACGACAACCGCGCCCGTCCATCATTAACAGGACCAAATAGAACCCAAACTCGCTGTTGCGAATCTGAGCAGACTGCGAAGGCATTGACTCCATCATTCTGATCCGGTGGTCCAGACCTCACAAAATCTGTCGTTCCCAATGCCAGCCGATACAGACCGGCGAGGGTGCCGGCCCATACGGTGCCATCGGTGGTCTCCATAATGCCTCCAGTTCCGATCTTGGTGGATGGGCTTTCACTGAGAAAGCGTTTTGAACTTCTACCATCCCAGCGGACCAGACCATCTCCGGTGCCCACCCACATCGTTCCCTGCCGATCTGCGTGCAGCACACCGACACTGTTGGAGTGTGAAAAAGGAACGGGTTCAAACTGCGTCAACGGGAGGCCGTGAGGGCTCCAAAAGCCCTGCGGTGTTCCCACCCACAACCGGCCTGTGGCATCCTCAGCAAGCGCTGTGCAATTGTCGTCCGAGAGCACGGGGGCGGTCGTGCGGTTGAACAGGGAAAAGCGAACTCCATCGAAGCGGGCCAGTCCGCCTCGCGTAGCCAGCCACAGATAGCCTTCACGGCTCTGGAAAACGGCGTTCACCTGGTTGTCCGGCAGCCCTTGCTGCTTGGTCCACTGCTGATGAAAAAAGTTCTCGCCTGGCCCTATCTGGGGATCAGCCATGACGAGAGCACTTTGAAAAAGGAAAACGGGCAAAGACGACGTTTGCAGAATGTTTGCGCACCTTCTCCGCCATTGGCTCACACAGAGGGCATGCCGGGAGGTTGCAAGGTAAAGCGACGGCAGACAAGCCCGGCAAACGCAACAGATCAGGAAGGCCGGACTGGGTGGAGCGTTCCGAAGCATTCAGCTTGCTCACGTACCCGGGTCCGAGGACGGGCGATTCCAACTACAGACTTTCAGACAAACTCGCAGCTCAGGGCTGGAAGTGGTCGCGAGTTGCTGGCATTGTCCGTCAAATGACAGCCCGTCGGACATCACCGTTTGGACGCCTCCTCCTGATCGCGTGGTGCGCGCTTGCCGCGTGCGCGGTTGAATCACCTGCGGCCTCGAAGGCCGGCGCGCTCGATTTCAATCGCGACGTGAAGCGCATCCTTTCGGAGAACTGCTTCAACTGCCACGGACCCGACGCCAAAGAGAGCAAGGGTGGCAGGAAGACCTTGCGCCTCGATTCACCGGAAGGCGCACGGGCCGCGCTGGGCAGCGGACATGCGGCCATCGTGCCGGGTCATCCCGATAAGAGTGAGCTGATTCATCGCATCACGACGGCCGATCTCGACGACAAGATGCCGCCGCCAGATTCCGGCAAGAAACTGAGCGCGGAGGAAGTCTCGACCCTGAGAAAGTGGATCGCCCAAGGCGCGGAGTATTCGCGCCATTGGTCTTACGAAACGCCCCGACGCCCTGAACTTCCGAAGGTTCGCGAGAAGTCCTGGCCGAAGAACGCCATCGATCACTTCATTCTGGCCCGGTTGAAGCGCGAGAGATTGAACCATTCACCCGAAGCCGACCGCACGGCGCTGATCCGCCGGGTCGCGCTCGACCTCACTGGATTGCCGCCGACCTTGGCGGAGGTTGACCAGTTTCTCGCCGATCAAAAGCCCGGCGCGTATGAGCGAGTCGTCGACCGCCTGCTCAAGAAGGAGGCGTTCGGCGAGCATTGGGCGCAGCTCTGGCTGGACCAGGCGCGCTATGCGGATTCCAGCGGCTACGCGGATGATCCGGCGCGGACAATCTGGGCGTATCGCGATTACGTCATACGTGCGCTGAACTCCAACAAGCCATACGATCAGTTCACCCTTGAACAGATTGCCGGCGACCTGCTGGAGAACCCGACCGATGAGCAGCTTGTCGCGACGGCGTTTCACCGGAACACGATGACGAACAACGAAGGCGGCACGAGCGACGAGGAATACCGGAACGTCGCCGTGGTGGATCGCGTGAACACGACGATGGCCGTCTGGATGGGAACCACGATGGCCTGCGCGCAGTGTCACACGCACAAGTATGATCCCATCACGCAGGAGGATTACTTCCGCCTCTTCGCGATTCTGAACAGCACGGCTGACGCGGATCGCACCGACGAAAGCCCGACGCTCGCGCTCTACACACCGGAACAGAAACGGCTGAGGTCGGAACGTCAGGCGGAAATCGCGCGGCTGGAGAAGATTGTCCGCTCCCCGACTCCGGCGCTGAAAACCGCACAGGCCGCCTGGGAACAGAAGTTCACGACTGAGCTGGCTTGGAACTCTCTCGTGCCTGTCGCGGTGAACTCGAAGGAAGGCGCCGCCATCCAGCGGGACGATGACGGCACGGTGCGATTCGAGCGCGGCGGGAAAACGGACGTTTATACGCTGGAGATTCCAGTGAAGGCGGACGAACCGATCACCGCGCTCCGGCTTGACGTCTTGCCGGACAGCAAATCTCCCGGACGCGGCGTCGGTCATGGCAGCGGCAACTTCGTGGTCTCCCGCGTTCTCGCGGCGATTGCCTCGTCGAACAGCCTGCCGGTAACCGGACGCTTTGTTCGCATTGAACTGCCCGGCAAGGAGAAGATTCTTTCGCTCGCCGAAGTGCAGGTTTTTCGTGGCGCAACGAACGTCGCCCAACAAGGCGAGGCGCGGCAAAGCACCACTGCCTTCGAAGGACCGGCGAAGCTCGCCATCGACGGGAACACCGATGGGGATTACACGAAAGCGAAGTCCACCACTCACACGGAGACTTCGACGGACCCGTGGTGGGAACTGGATTTGAAATCGGCACAGGCCATCGACCGCATCGTCCTTTGGAATCGCACGGACGGTTCCCAGGATCGGCTCACTGGATTCCGGCTGCTGCTGCTTGATGAGAAGCGCAACGTGCTCTGGCAGCAGCAGGTCGCATCGGCGCCCGGTCCGAGCGCAGAGTTTCGGCCCGACGGCGCGCGCCCGATTTCCTTCTCCGTGGCCAGCGCGGACTTTTCCCAAAAGGATTTCAACGCCGCCGACGTGCTCGACAACAAAGACCTCAAGACGCGCGGCTGGGCCATCGCGCCGAAATTCGGCGAGCCGCATTCCCTCACGCTCACGCTCAAGACGCCCACGCCCGTCGGCATCGGATCGAATCTTGTCGTCACCATCGAGCAGCTCTCGAAATACGAACACGCGACCGTCGCCCAACTACGACTTTCGCAATCCTCGGACCCGCGCGCGCCGGAGTTCGCCCGCGTTCCCGCTTCTGTGCTGGCGATTCTGAAAGTGGATTTCGCCCAGCGAACCGCCGGCCAGCGCGAGGAAGTGCGGCGTCATTACCTCTCCATCGCGCCGGAGCTGAAAAAGGAACGCGACGAGATTGCGCGCCTCACGAAGTTGAACGACGAGGAAAAGCCTTACACGACGGTGCCCATCGTCCGTGAACTGGCCGAAGAGAAACGGCGCAAGACGCACGTTCAGCAGCGCGGGAATTTCCTCGTGCTCGGCCAGGAAGTCACCAACGGCCTGCCGCCGTCGCTGCATGCTCCAGTGAAAGGCGGCGGGGCAAGTAATCCGGATCGTCTCGCGCTGGCGCGCTGGCTGGTGGACCGGGGCAATCCGCTCACCGCGCGCGTCGCGTCGAACCGACTGTGGGAATCCATCTTCGGCATCGGGCTGGTGCGGACGAGCGAGGAGTTCGGCGCACAAGGCGAAATGCCGTCCCACCCCGAACTGCTCGACTGGCTGGCGATGGAGCTGATGGAGAAGAAGTGGGACGTAAAACATTTGATCCGTCTGCTGGTCACCTCCGCCACGTACCGCCAATCGTCACGCGTGACTCCGGACCTAACCGCAAAAGATCCCGACAATCGCCTGCTCGCGCGCGGCCCGCGCTTCCGGCTCTCCGCCGAGATGATTCGCGACCAGTCTCTCTTCGTCAGCGGACTGCTCAGCTCGAAAATGTATGGACCGCCGGTCAGGCCGCCGCAGCCGAAGCTGGGTCTGTCCGCCGCGTTCGGAAGCGGAACGGACTGGGAGACCAGCGGCGGCGAGGATCGTTACCGTCGTGCGCTCTACACCACCTGGCGGCGCTCGAACCCCTACCCTTCGATGGCGACCTTCGACGCACCGAACCGCGAGGTCTGCCTCGTGCGACGCGAGCGTTCCAACACGCCGCTCCAGGCGCTCGTCACGCTGAACGATCCGGTTTACATCGAGGCATCGCAGGCGCTCGCGCGAAAGATGATGGTGTCCGGCCAGACCATGGCAGACCGCGCACGGCACGGTTTCCGACTCTGCACCAGCCGCGCTCCGACGGACGATGAGCTCAGCGGGTTGCTCGGGCTTTACGCGAAGACTCTCGAACGATTCCAAGCCGACCCGGCCAAGGCCAAAGACATCGCGACCAAACCCTTGGGCGAAGCACCGAAGGAATTCGACATGGCCGAACTCGCCGCGTGGACGGTGGTTGGAAACGTCCTGATCAACCTCGACGAGATGCTGATGAAGCGATGACTGGAAGCGACTGCCTATGAATCCGAATCTGGAACAACTCCAACACCTCACGCGCCGTCACTTCCTCGGCAAGTCCGCCTACGGCCTCGGCGCCATCGCGCTGGGCTCGATGCTGAAGAACAGCCTCTCCGCCGCCAGCGCGCCCACGTCCGATCCGCTCGAGCCGCGCCTGCCTCATTTCGCCGCCAAGGCCAAGCGCGTGATCTATCTGCATCTCACGGGTTCGCCGCCGCATCTCGACTTGTTCGACTACAAGCCCGAACTGGTGAAGCGCGACGGACAGGACTGCCCGGACGCCTTCCTCAAAGGCAAGCGCTTCGCGTTCACCTCCGGCACGCCCAAGCTGCTCGGCACACGGCGTACCTTCACGCAGCACGGCCAGGGCGGCGTCTGGATGTCCGACGCGATTCCGCATCTTCACTCTGTCGCCGACGACCTCTGCGTCATCCGTTCGATGACGACGGATCAGTTCAATCACGCGCCCGCCGAGCTGCTCGTTTACACCGGCTCGCCGCGCTCGGGGCGTCCGTCCATCGGCTCGTGGGTGACGTATGGGCTGGGCACGGAGAACCAGAATCTGCCGGGCTTCGTCGTCCTGATCTCCAGCGGCGTGCAGCCGAACGGCGGCAAGAATTCCTTCGGCAGCGGCTTCCTGCCGTCCGTGTATCAAGGCGTCCAATGCCGCTCGAAAGGCGACCCGGTGCTCTACGCTTCCGATCCCGCCGGGATGGATCGCGAGGTCCGCCGGATGAGCCTCGACACCTTGCGCGACCTGAATGAAATCCAGGCGCGCGAGCTGGGCCATCCCGAAACGCAGACGCGCATCGCGCAATACGAGCTCGCCTACAGGATGCAGCTTTCGGTGCCGGAAGTGATGGACATCTCACGGGAATCCGCCGGAACCATCGAGGCCTACGGGGCGAAACCGGGCGAATCGAGCTTCGCCAACAACTGCCTGCTCGCCCGCCGGCTGGTCGAACAAGGCGTGCGTTACGTGCAGCTCTTCGACTGGGGCTGGGACTTCCACGGCACCAGTCCGGGCGAAGACATCCGCGACGGGCTGACGAAGAAATGCGCGACGATGGACCGGCCGGTCGCTGCGTTGCTCAAGGATTTGCGCCAGCGCGGACTGCTGGATGACACGCTGGTCGTGCTCGGTGGCGAATTTGGTCGCACGCCGTTCCGCGAAGGCCGCACGGCGAAGGGCGACATTCTCGGCCGCGATCATTTCCCGGACTGCTACACGATGGTCGTGGCCGGTGGCGGCGTGAAGGGCGGGACCATGTATGGCCAGTCAGACGAGCTCGGCTTCAGCGTCGCCGAAAACAAAGTAGGGGTTCACGACTTGCAGGCGACGCTGCTCCATCAACTGGGATTCAACCACGAGCGGCTGACCTATCGCTTCCAAGGGCGCGATTACCGGCTGACGGATGTCGAAGGCGAAGTGGTGAAGGGAATCCTCGCGTGACGCGGCGCAGGGCTTCACCCTGCGCCACGCCCGCAAGCGGAAGAAAATTAGCGAAGCAACCCGGATAGCACGGCACCGGCTTCCTGACGAGGCGAGAGAGCCTTGCGCATGAGCCGCAGCGCGCGCGCCAACGGCACCTTCACCGAACACGCCGTCCAGTTCACCAACCTCGTGCCGGACACGAAATATTTTTATTCCTTGGGAGCGACGGACACGCCGCTGCTCGTGCGCTGGACGAACAACATCGCCTACGTCACCAGCACCAACTCGAAGATCTACGTGAACAAGCCCGGCACACGCGAGCAGGTCGCCGTGGGCAACAAGGACACGTTCGTCTTCAGCATCGTGAAGAAGAAGCTCAGCGTGACCGATCCGGAGAAGAGCTTCACCGCCAGCACCACCAACGCCATGCTCGTCGTCAACACGCCGAACAACGCCGTGCGCGTGAGCATCACCAACGGCAGCCTCTTCGTGACCACGACGAACCATGTGGAATGGGTGGACGGCGTCCCGCCCGCCAGACTGGCGCGAAAGCTCGGCCAGAATTTCACCGTCGGCCCACCAACCTCATTCGCGCCGGTGGCGATACGAACACGTTCTTCGTCACCCATCCGCTCATCGGCACGCGCCGGCCCACGCGCGGCTGGGTGCTGGGCGATCCGGGGACGCGCAAGCAGGCTGAACGCGACGTGCGCGACGCCTATTACAAATGGAACGGAGGCCGGCCCACCGACTTCTGGCTGATCCTCGGCGACATCGCCTACAACTCGGGAAAGGACACTGAATACCAAGGCGCGGTCTTCGAGATTTACGACAGGCTGCTGCGCAAGTCCGTTCTATGGCCGGCACTCGGCAATCATGATGCGGGCAGCGCGAACTCCCCGATTGAGCACGGCGTTTACTACGACATCTTCACAATGCCTTCGCAGGGTCAGGCGGGCGGAGTGATGTCCGCACGGAGGCGTATTACTCGTTCGACTACGCAAATATCCATGTGGTCTGCATTGATTCGAGCGACAGCAGTTGGAACAAGGACGGGATGATGCTGAAGTGGCTCCAGCGGGATCTTGAAGCCAACAAGCAGGACTGGCTCGTCGCCTACTGCCATCATCCGCCCTACACGAAAGGCAGCCATGACTCGGACAACGACCGGGACAGCGACGCGCGCATGAGGATGATGCGGGAACGCATCCTGCCCATCCTCGAAGCCTACGGTCTGGACCTGATGCTCACCGGCCACAGTCATTCTTACGAACGGTCGTATCTCACCGACGGACACTACGGCATTTCCAAAACGCTGGATCCCAAGACGCACTTCAAGAGCATGGAGGACGGACGCACGAACGGCACGGGCGCCTATGTGAAGCCTTCACGCGGTCCTGCGCCGCATGAAGGAGCGGTCTATGTCGTGGCCGGTTCCTCCGGGCAAATCAGCGGCGGCGACCTGGATCATCCCGTGAAGTTTCTGTCCACCAACGTCCTTGGATCGCTCGTGCTCGACTTCAACGGCCATCGGCTCGACGCCGCCTTCATCGACGACAAGGCGGTCGTTCACGACAACTTCACCATCATCAAAGGACCGGAAGCAGGCGCTGCCCCGCGCTGAACTTTCTGCTGTTCACAAGACTCGCGCGTAGAGGAACGGCTCAGCCAAAAACAAAACCCCGCCTGACGTCAGCCAGGCG
>Ga0163144_10023210_pt1 | contig 12260 bp, 10 predicted proteins | sample OliLak19BULKMAT1_FD_123175 | JGI IMG/M metagenome (GOLD analysis project Ga0163144, IMG submission 123175) | Freshwater microbial mat bacterial communities from Lake Vanda, McMurdo Dry Valleys, Antarctica - Oligotrophic Lake LV.19.BULKMAT1 | ecosystem: Environmental > Aquatic > Freshwater >...
CGATTAACTTTTAACTATTAGCTTTTAGCTTTTAGCTAAAAACTTCCAAAGAAGCAAACAAAAAAGCTAATAGCTAACAGCTAACAGCCCCCCCCCCATAAACAGTTCCTAAAATTACCAAATAAAAAAAATGGCAAAAATCGTAGTATTTGATGAAGAGTCTCGCCGCGCCCTTGAGCGTGGTGTTAATGCTCTTGCTGACGCAGTACGGGTAACTCTTGGACCTAAAGGTCGCAACGTTGTTCTTGAAAAGAAATATGGCGCTCCTCAGATCATCAATGACGGTGTGAGCATCGCTAAAGAAATTGAATTAGAAGATCCTTTAGAAAATGCAGGCGCTCAACTAATTCGCGAAGTTGCCTCTAAAACCAACGACGTAGCAGGCGATGGTACAACTAGTGCCACTGTTTTAGCTCAAGAAATGATTCGTGAAGGACTGAAGAATGTCGCCGCAGGTGCAAACCCAGTTGGCGTCCGTCGCGGTATCGAAAAGGCAGTTGCTCACTTGGTTGATGTAATTGCTCAAAAAGCTAAAGCTGTTGATTCCAATGCAGAGATCGCTCAAATCGCGACAATTTCATCTGGGAATGATTCCGAAATTGGTGAAATGATTGCTCATGCAATGGACAAAGTTGGCAAAGATGGTGTAATCACCGTTGAAGAGTCCAAGTCACTTACAACCGAATTAGAAGTTGTCGAAGGGATGCAACTTGACCGCGGTTATATCTCTCCTTACTTCGTCACTGATAACGAACGTCAGTTGGTAGAGTTTGAGAACGCTAAAGTCTTGATTACTGATAAAAAGATCAATGTAATCCAAGACCTCGTTCCAATTTTGGAAAAAGCAGCCCGTTCAGGCTCTCCTCTCGTGATCATCTCTGAAGATGTCGAAGGTGAAGCTCTGGCAACTCTAGTTGTAAACAAGCTCAGAGGTTCTCTAAATATCGCTGCTATCAAGGCTCCTGGATTTGGCGATCGCCGTAAAGCAATGTTGCAAGATATTGCGGTTCTCACTGATGGTCAGGTAATCTCTGAAGATACTGGTTTGGAACTTAGTGCGGCAACTCTCGAAATGCTTGGCACTGTTCGCAAGATCACTATTTCTAAAGATAAAACCACGATCGTCTCAGATATTGCTAACAAAGCTAATATTGACAAGCGGGTTGCTCAAATTCGTAAAGAATTGGATCTCAGCGACTCTGACTATGATAAAGAAAAGCTGCAAGAGCGCATTGCTAAGCTCTCTGGCGGCGTAGCTGTAATCAAAGTCGGTGCAGCAACTGAAACTGAACTCAAAGATCGCAAACTTCGTATCGAAGATGCCCTCAACTCAACTCGTGCTGCGGTTGAAGAAGGTATCGTCCCTGGTGGTGGTGCAACCCTTGCTCACCTCGCTGTTGAATTAGCAGAATTCAAGGCAACCTTGAAGAACGAAGAAGCGATCGGTGCAGAAATTGTATCTCGCTCTTTATCCGCACCTCTTCGTCAAATCAGCGATAACGCTGGGCTTGAAGGAACTGTAGTAGTTGAGAAAGTCAAAGGCATGAGCTTTAATCATGGTTTTGATGCTCTTAAAGGCAAGTATGTTGACCTAATCGCAGCTGGAATCATTGACCCCGCTAAGGTTGTCCGTTCTGCATTGCAAAACGCAGCTTCTGTTGCTGGCATGGTCTTGACCACTGAAGCTCTTGTTGTCGAGAAACCAGAAAAGAAATCTGACGCTGGTGCTGCTGGTGGAATGGGCGGCATGGGTGGAATGGGCGGCATGGGTGGAATGGGCGGCATGATGTAAGTGCTCGCTATTTAGCCAATATTTAGCCAATATTTAGCCAAAAAGAAAAGGGGGCGCAAAAGCGTCCCCTTTTCTTTTTGAGATGTAATTATGATTCCTACGGTTAAGATTTATAGAGATCAAAATATAACTTTAAAATAATTTATTTTATGACTCAAATAACTGAGCCAATCTTACTTCCAAATAATTTAGAAGATGCCACCGAGCAAGCGATCGCTGCTACTCATCAAGCGATCGCGGCTGGGGGGAATCGGATCATCGTTGACCTTAGATTTCCTGAACTCAAATCCATGCCGATCGCTTATCAATTTGCGGGTAGTTTTAATCATCTCTATGGCAAAGAATGGCAAGCAATTTTTTCAGATGCGGGGGCAGCAGCATTGGCAAAACGCGAGTGGGCTGAACTGGATGTATCAGTGCGTGGAGTTAATGAAGGACGAAGGGCGATCCGAGAAGAGGATAAAGCCTTTTTGTTGATTGAGCCAACCTCGGTTGAAGTTGAACTGGTGGAAAAGTTAGCGCAGCTAGCTGGCGATCGCCCCTTTGTGATGCTCAATCCCCGTCTTGAAAATAGTGAAGTGGGCTTAGGCTTGTCGGCAAGGCAAATGCGCGATCGCTTTTTAAGTACTTTTGAAACCGCCTACTACATCAAGCCGTTAGAGCTTGGGGCTTTATGGCGCTGCTATCCGCAAACATGGCAAATATGGCAAGAAACTGAGGAGGGGATGAGATCGATGGCTGAAGTAGCTCAACGTCCATCTAGTGACGATATTGATCGCTTATTCAAGCAAAAGACTGGCAAACAGTCAGGTTCATTTTTAGGACGTTTGCAACAGTTCTTTAATGCTTTAGCGCGATAGAACACTCATCAATCTGATTAATCCAAAAAGTAAAGTTATTGCTTTGCGGTTCCTTTACTTTCTAGGTTAAGTTGAGGGCCTTGTCAATTGAGTTAGGCGATTTCTTGAAAAGATTTTACCGTGGGTGTGCCGCGCTTCGCGCGGCACACCCACATTTTGGTTTTAATAAATCGGGTACTTTTATTGTTAGATATCACCTTAGTTGAGATGAGTTAGTTCAGAGGTAAGAAATTTACGATTACCTTTAAAATTGTCATCTAGAGCGTTATTAAGTAAAACTAATGTAGTCGAAGAATTTTGCTCGAAACCTATATGTTCATAAAACTGTTGCTGATGTGTGGTCATTAAATAAACCCGCTCGACATCACAAACATTGGGATGTGCTAACACCGTTTGGACTAACTTGCGCCCTAAACCTGCACCTCGATAATTTGGATCAATTACTACATCCCAAATTGTCGCTCGATAAATGCCATCACTAGTGGCGCGAGCATGGCCAATTAACTGATTCCCATCCCATACAGTTACGACTGGCTTAGAGTTAGCGATCGCGATCGCCATACCTGCTAAAGTTCTCTCCTTTGCCCAAAAGGCTCCAGATCTTAATAATCTTTGTAGTTGTTCTAAATCGACTTCTTCGTGGCGATCGCTAAAGCGAATGTGGCGATGATCCATATGCTTTACTTCCCGCATTTATTAACCCATTTGATCAAAAGGTTTGCACATTGCTGATCACACCAATGTATCTATTTTTGCTATCTAAAATCACAAAAGAGGACGCAAAGCGTCCTCTTTTGTGATTATTGTAAATTAATGCTTACTTGCTGGGTTGCCACGGCTCAGGCAAATAAACTTTCTTGGCTAAGCCAAGCGTCTTAAGCAGATTGATCACGCCCCAAGTTGGATCAATTTCCCACCATTTCAGACCAGCACGTGCCGACTTCGGATAAGCATGATGATTGTTGTGCCATCCTTCTCCATAGGTCAAAATCGCTGCCCACCATAAATTTGTGGAATGATCAGGAGTCTGTTCAAAGTTTTTGTAACCCCATTTGTGACAAGCAGAGTTGATCAACCAAGTGCTATGCCAGAGAAACACTGAGCGTACAGCCACTCCATATACCAAGAATGATGCACCTAGCCCCGCAAACACTTTTTCACCAATCAAGTAAATTAAGGCAGCTAGTGGCACTTGCAAGAGCAAGAAGTAAGTATCTAGAAACTTGTAGTAAGGATCATCGGCGAGGTCGGGCGCATATTTGCTGTAGTTTGAGCGCTGAAAATGTTCAGGCTTGGAGTACATAATCCACATGATGTGGCTCCACCAAAAGCCTTTATTTGCAGAGTAGGGATCTTTCTGATTATCTTCTGTAAAACCGTGGTGCTGACGATGTCCTCCCACCCAAAATACAGGCCCACCTTGCAAGGCTAAAGCGCCGATGGTAATGATAATGTATTCTAACCACTTAGGCACTTGAAAGCTACGATGGCTGAGTAATCGGTGATATCCTAGAGTGATGCCGATGCTACCAAGCAACCAATGTAAGAAAACTGTAAGAATTACAGCTTGCCATGAAAAGTAAAAAGGTGCAGCTAAGGCAGCGAGATGAAAAGCACTGAAGAAGAAGACATTTGTCCAGTTCAGTTTCGGTTCAGTTGAGATGGCTTCAGTAGTGGCAGTCATGAAATAACAACTTTCTAAGGGTGGAGAGGATAAGGGTGGAGAGGAGATGCAAGTATCACTTACAGTTATATCTCAAGTTTAACCGCTTTTTAAGTAATAATGCAAGTAGCACTTGCAAATCATCACAATGGTACATGCGCCCATGTCTGTATCTCGAATTCCTACTCGACAACGCATCGTGAATACAGCGCTAGAGTTATTTGCCAGCAAAGGAATTACCGAGACAACCACGCGACAAATTGCTGACTTTGCTCAAGTTAATGAAGTAACTTTATTTCGTCATTTTGGCAATAAGCATGGTTTATTGCTAGCAGTACTGCAAGAATGTCTGCAAAAATATTTGGTGTTGGCTGAAGTAGGAGAGTCGTTCATTATGTCCGATATTTCTAGTCAGAGCGATTTACGGCGATTTTTAAAATATTATATCCAGAGTTCTTTACGAGCGTTAGAAAGTGTGCCTGAGCTTGTCCGATCGCTCATAGGTGAAGCAGGACAATATCCGCTTGAAAGCCGTCAAGCTCTTGCCCAAGGAATTAATCAGGTCAATCAAACGATCGCTACAGCCATGCACGATGTGTTAGCAAATTCGCGTCTGCAATATGCTTTGCCACCGATTAAGCTAGCTAACTTGCTGAATACTTGTATTTTGGGCTATGCAGTACTTACTTTGACCAGTGATGTGCAGACAATTTGGAGCGATCGCAATGAGTTTATTAATACTTTGGTCGATATGTTAGTTCAAGAAGTCAGCCCGATCGCCCAAGCGCAACCAATAATTGATATTCCAGCGGAGACCTCTCGCGAAATTCTTTTGCAAGCTAAAAAGTTTGGGGTGAAAGACTATGCGATCGCTTATTTGCTATTTGGCACTGGGATTACAGCGCTCAGCATTACGCGGTTGCGCTTAAAAGATTATCAACAGCAAGCTAATCACGGTATTTTATTCACTAATGACTCTACTGATGATGCGCGTGATAATGCGCGGTCAGTACCACTCAATCAAAAAATCTTCGGTCATCGGTATGGCTCAGCCACCAATAATCCTCTTAGTGCCTATCTCAAAACTCGTAAAAATGATCTTAAGAAGGATCATAAAGATCTCAAAAATGACAATATTGATTCAATGTTTAATTCAATGTTTATTAGTGGCGATCGCAAGTCCTTATCTTTAGAAGAAATCGAACAACTTTGGGCACGATGGACACAGCCCTATCGCAATCTAGACGGATCACCGCTGATGATCGAGCAAGCTCGGCATACTTGGTGTATCGAGATGTTAGCCCGTGGCATTGATGTTGATAGTTTTTGCATTATTAGCGGCCTCAAAGCCATAGAATTAAAGGCTTATCAAATCCGTCTTAATCAAAAATTAGCGCTTGATAAAGCGATCGCTCTTGATTCTTAGCAAAATTCTTAGCAAAGTAATCACTTCATCGAAACCAATTTTTGTAAAGAGAATTGCTGATTTCATCTGGCTATTTTCACCAAGTTAATTATCTTAGTGTATAATTCGGGCGTTCTATGTACTCAACATTTGGGTTCATAGAATCAAGTATTTGTTCATTAGATTTCGTTAGATACGGAGCATCTTTTTTTTGAGAGGCAAACAGGTTGGCATTATCGGCATTCAGATCGGCACTTCCAATTGAAGTTTTGGGTAGGAAAGCAAAGTGAGAGTTCCCCTAGACTGTTATCGCATTCTTGGCTTGACACACCTGTCAGAAATCGACAAGATTCATCAAGCCCATCGAGATCGCCTGCTTTCTATGCCAAGGCGCGAATATTCTGATGCCGCGATCGCCTCTCGCAAGCGCATCCTCGATAAGGCTTACGAAATTTTGCTTGAGCATGATCAACTGCGCGGTCAGCCAAGTGTCACAAATGCAGCTAATGCCACGGCTACATTAGATGAGCCTGTTAGCGATCTTCCAGTTACCACACTGCCACCCCAAATTGAAGCCGACGAAAAAGACTTTGCAGGTTTATTGCTGATTTTGTATGAACTTGGGGAATCTGAAAAAGTCCTATTCCTTGCCAAACCTTATTACGACCCTGAGGAAGCAGAGCATCAGTCCTCTAGAATTTCACCGCATGATCCTGATTTACTGCTCTCTGTATCTTTATCTTATTTAGAATTAGGTCGCGAATATTGGAAACAGGGGGAATATGAATCGGCGGCAGGATCATTAGAATCTGCCCAAGAAATTTTATTGCGTGAAGGATTATTTCTTAGCATTCGTAGCGAAATTCAAGCCGATTTATTTCGCTTACGTCCTTATCGCATCCTCGAATTGTTAGCAACTCCTGACAATCATACTAACGAACATCGCAAAGGCATGTCACTTTTGCAAGAAATGCTCGATGCGCGTCGTGGTATTGACGGCTCAGGCAATGACTATTCCAGTTTAGGTATTGACGACTTTTTGCGATTTATTCAACAATTACGCAGCTATATGACAGTGATCGAGCAGCAAACTTTGTTTGAAGATGAAGCCCGTCGCCCATCCTCGGTTGCGACTTATTTAGCCGTATATGCCTTAATTGCGCGTGGCTTTTCTCAACGCCAGCCAGCCCTAATCCGTCGCGCCAAGGGGTTACTAGTTAAGCTAAGTGCCAAGCAAGATATATATCTCGAAAAAGCGGTATGTGCTTTATTGTTAGGACAAACTGAAGAGGCAAGTGCGGCGATTGATAATAGTGCGGAAGAAGATCAAATCGCTTTCATTCGTCAAAATTCTGAAGGTGCGCCCGATTTATTACCTGGGCTATGTCTGTATAGCGAACGTTGGATGCAAGAAGAGGTATATCCCCATTTTCGCGATCTCATGAGTCAAATCGTCTCTCTCAAAGATTATTTTGCTGACGAGCAGGTGCAATCATACTTAGAAGAGTTACCAAATACTGGAGCGCTATCATCCGACTGGACTTCGCCTGTGGGTGGAGATCGCGTATCCACCACTTTAGGTGACGTACCACCATTAAAAAGCGATCTTGAGAATAGCGCTAGTAATGAACCAAAACTCTCTAACTATGCTCCTGAAATTCCAAATCGTTTTCAGCGCTCCGCTACACCTGTCCTTGATCGTTCTATCGCCTCTAATGGCAATGTCAATATTTCACGAGATTTGCCGAAGTCTCGACGTCTTAGCAATGTTCCACCTGCACGCAGTACTGCAAAAGACGGTTCTGAAACTGTCAAAGAAATTAAGCGTCCAAGTGCGCCATTTAATTCAGCATCACCTAATTCAGCATCACCAAAACGCAAATTTAGTATTGGTCGTTTAGCCGCCGTAATTGCGATCGCGATCGCCTTATTCGGTAGCTCTATATGGTTAGTCGTTTGGGCATTTCGCTCATTAAGTGGTGCATCCCGCTCAGAAGCATTTGTAACCTTGGAAAAGCCGATCACTTCCTTAGTTGAAGCAATCAAAGAAAATAGCCCAGTCGCGATCGCTCGCCCAGGACTCCTAGATAAAGAAAATGCCACTAAGGTAATCGAAGCATGGCAAGTAACTAAATCTAAAGCGCTTGGCAAAACCTATGAAGACAATCTCTTAGAAGAAATTTTGGCTGAGCCTGCACTTGGCGATTGGAAAGGACGCGCTAAAGAGCTTAAAGCCACTAACTCTTATTTACAGTATCAAGTAAAATCAAGTGAAATTGATAAAGTCACTACTGATGGTGATAGCAAAGCTAAGGTATTAGCCAAAATCTCGGAGTCTCGCAATTTCTTTAATAATGGCGAACTTGATCGGGGCGCATCAAAAGAAGATTCTAACTACACGGTTGAATATGATTTAGTGCGAAAAGATAATAAATGGCTAATTCGCGAAATGTTAGTTTTCTAAAGTCTGATGGCTATTTGGGCTGATGACTATTCGGGCTGATAGCTATTATTAAAGTATCGTCCCTATGCCTAACCCTTAAGGATCTACGCATGGGGACGATTGATTAAACGCACTTTAATTTTAGAATTTTAGAAATCCTCTGGAGCTATATCATCATCTTCAGACTCAATCTCTTCAGGCACAACCTTAGTTGCTGAAACCGCTACACCTGCTGACAATTTCTCGCGTATTTGCTTTTCGATATCTTGAGCAAATTCTGGTTTGTCTTCCATATACTTGATCGTGTTATCTCGACCTTGTCCGATGTTGTCGCCTTGATAGCTATACCAAGCGCCTTTACGAACGATGATACTCATTTCTTCGGCAAGATCGACAATGCATCCAACTGCAGAGATACCTTTACCAAAGATAATGTCAAATTCCGCAATACGGAAAGGTGGCGCAACCTTGTTCTTAGCAACTTTGACCTTAGCCCTGATCCCATATTCCTCTGTACCCTTTTTCAGGGTTTGGATGCGACGAATGTCGAGACGTACAGAAGAATAAAATTTTAGAGCAGTTCCGCCTGTGGTTACTTCAGGGCTGCCGTAGGTTACACCAATTTTTTGGCGCAATTGGTTCAAGAAAATGACGATACAGTTGGATCTACCAACATTAGCTGTGATTTTGCGGAGAGCTTGACTCATCAAACGCGCTTGCAGACCAACGTGAGATGCACCCATTTCACCTTCAATTTCAGCACGAGGAACTAAGGCAGCAACCGAGTCGATCGCAATGATATCTACTGCCATTGAGCGGACAAGGTTATCAACAATTTCGAGCGCCATTTCGCCCGAATCTGGCTGAGAAATCAGCAAGTTATCAATATCTACACCAACATTAGCTGCATAAGTAGGATCAAGGGCGTGCTCAGCATCGACAAAGGCAGCAATACCACCGCGTTTTTGGACTTCAGCGATCGCGTGCAGCACTAAGGTAGTTTTACCTGAGCTTTCTGGCCCATACACTTCGATCACTCGTCCTTTGGGCAACCCGCCGCCGAGGGCGAGATCGAGCGGTAATGCACCACTAGGGATAGTCTCAACCCGCATATTAGTAGCATCACCCAGACGCATGATCGCGCCTTTGCCATGATCTTTCTCGATTTTTTGCATAATCGCATCGAGAGCCTTCTTTTTCTCAGGACTCATGCTTGATTTTGAGGCTTGTGCGCTTGAGCCCGTCTTATCAACTTGCGCTGTCGTAGAGGAATTTTTCGCCATTGCCGTTCGAGTTTTCGTCTAATACTTCTGCCTTATTATGACACTAACAAACCCAGAAAGTAGAGAGGATGCCGCCCTCTACTTTCTAGTTTTTATATAAAAGAAACGCAACATTTGCGAATTCTAATGTCAAAATTGGAATAAGTAACTTTATTTAATGGTCTACCATTATGTCGGCGGAATATCCACCAGTAATGTTGGTGGACGCTTATAACGTGATTGGCTTTTGGAAGCACTTGCAGGAGATTCGAGATCTGCAGGGGTTTGATATTGCGCGATCACATTTAACCGAGACGATGGTGAACTTTAGCGCGTATCACGGCTATAAAACGATATTGGTATTTGATGCTTATGTGCAAGCAACACCTGCTAAAGCCGAAAAAATAACCAAAAACCTTAAACTGTATTTTACTGACCACAACGAAACTGCGGATACTTATATCGAGCGTCAATGTGGCAAATACCGACGCGATCCACTCAGGCATTTAAAAAGAATTATCGTCGTCACTTCCGATCGCGCACAGCAATTAACTGCCGTCGGATTTGGGGCAGAGTGGTTATCTGCACCAGCATTAGAACAAGAAGTAGAAGCAACTATGCGATCGGTACAAAGTCGCCAAAAGAATCAAAAAGCGAATACTAATAATCTGCTTGGTAATCGAATAGATAGCGCCACTAAAGCTCAATTAGCGAAGTGGAGAAATAGTCTGAATTAAGCTTAGTTCGATAAAGTATGTGTCACTTTACATCGACCATTTTACTCAATTGTTATACAAGAACATTAGAAATATTGGAGTTCCATTCGATATTTTGGTAGTAACTAATGAAGATCTCGAAAAATATAAGGATAATGGAGGGTCTGATTTATCAAGAAATTTTGTCCGAAGGGAAAGAAGTTTATGCCCTTTGAGAGTTCAGTCGATTTGGTGCAATTTGGTACAATAGTGGCTATTAAAAGTGAGAATTTGGTTGACGATCGCCTAAGCCAATAAAGATTAAGCGATCGCCGTAGGTGTTACGCCTCAGTAAGTTATGCCTCAGTAAGTTATGCCTCAATAAACAGATCGTTGCCTTCTTGAGTAACAGTAAAACTTGCTACATTGGCGGGAGATTTGCCCAAAGCGAGCATGTTCTGGGCAATCTCAGGCAAAGGGATACCAACAAAATTTTCTACCCATGCAACGTTTTTGCCACCACAGATTTCAAACTGGGAACCATGGAAGGGGCAAGTAATAACACCATTTTCAAATTTACCTTTGGCTAAGGGAAGTCCGAAGTGAGGACATTTATTGGCGATCGCGCAATGTTTATCACCAACTTTTGCCACGAGCACAGATTGACCGTTGGCTTTGGTCTTCAGGACTTTGCCAGCAATAACATCAGCAGTGGTAGCGATTTTGACTTTAGCCATAATGAAAGACTCCTGAAATATAAAAGATTTTTAAAGTTCTGGGAAATAACTACCCGATCATACAGGATCTCACGTTTGTGCAGCGGAGTTACAGCGCACAGCTTTCTTTATAAGTAGGTGAACATAACTAAAGGGTCGCAGGGCAAAGCCCCGCTTTGGCTTTCACCAGTTGTTTACGTCTAATCAAATAACAAACAATTTGATGCTTTTAGGTAGAATTCAAAGCACTATATCCGCGATAATAATTTTGAAGCGCGATCGCGTCTTCAATAATTGCCAATATTGTTAGCAGATATCTGACTTCATGTTCACTTTCGCACTGCCCAAAGGCTCACTGTTAAAAGATTCCATTAGCTTACTCCAAGCAGTTGGACTCGACTTTAGTGCATTTTTAGATGCCTCTAACCGTCAATTGCAAATTACTGATCCTACAGGAACCGCAAAAGCACTGCTAGTAAGAGCGCAAGATGTACCTGTGTATGTGGAATATGGACAGGCGCAAGCTGGTATCGTCGGTGAAGATGTACTCCGCGAAAAGACTCCTAAGGTTGCCAAGTTACTTGATTTAGGATTTGGTGGTTGTCGGATGTCGATCGCTGTTGCAGGAGAGAGCCGCTATCGATCACCGCTAGACTTGCCTCCGCATAGCCGTATTGCTTCTAAATATGTTGGTTGCGCCCGCGCTTACTTTGACAGTATCGACCTACCTGTGGAAATCATTCCTCTCTATGGCTCCGTTGAGCTTGGGCCAATTACAGGAATGGCTGAGGCGATCGTGGATTTAGTTTCGACAGGACGCACTCTTAAAGATAACGGACTGATCGAAATTGAAGTTTTATATCAAAGTACAGCTCGACTAATCGGGCATCCGCTTAGTTATCGTTTATATAGCGATCGCTTCAGTAAATTAATGAATAAGATGCAAGTTTCTCTATAGAACCCATTTAAGATCTTAATAAAATAATCAAAAGCTAAAAAGAAAAGTTCGCCAATTCAAATCTCCAGTTTTGCGATCGAGATCCACTCGATAAAAGCGATCAAAAATGCGATTTTGTTGTTCCAGCGAAATTCCGATTCCTGTATCTTTCGCCTATCATTACAGCGACAGTGCGATCGCCAAAGTCTGTCAACCAGCGATCGCATTTTTCCAATATCAAGCCAAATATCAATTAGCCAACAGCCAAAGCATTTAGAGGTTGAATGGTCTTTAGATCGTCATTTTCAGATTGCTGAGCATGATAGAGATCCCAAGACTGTTGAAGATTCATCCAAAAATCAGCCGAAGTGGAAAAGAATCTAGATAGGCGTAAGGCGGTGCTGGGAGTAATGCCACGACGACGGTTTACAATCTCATTTATCCGTTGATAGGGAACGTGGATCGCGTCGGCGAGGTCGCGCTGTGA
>Ga0163144_10023211_pt1 | contig 12260 bp, 8 predicted proteins | sample OliLak19BULKMAT1_FD_123175 | JGI IMG/M metagenome (GOLD analysis project Ga0163144, IMG submission 123175) | Freshwater microbial mat bacterial communities from Lake Vanda, McMurdo Dry Valleys, Antarctica - Oligotrophic Lake LV.19.BULKMAT1 | ecosystem: Environmental > Aquatic > Freshwater > Lake...
AATTAATCCTTCGTCGCAGCCCGGTGTCTTTCCCATCGTGTATCGCGCCAGCAACGCCATCGGTGATGTCACGATCTCAGAGCGAACGGTCACGCTCAGGCCCCAGGCAGGGCGCTGCGCGTTCGCGAATCGACGCATCGTGAGCCCTGTGCCGGGCACAAACATCTACACCTACGACACGCGCCTGGGCGATGTCGATGGCCCGTGGACCAGTGCGTGCTTTACTACAACCCCCACCGGCAATGACGTCTGGTTCCGCTTCAACGCGACCCAGAGCGGCACGCTCAGCCTGAGCACCTGCAACAGCGACACCGGCGCGACCGCCACACAGCCCGACACGCTGCTGGGCATTTGCGGCCGCTGCGGTGACACGGGCTTCTCCATCTGCGGCGATGATGTGGGCGGATGCGGTCTGGGCACGCGCCTGACCAATATCCCCGTGGTGGCCGGGCAGGAATACAACATCCACGTGCGGGCGTTTTCGGGCGACATCGTCAATGGCCGGCTCGAGGTGACTTTTACGCCTGCGGTCGTGCCGCCGACGTAGAACACGACCCCGGCCGGGGGCGGGCAAGCCTTTGACAACCGCCAGCAGTCCATCGCCCTCTCGCTGGTGACGCGCCGCCCGGGCATCGTTGGCCTTGGTGTGCCGGTGCGCCTGTTTGCATATTCGCGAACGATCTTCACCATGGGCTTGCTGAGCGGGGGCGGGTGGCTGCCGCTGGAGGGCCAGGCCTTGCCGATCAACGCCAACGAGGCGATGTTCGCCGAGCTTGGTACCACCTTCGGCGGCAACGGCCAGAACAACTTCGCCGTCCCTGACCTTCGCAACCGCGCGATCGTCGGCTCGTCGGCAGCGTGGCCCGTCGGCGAGGTTCGCGGGAGCAACTTGCTGACCCTGACCGCGGCGCAGATGCCAGCTCACACGCACACGTTCGTTGCGTGCAGCCTCAGCGATGTCGCAGGCGCGGGCCCGTCGCTGCGCGCTGATGGCGAGCTGACCGCCGACGACATCATCGTGTTCATCAGGTGGTTCGTTGGCGGCGATACCCGCGCCGACATCGCACGCTCAGGGCAGCAGCCAACGCCCGACGGCGAGTTCACCGCCGACGACATCATCTTCTTTGTCAGCCGCTTCGCGGCGGGGTGCTAGGGGGGCAAGGTGCCGAGGGCGCGACGGGGCGGCGGGCCGCGGGTGTGCCGCTGGCTCAGTAAACGGCCAAGCGGCTTCGCAGGCGCTCGGCGACTTCTGCAGGCATTGGTCCGAGCTGGGCGTGGGACCCGCTGTGGTCGTGAGTGTGGCCTGGGCTGTAGTCGTGAGCGTGCCTTATGCTCAGAAAGTCAACCGCGGGCGTGATGCCGACACCGGCGGCGTCTTGATCGGTCTGCAGGCGTTTGGCACGGCGGAAATGGTCCATGATCTTGTGGTTCAAGATGCCCGTCAGCCACGTCAGCTCGCTCGATTGGCCCGCAAAGCGCTCCTTGGCAGCAAGAGCCGCGGCGAACGACACCTGGATGATGTCCTCGGCGGCCTGCGGATCGCGCAGGCGGCGGAGGGCGAAGCGTCAGTGCGACTCGCCGTGCAGCTCAACCCACCGAGAAGGGTCGAGCGTCACACCCGCTGTGGGTGAACCAGCGGCATCCGTGGAACGGTGGTGGGGGTCCATACTGGGCAAGTGTACAGTTGCAACTCACCGGCGATTCGACCTATGAGCGATCAAGACCCTTCAGCAAGCAACCACTCAGGACCGCACGACGGCCCCGCCACGCCTCCAGCGCAAGCCGGCGGACCCCGCGGGATCATGGGCGGCTTAGGCATCTTCGTTGGGCACGTGGTCAAGGGCATCATGACCGACGTGACCAAGACCACCGAAACCGTTGGCCAAGGTGCGCACGCCGAGCCGGTTCAGACCACACTTGGCCCGGGCGTACGGCGGGTTGAGATCACAGAAGAGGTAGAGGCGACCGCACCGCGCGACGGACGGCCCGGGCAGGTCATCACTCGCCGGACGACCGTCGAAGAGGTGCGGATCGATCAGCCGCCGCCGAGCCACAGGCCAACAACAGCTCCGCAGGGTGCCGACCCGTCTGGCGCATTGAGGGACGATTCAACGACCGATCCAACGGCTTGAGCTAGGTAAGCGCAACTTGGCCGAGCGTAAGTTGGTTGAGGCCAAGAGCAGATCTGCTCGCAAGTTCGCCTAGGCCTACTTGTCATCGCGCCGGTAGTTGGTCTTGCCGCGGTCGCGGGCCTTGCTGCGCTGGTCGCGGGCCTGGGCGCCGGTCTTGGAGCCGTGCTTGATCTGGTCCCAGTCCAGGTTCAGCGCGCCGCCACCGATGCTGACCCCGCCGGCCTCGTCCAAGCTCACGACGCGGCCCTTCTTGTCGTAGACCTGCTTGGCCTTGGCGCGGTCGCGTCCCTCGGCATCGGCGATGACCAAATCCATCTGTCGCAGCGCGAGGTCAACCTTGGTGATCGTCACGTTGACGCGGTCGCCCGAGGCGAAGCTGCGTCCGCTGGCGAGGTTGACCAGCGCGCCCGATCGCGCATCGATCCGCCAGGCGCCCGCCCGCCCGTCCTTGCCCACGGGCAAGTCGGCCTGCTTGATCATGCCCTCGATGAGGTACTTGTCCAGCTTGATGAACACGCCCGCCTGGCTCACACCCGTGACCAGCGCCAGGTACGTCTCGCCCACATGGTCGCTGAGCAACTGCATGACCAGGAAGCTGCGCAGGCTGTCCTCGGCCTCCGAAGCGCGGCCCTCGGTGATGCTGCAGTCCTTGCCAACCTTGACCAGATCGTCGTGGCTCGGCACCAGCTTGATGGTCTGGGGCGAGTGCATCAGCGTGTCGCCGAGTTTCTTGAACTCATCGTCGGTGCGGGCGATCTCCGAGCCGTTGTTGGTCAGGCTCAAATACGCGGCAATAGCGCGGTGCACCGTGAGGTCCGGGTACCGGCGGATCGGGCTGGTGAAGTGGGCGTACGCGTCGCTGGCGAGCGCAAAGTGCCCGACCAGCGCGGGCGAATACTCGGCCTTGGTCAGCGTGCGCAGCACGGCAAAGTGAACCGCTGGCGCCGCGGCGGTGCCCTTGGTCGCGTCCAGCAGCTTCTGCAGCTCCATGCGCGTGGGGTTTTTGGGGATCGCGAACCCCGCGACCTTGGCGGTCCCGCGCAGGTTGTCGACATCACCGGGCACGGGCTCTGGGTGGATGCGGCGCAGGAGCGGGACCTTGAGGCGCGCAAACAGCCGCGCGACGACCTCGTTGGCCTCGACCATGAACATTTCGATGAGCGTGTGGGTGAACGCGTCGTCCTCGGGCTGCGCGTCGATCACACGCCCGTGCTCGTCAAAGACCAGCTCAACGCTGGGCAGCTCAAGGTGGATCATCCCCGACGCGCGCCGGCGCAGGCGGATCGCCTTCGCGCACGCGTCCATCTCGCGCAGCAGGCCCAGCAGCTCGTCGGTGTAGCGCGGCTCGGTCTTGGCATGCCGGCGGGCCTCGGTCGTGTCGCCCTCAATCAGCGCCTGCGCCTCGAGATACGTCAGGCGCTTGCGGCTGTCGATCAGCGTCTGCGACACGCCGCTGCCGACGATCTCGCCGCGCGCGTTGTAACGGTGCAGCGTGCTCTTGCAAAAACGCGGCACGCCCTCTTGCAGCGAGCAGATGCCGTTGCTGAGCACCTCGGGCAGCATCGGGATGACGTGCCGGGGTAGGTAGCAGCTGTTGCCACGGGCCGCGGCCTCAACGTCAAGCGGCGAGCCGGGCGGGATGAAGTGGGCCACGTCGGCGATGTGCACGCCAAGCTCCCACCCGCCGCCATCAAGCCGCCGGATGCTGATCGCGTCGTCGTAGTCCTTCGCGTCCGGCGGGTCGATGGTCAGGATGAACTGCTTGGTCAGGTCCTCGCGCCCCTCGAAGGGCTCTTGCCCCGCCTTCCAGCGCTCGATGGACTCGTGAAACTTGTCGCTGGCCGCGCTCGCTTGCTCAACGCACGCGTCAGGAAACTCGCGCGGGAGCGCAAACGCCTCGATGACCGCCTGAGTCTCGACGTCGGGCTTGCCGGCCTCGCCTAGCACCTTGGTGATAACCCCCTCGGGCAGAAAGTCGCCCTCCGGGTACGCGGTGATCTCGACGATGACCTTGAAGCCCTCGTAGGCGTTCTTGGCCTGCGGGTCACGCACGACAATCGGGTCGCGCAGCTCTTTGCCGTCGGGGTAGACAAGCCACTGCTGGCCCTGCTTGCGCAGCTCGCCGCTGAACGCCGCCCGCTTGCGTTTGAGCACCTCGACGATCCGCCCGGTGATGTCCTGCCCGCGCGGGCCGCCCTCGGTGCGGGTCAGCTCCACCTTCACGCTGTCGCCGCTGAGCGCGTCGGCCACGGCGTTGGGCGGGATGAAGATGTCACCCTCGCGGACCTTGGTCTCAGGCTTGACGAACCCGAAGCCCTTGGGGTTTTTCTTGAACGTCCCGGTCAGGAACTTGCCCGCCGGGGGCAGCCCGACAAGCTGCTTATCCGCAGGCCCGCTCAGCGTTACGCGTCCAGCCGCGACCAGGTCGGCCAGGTCCTTGGCAAAGTCTGGCTCGCGGTCGTCCTCCACCTGCAACTGCTCGATGAGTTGGGCGGATGACGAGGGCTCGTAACGCTCGTGGGCGATGTGGTCAAGCAATCGACGCGTGAAAGGGCCGGGCATGCAAGAGGATAGGGGGGCGTGGGCCGCCACGGGCCGGGCCCGGAAGGCACCTCCCCGCCACGAGGCCCCGACGGCCTGATTTCAGTGATCTCTCCGCCGCAAAAACAGCGATGCCCGCCGGGTGGGGCGGGCACGCCAAGTGGAGCCGGGGGGAATCGAACCCCCGTGCCAAGACGGTCGGCTGAGGACCTCTACGCGTGTAGCCGTTGATTTGCATTCAGTTCCGCCGCGCCCACGGCAGGCTCGACAGGTTCCTATCTCCCAGTAACTCCTCGCCGGACGCCCTGAGGGCGCAACGTCCGACCAGCCCGTTAATCATTGGCCTTGGCAAGCGACGGGCCGCGCTCACCTCAGCCTGCGGCCTTAATTAGGCCGCGAGGCGATAGTTGTTGGCAACTATTGCGGTGCATGCTTTTTACGTGGCCTGCATGCTCCACGACGCGCAATCCCCAGCGTCACACGCTCGGTCGAATCCATATCGGCCCCAAGGTTGTGACCCTGCTGGTCAGCTTCAATCAGAAACACCAACACTTTTCACCAACACTTTTCTTCAACGCTCTCTACCAACATCACCGCCTCAAACACTCGAACCACCGCCAACTTCTCAAAGACCGACAAACCAGACAAGCTTGGTCCAAACGAGTCGGCACCAAGCGGTGATTATACGCACGCCGCGACCGCGGGTTCATTGCGCCGGCGTTACCGAGCCACGCCCAGCAGCAGAAAGTTCGGGCCATCGATCCCTGTGACCCGCGGCCAGGTGCTCGCCGGGCGCCAGGCCCGCAACGGCCCGCGCGCATCAGCGTGGCAGCGCGCCAGCCCGGGCCCGCCCACCAGCACCAGGCGATGGATCAGCAGCAGATCATCGCTGGCATACTCGGCCTCTGCCGCCACGCCGGCGATCGCGTCAATGCACACACTGAAGCTCGACGGGCTCGCCTTCAGCAGCACGTCCGCGTCGCGCCACAAGTAAAAGCGCCGCTTGATGTGGTGACCCTCGACCGCTCGCGGCGGCTCACGCAGGCGGGCCAGCACACCCCCGGGCCCGTCGAAGCTCGGCTTCAGCGCTCGCCCCGCAGGGTCCGGCAACTCGCGGTCTAGCTCAGCGCGCAGCCCGCGCAGGTCTTCCACTCGTGCGCCATCGATCTGCACAAGCTGCGTCTCGGGCAGGTCACCAATGTGGTGGGCAAGCTGGCTGGCGGCCTCGGCCCGCTGCGCCGCCGACCGCGCGACGACAACAACATGCCGCTCGTCAAGCTCGGCCAGCGCCCGCTCTACCTCTGGCATCGGCGCATCATCAAGGGGCGGACTCTGCGCCGGCCCGGGTGCGGCGACCGCCACCGGCGAACGCCGTCCGCGCGCCGTGCCCGCACCGCCGCGCACGATGCCAGCTTCTGACCCCCCAACCACACCTGCTTGCGTCAAACTATTCTTTGCCACGGCACACCCCAAAGGCTCAAACGCACGCTTACGCCCCAACGCCGCAGAGCGCTAAGACGGTCAGCGGTTGAACACTGAGAGTGTGACGCATAACCCGCCCGCGGCAAGCATGATCGAGCCGCTCGCAGGGAAGTTTCCTCAAAATGTGGGTCATGCCACCCGCTGCGGTGCCAAGATGCGCGTTCCGGACGCGCCGTTCACGCGCCCGCGAGCTTCCGCAGCAACGAACCGACCGCCGCCTGGCCCCGCACGCCAACTGGCTGGGAGCCGAACTGGCCAGGTCTGTGAGCGAGCTGAACTGGCGAGATTCACCGGCGAGCTCTGCCCAGGGGCCACCCAGCGAAAGTCGCGTGTGGGCAAAGTCGTGTCAGGGTGTCAGGGTGTCGGGACCTCGGCCACGCCCTTGGGGTCGTACGGCAGCGTGCGTGTGCCCGACGCCGTGTCGTGGATGATCTCCGTCGGCTCGCGCACCGCAATCAGCGACTGCGGCGTGTACACGTTCACCATCTGCCCAGGCCCAGGGATCACCGCGACGCGCCCGCGCGTCAAGGCCACGACCACGCGGCGCTCACCCGCTGAACTGCCGCCTAACGCGCCGCCCGAACCGATCGCGCCAGGGCCACTGCCAGAGCCGGCGCCAGGCCCTGCGTTCATCGAGCGGACATCAACGCGAGACAGCCGCCCGACGCGCAGACGGGCCTGCCCGTCCAGCAGCACCAGCGCGCCCGCGTCGCCGCCGGTCCGCAAAGTGAACTTGCCGCTCGACTCTTGGTTCAGCTCGGCCAAGCGCCAGTCGGTGCCGCCCTCGGTCAGAACCTGCACCATCCCCGGCGTGCCAGAGAGCTCGACTACGCGCATCGCCACCTGCCGCCCACTGACGCTAAATGGGTCAAGCGCACTGCCCGCCGCCGGCGCGGGCTTGACGTCATTGCCCAGACGCTCTGAGGCACGGGCCAGCACGGGCAAATCGGGCGCTGCGGCTACTGCGGCCTGCTCGGGTGCTGCGATCGTCACGGATTCTGCGGCCCGCGCTGGACTTGCCGCGATCGGCGCGGTCGGCGCGAGAGATGCGAGAGGCGCAAGAGGTGCAAGAGGTGCAAGAGATTCAAAAGGCGCCGGCACGCTCGCGGGCTCAATCTCGGGCCGAAAAGCGGCCGTCGGCACCGAGGCGAGACCCTTACCCGCCGCCGCCACCGCCGCCGCGAACGGATCATCGCTCACCGGGGGCTTCACGCTCATGCTCGAACGGCGTCCATCGCCGCCAAGCCTCGGCCCACCCGTGTCTGTGCCCGTGGAAGCGCTGCTGGGCTCACTTGCGGGCCCACCTGCGGGTAAGTGCGGGATCGGCTCCGGTACCAAGGCGGCGAACGCGTCGGTTCCTGGTCGCTCGCTGGATGATGCCGGCGCTGGCAGCACCGCGATGCCCTTGAGCGCCGGGTCACTGGCCAGGCTCGGCAGCGCGAGGGTGCTCTCACCCGCGGCCTCGCGTGAGGTTGCAATCGTCTGCCCGGGCATTCGTGCCAGCGTCGGCGAAAACGGAGTAGAGGTAGTGGGGGAAGTAGAGGGCGTGGAGGGAGTGAGGGGCGCGGAGGCGCCCGCGGGTGCGGCGGCGAACTGAGGCGGTGCGATTTCTGCCGTAACTGCGACAGGCTCGGGCATGTTCGGCTCGAGCGCAACAACTTCAGGCGCGAGCACCACGGGCGCGAGCTCCAGCGGCGTCGCCTGCACCAGCGGCCCACTCATGCCCGACAGCGCCGAGGGCAACGCGGCGGTCAACTTCGGATCAAACTCGCTCCGCACCGGCGCGAGCACCGGCGCCTCAACAATCACTGGCGCAAGCACCGGTTCCGCTACGAGCACTGCCACCGGCAAGGGCTCGGCCAGCGTGATCACCGTCGGGGTCCGCACCGGCTGCACGGGCTGCTCAGGAAACCGCAGCTTCGGGAGTGGCGCGATCGCTGGCGGCACCTGCGTCGCCCCGCCCCCGCTCACGCCGGGCCGCACGCTGGGCTCACTTGATCGCAAGCGCTCGCTGCTCGCTCGGGCGGTGATTGGCTCTCTGTGCATCGCACGCGTTGTGCCCGCGTCGAGCACCACAGGTGAGGGCCGCACCGAATCGCCGCGCGCAAGCAACACAGGACGCTCATCGGGCACCGCTACCAGCGGCACGGCCGCAGGCGCGATCTGCACCAGTTCAAACGGCGCGCTAATCGGCGCAACAACCTGCGCGACCATCGGTGCTGCGGGCTCCGCGAGAACAGGCGAGGCGACCTGCGCGACCATCGGCGTTGCGGGCTCCGCGAGAAGGGGCGAGGCGACCTGTGCGACCATCGGTGCCAAGATGGGCATCGCAGGCTCTACGGTCGAGGGGGCGATCGCCATCGTGCTGCTGATCTCCCTCACCCCGCCGCCACCGACGACAATCACCGGCTCCACCACCGGCGCAACACTCTGGGGCGCAGCACCTAGGAGCGCACCACCGCCCACCTCGATGGGCGTAACCGTCGCGACCGTCGGCGATGCCAGCACCTGCGTCGCCGTTGCGTTCGAGCCGCCCTCGACTGTCGCCAGCACCGGCGCAATGACTTTGGGCCAGTTCAGCTGCGGCGTGCTCGGCTTCAGCTCGCTCGGCTCAGCCGAGGGCACCAGCGCCGCCCGAATGTCCAGCCCTGCGGGGCGTTTGCGCGGCCCCTCAGGGATCATCACCCGCGCGCCATCAGCCGCCGCCGCCGCCGCGGTCGCGACCGCCGGCGCAGGCTGCCCGGCCATCTGCGGCAGCGTCCTGGCAACCCGAATCCGGGGCTGGCGCGCCAACTCTTCAAGCTCGATCATCGCCGGCTTCGTCGGCCCGCGCGCCAGACGCTGCTGCGCCCCAGGCCTTGCGGAGATCCGCCCTTGCCCCGCCGCGCCGCTGCCGACAACAAACGTGCCGCCGGTTGGCGCACCAGGTGCGGGCGCAGCAGGTCGTGTGGTTGCCGGAGTGGTGGGGGCGGTGGGGGTGGCGGGAGTCGTGGGGGTCGTGGGGGTCGTGGAGGTGGTTGGGGTGGCGGGATTGACGGTCGTTGCCGGTTCGGCCAGCAGGCTCGCGCCAGTCACACTCAGCGCCAGCCCCGCGGCCAGCGCCAACCGTGCTGTACCCCGCGCGCCAACGCCGCCGCCAACATGCCCGGCACGCTGGCTGACCCCGCCGACCTTCTTGACGCCCAACGAGTTGATAGCCATGGTGTTGTCCGTGAAATCGATTTCGCCCGCACCCGCCGAACATTCAGACCATCCGCCTCCGGCAAGCTCCACCGCTGTTCGCGATCTCAAGCCGTCCCGGGCAACCTTCCATCGGCCAGATTACGCCTCAACCAACCAATACAAGCCCATCCCCCGCGCACACCCCAAGTCACGGCACCGGCGGCAGCGGCTCGGGCCGTACCTGCGGCTCGTCACCTTGCCCCGGTAAAGATGCGGGCGCGCTCGCCGGGCCCCGCGCACCCTTCGCAACCGGAGATGCCACGTCCGTACCGCTCTTCGCGTTCGCCTTCGCTGCGGCGCTGCCGTTAGCTTGGACTTTGCTCGTGGGCCCTGCCGGAGTCTTCGCCGGCACCGGGCCATCAACCTCAAAGGCATCAAACGCCGACGCGGCTGAAGCGTTCACGCTCTGGCTCTGCGTCATCACCCCACCTGCTCCGCCGTTTGTCGTCAGCACAGGTGTGGGCACCGCGATGCTCGTGGCGCGCGACGGCGCAGCGGCTCCCGCCGCGTTAACCCCCGCCAGACCCGCGCCCACCCGCACCCCCGGCCTGGCCGCCGTACCAGCCCCGGCCATGCCGCTACCCGCCGAAGCTCCGGCCGGTCCTGTCACTCCGTCGTCAGCGCGCAAGATAATCCGCCCGCCGCTTGCACCAGCACCTGTACCAGCCCGCACCGCCGAGCGCGTCGGGATGTTGGACCTTGTCGTCGGCTCACCCAGCGCCACCAAGCTTCCGACCACCAGCTCGCCGCGCAGTATGTCATTGGCGCTCAGGTTCATGGGCAGCAGCCCGCGCTGCTGGGCCGTGGTCACCAGCGCGTCAGAGCTCATGCGCGGGTCGAAGCGTTCGCCGCGGGCCCGCAGCAGCGCGCGGGCAAAGGCGGCGGGCGTCGCGGGCGTGTCGCCGCTCTCGGGCGCATCAAGACCCACAAGCCCAAAGCTCCGGGCCTGCCCAAGCCGGGCGGAGTAGTCAGGGCCGACGCGCTTGTTGGCCGAGATCAAGATGCCCGCGAGCATCTCGTCCCAGGTTGTCACCGCCTTACGCTCAAGGCGGTCAAGGAACTCAAGCTGGTTGACCGGGTCGCCGTCGATGTCAGCGTTGGCCCCAAGTCCTTGCGTGATCGACTGGTGCGTTGTTGGCGCGGGGCTTTGGCAACCCGCCGCTCCTGCCGCCAGGCCGATCATCAGGCCGGGCAGCGCGATCAGTGCCCGGGCGGCCAGCACCCCCGCGCTTCCGAACCGCGCGGGCCGCGCAGCAGCCGCCGACCCCAAATTCATCATCCGGTCTGATCTGCTGCTCATCACGTCACACTCCGGCGTTCCGCACCGCAACCAACGCCCCGACCAGCCCACGCGCAACACCATCGATAGTATCGGCGCTCGCCCCGCGCCGGGCCGAGCGATCGCACATCCGACGGGCTCGCCGCGCGCCCCGCACGTCGGCCGTGATCCAAACAGACTCCAAGCATTTGTGCCTCAACTAAGCGTGGTGCGGCCCACGGACGGCAGCACTTCAGCGAACTCTGTGAACAGTGGTATACCATAAGCGTTCGTGGCAGACTCTACTGCGTGGGACGGACCAGATCGGTGCTCCCCGTGTCTACGCGAGTCGGCGGGCCCACTGCCTAAGGTCGCTCGGCTCAAGGGCGGGGAACCCAGTCTCAGCGCAAGGTGATCGAACCTCATGAAGCTCGTCGCAATACTGACCTCCCACGTAATGGAAGGAATCTCCCACCTACCCGGCGTGGCCACGCAAGACTGGTGCTCACGCGCCGCCGGAGCGCTCTCACGACTGCATCACCCCAGCGGCGTGGGCGTCATGGTCGGGCAGCTTGACGCCCGCGGGTTCATCACCAACATCGAGCTGACCGGTGCCGCACGCTCGCGCGAGATCAAGACCACCTTCGGCACCTCCGCAACAACCCCAGAGCCCGCCTACCTCTCCGCCCCCGGCGCGTTCCTCGGCGACGACGGCCTGAGCTCCGCGCGCGAGGGCTTCCGCGTCGGCGAGTGGCTCGGGTGGTCCTTCGGACCCCCTTCCAAAGAGCTCCTGGTTGTCAGCTCCGCCCAGCAGCTCGGCATGCTCCAACGCCGCGGCGAGAGTGTTGTCTGGCGCCGCTGGTCCGCGCTCAACCCCATCGAGATCCTCGGCTCAATCGTCGCGATCCCCGGCTCGACCCCCGGCCGCGTTGCCGTCGTTGAGATAGCATGGGCCGAAAACCCCCACGGCGACAGCGTCCGCCAGCAGGCCATCCTCGGTGCCGTGCTCCCGATGCTCGCCGGCAAAATCGCCCGCGCCTTCGGTGACGCGCCACTGAGTGACCAGCTCTCACTGACCCCGCGTGAAGAGCTCGTGCTCTGGCACCTGCTCGCCGGCGAAAAGGTCCCCGTCATCGCCCGCCGCCTCAACCGCTCGGTCTACACCGTGCATGACCACGTCAAGAGCCTGCACCGCAAGCTCGGCGCGTCCAACCGCGGGCAGCTTGTGGCTCGCGCGCTGGGCCACCTCGGCCCGCTCGTGCCCTCAAGCGAGCCTGACGAACCGCTCGACACGCCGGTCAAGCCCGCCGCGCGAGTCCCCGGCAAGCCCGGCCGAAAGCCCGGCCAAAAAGCAGGGATGTAATCACCCCGCCACGCCCGTCTCCCACGCAACCAACCCGGTCGCTCGGGCTTACAGTCCGCCATGACCACACGCGCGTACGCCGCTACCTCGCCCACCACACCGCTGGGCCCCATGTCTATCGCCCGCCGTGAGCCGCTGCCCAGCGATGTTGAGATCGACATCCTCTTCTGCGGCGTCTGCCACTCAGACCTTCACTTTGCGCGCAACGAATGGGGCATGACAAACTTCCCCGTCGTCCCGGGCCATGAGATCCTCGGGCGCG
>Ga0163144_10023212_pt1 | contig 12259 bp, 8 predicted proteins | sample OliLak19BULKMAT1_FD_123175 | JGI IMG/M metagenome (GOLD analysis project Ga0163144, IMG submission 123175) | Freshwater microbial mat bacterial communities from Lake Vanda, McMurdo Dry Valleys, Antarctica - Oligotrophic Lake LV.19.BULKMAT1 | ecosystem: Environmental > Aquatic > Freshwater > Lake...
AATCAGAATGAGAATAAATCCGCATAGAACAAAGGACTCATTGATTTGTGGTGTACCTGCATAAACCAAATTAAAACAAAGCAAAAAGGAGCAGAGAAATATAGATTTCATTATTTAAATACTTAAGGAAGAACTGATACAAATTTAATATAATTGAACAACTAGTCAAGTTAAAGTGCAATTTACTTTAGACCGAAGTACAGCTATCTAAAACACATTAAAAACAGAAAATGTCATAATTTCTGCATTTTGAAAATCTGTTTTCCTTTTTCTCTTTTTTATCTCAAATTTGCATGAATGAAAAAAATAGTCTTAAGCTTCCTTATTCTTACCAGCATTTTGGCAAATGCACAAAACATTAATGCCCTTGATGATAAATACGGATATGGAAATTTGCATTTTGAAGATAGTATTTCACTTTTCCAAACCATGAAGCAATTTGACCAAACAAAGGATAGTCAATTCAGGTTCTACAGAAAAGCAGATGAAACCCTTGTGATAAATAACGCCAACGTTGATATTATTTACACCTTTTTTAAGGGACAATTTTCAACTGTACTCATTAAATCATTAGATTCCTTGGGCAGCAGGCAAGTACTTAGACATTTTCAAAAACTCTATGGCCTTGGTAAGCAAAATGACCCATATCTTCAAAATTATTTTTGGAATGGCCGACTCGTGCTTCTCTCCTATTATGAAAATGTGAACACGCTTCAGTCTAATATTTTTATAAGCTCTATTAAGATGAAGCTTAAATACGAAGGAAGAGATAAATATTGAGCATTATAAATAATAAGAAAATTTTCTTTTAAGAACAGCAAACACAGGGATATGCCGTTCTTTATTTGAATTTTTAAAAAACTTTACCTTTTTTCTAAATCTTTTACTTGCATTTTTGAAATTAAATGTGTTTATATTTGTTTAAACTATTTAAACCATGAAATCAAACACTTTACTCAGAACGATTTCTCTTTTGCTATTCCTTTCATTTGTTAAAATTACCTTAGGACAAGGTGTTCCTGAAGTTTTATATTATCGATTTAACGGAACAAGCAAGTCCATTCGCAACCAAGCCAGTAATCCGCCTTCAGGCACTTCAACGGCAACAATTTATGGAACACTTTATCAGGGTTCTTCAGGCACTTGTGGTGGTACCGCTTTGGTAGGTAATGGAAATTTAAGTACGACAGATTATGTCGACACAAAATGGGCAACCGCTACTTCAGGTTCTTGGACTATTTCCTTTTGGACCAATAATCTTGATAGTTCAACTGCATTGTTTTATATTTTTAGTGATCTTTCAGCAGGTGCATTCCGTTGTTTTACCGGAGGGATAGCAGGCGCAGGTAATATTTTATTGCGCGGCACATTTTCCGATGTTTTACTAACAGGTGGCAGTTCTACGAAACCCGCCGTTTCAACCTTTGTTTATGATGCAACTGCAGGATTTATTTATGCTTATCTCAATGGAAAACTAATAAACTCTGTATCACAAAGTTCAATATCTTTAAGCAGTACAGCTTCATTAATTCTTTCAGGCTACAACTCTCTGGCAGGTTTAAATGCGGGAGGTCTTATGGATGAATTTAGATTTTACAGTAAAGCCCTAAGTGCTGCGGATGTAGCTAAATTAGCATATACTGGAAATACCACAGGCACTCTTACACAAACATCCAAATGCAGTTTTACAGGGCCAAGCGGTACACATACTTGGAACAGAACCGGAAACTTTAAAGACACGCTTCCAAATTATTACAATTGCGATTCCGTAATTAGCGTTAATCTTACCATAACAGGTAATTCAGTTGCTACAATATCACCAACAGCTTGTGATTTTTATGTTAACCCAAGCAAAAGCACTATTTATACCAAATCAGGAAGTTACAGTGATATTATACCAAACAAGGCAGGTTGCGACAGCATTATTACTATCAAATTGATTATTAAATACAGTAAAACCGCCAACTTTACAATAAGTACCTGCTATCAGTATAAAAGTCCGAGCGGTAAATATATCTGGACAAGTTCAGGAGCTTATTCAGATACCATAGTGAATAAAGTAGGTTGCGATAGTATTATGAACTTTAAACTCACAATCAACAACAGAGTATTTGCAACAGCTACAGTAAAGAAGTGCGATAGTTATAAAAGCCCGAGCGGTAAATATCTTTGGAAAACAACAGGCAATTATAAGGACACTATAAATACAAGCAAAGGGTGCGACAGTGTTATAACCACCAACTTAACCATAATAAAAAGCTCTACACATTCCTTTTCTACAAAGGTTTGTGAAAAATACAAAAGCCCAAGTGGCAAAACACTAAGTTTATCAGGAATATATATTGATACGCTCGTTAATAATAAAGGCTGCGACAGCTTCATTACGATCAACCTAACTGTCAATAAAAAATCTTTCAGCTTTTTATTTCTTCAAGGATGTGAAAGTTACAGAAGTCCGAGTGGTAAATATTTATGGACAATTTCAGGAACGTATGACGATACAATTCCTAATAGGGCAGGTTGTGATAGTATTATGTTCATTGATTTGAGGATTAACAAACAAACAAGTTCCACCTTTTTCAAAACGAATTGTATCAATTTTAGAAGTCCAAGTGGAAAGTATCTCTGGACAAAGTCAGGTAAATATAGTGATACAATTGCGAGTAAACGAGGATGTGACAGCGTAATAACGTTCAATCTAACTATTCTCAATGTGAATGTAACCGTCATTCAACATGACCCTTTACTCACAGCAGAAACAATAGGGGCTGCTTACCAGTGGCTTAATTGTAAAACCAATTATTCTGCAATATCTGGAGAAACTGGCCGAAGCTTTAGTGCCAAAACTATTGGTGATTATGCAGTAGCTGTTACAGAAAACGCATGTACAGATACATCTGCTTGTATCAGTGTTACAAAGCTTTCGATTGATAAAACAGTTCTTAAAGATAACATTACTCTCTATCCAAACCCTAGCAATGGTTTGGTAAATATATATTGTGCAAGCCCATTGAATAATGCACGCATTCAACTTATCAATAGTTTGGGTGAAATTATATTTTCTGCAACAAATATTTACGGAAATGAAGCGAGTTTCAACACATCAGCCCTTGCTGCAGGCATTTATTATGTTGAGATTATGGAAAAAGGAAATATTGCTAGAATTAAACTGAGTAAATATTAGACTCGGGAAAAGGAATCAGCATTTCTTTTAAGTTTTTTGTCCTTACCTGCAAACATATTCGCTGAAATGTGAACAAGAAATGTGATGCTACGAATTAATTTCTTTTGTACTTTTGATTCCTTGTTTCTTCAAATCAATTTTGTTTTAAGATTAACTTTTGAAGATTGAGTATTTGAACTTTTTTTTCCAAACAAAGGTATTATTAATAGATTAAGCAGGAGCAAATTCCGCAATGAATAACCATAAACTTATCGCTGAATTTTACAGTGCTTTTGCAAAATATGATGCAGAAGCCATGGTGAGTCACTATCATAAAGACATCACATTTGAAGATCCTGTTTTTGGAATTCTAAAGGGCGATGATACTAAAAATATGTGGCGAATGCTCATTAAAAGAGGAAATGGAAAACTACAAATAACTTACTCAAATTTAAGGGTAGGTGACAATAAAGGCAGTGCCGATTGGAAGGCTATTTATCCATTTGGGAAAAGCGGCAGAATAGTAACAAACATAATTCATGCTGAATTTGAATTTAAAGATGGATTGATTATTAAACATAAGGATACCTTTAATCTATGGAAATGGACCCGTCAGGCCATTGGTTATAAAGGTTTGTTATTAGGTTGGACGGGGTTTATGAAAAAGAAAATCCAAATACAATCCATCGAATTATTGAAAATATTTTCCCAAAACAATTAAAATTCTGTGTTTGCAATTATAGATATAGAAACGACTGGTGGCAGACCTTCGCATGATAGAATTACTGAGATTGCAGTCGTATTGCATGATGGCAACCAAGTTATTAAACAATTCAGCTCGCTTGTAAATCCGTATTGTTCTATTCCTTATCACATTACCAGAATAACAGGAATTACCAATGAAATGGTGAAAGATGCGCCAGGTTTTCATGAAATAGCAAAAGACTTAATTGAAATGACAGAAGGGGCCGTTTTTGTAGCCCATAGTGTAAATTTTGATTATGGTTTTGTAAAGGCCGCTTTTCATAACCTTGGTTATAATTATCAAAGGAAAACCTTATGCACAGTGCGTTTAAGCAGAAGTACCTTCACTGGATTACCTTCATATAGCTTGGGAAATTTGTGTCAAAGTTTGAATATTGAGATCAAGGATAGACACCGTGCTTTAGGAGATGCAGCGGCAACTGCTATTTTATTTGATAGGATTCTAAAAGCAAAAGTTGCTCTTGATACTGCTGATTGGTTGCCTAAGGAAATAAAAAAAACTGCCATTCCTCCCCAATTGCCAGAATCAGTTCTAAATAATATTCCAGAGGGAATTACTGGGGTTTACTATTTTTATAATGAAGATAAGGAAGTTATCTATGTTGGAAAAAGTATTGATATCAAAAAGCGAATGCTTCAACATTTCTCCATAAGCAGCAAGGAAAGCAAGAAATCAATTCAAATGAAAAAGACAATTGCTGATATTAGTTACGAAAATACTGGAAATGATCTCATTGCATTACTTCTTGAATCAGATGAAATAAAAAAACTTCGACCAGAATTTAACCATTCTCAGAAAAGAGGAAGATTAATTCCCTTTTATGGCATTTTTCAAAATATGGATTCGCAAGGATATTTTAATTTGGTAATTGAAAGGTTAAAAGAAGGCGATGAACCCTTGAGCACCGCAGATAATTTGTTCTCTGCCAAAGAATTTTTATACTACAACATTAAAAAATACAATTTATGTCAGTCAAAGTGTGGTTTGCACAATACAGGAGGTGCCTGCTTCGATTTTCAAATTCATCAGTGCAAGGGCGCATGTATTCAAAAAGAAAATCCTGATGATTACAACCAAAGGGCTAAGAAGGCAATTGAACAGTTCAGTTTTCAAAAAGAAAGCTTTATTAGCATTGGAAAAGGAAGGGATATTTCAGAAAAATCATTGGTATTGATTCTTAATGGTCAGTATAAGGGTTTTGGCTATATTGATGTTTCAGATGGAGAGCCGAGTATTGATGATATGTTGAATGTGATTAAAAAATATCAACACAATAGGGATATTCAAACAATATTATGCAGTCAGATGAAGAAAGGATACAGGAAAATTGTTTTGAATATAGAATAAAGATTGAGTGGGTTTCTCTAAGAAATTGCCTAAATTCAATACATGTTATCCTTCGCTGTTTTGTCTCGCAGACGGCTTCTTTTACTTTTATTTCTGCAAAAAAAACAAAAAAAGGCACCATAGGAACCAATCTCGTCTGCGCTGAGACAAGCTTTCATAAATTTTTTCAGTCATTCGTTAAAGAACTTAAATACGTCCAAAATTTTGCAGTTCGCTCTTCCCTTGGATGGCCAGCCGCACCAATGCTTCGACCCCATCTTTTCAAATAATGACAGTGTTATCATTTTTTGGATTTCGTTTTAATTACGCAGCATTCGTTTGTATAATGCGAGTAATTAATAACCCAAGTGGTCCTAGCTCGCGTCAAATTCCATTAAATTTAGAGATTAATTGTCAGCATTCGCTCGCTTTATACAAACGAATGTAAATCCAGTTCGCCGTTGCATCGCCTCTGTCGTGTGACATACAACTCGGCCTTCGGCCAAAAGAAAATATGCCGGCCTGAAATAATTCAATTGTATCAATTCACAAAAACGCATAAACAATTTCTTCGAATCAAATAATTTCTTTCTTTCTTTGAAGCATGAATTCTGGATTTGATTACCTCGAAAAAAACCGCGACTCTTGGAACAAACGAACCGATTACCATGTTAAATCAGATTTCTATGATGTGGAAGGATTTTTGAAGGGCAATACCTCTTTAAATGATATTGAATTGAATCTCCTTGGCGATACACGTCATAAAAGTATTTTACATCTTCAATGCCATTTCGGACAAGACACCATTTCACTGGCAAGACTTGGAGCCAATGTTACAGGCATTGATTTTTCAGACAATGCTATTCATCAGGCAAAATTACTTGCTAAGAAAGCAGAAACTGATGCTGAGTTTATCTGCTGCAATATTTATGATTTACCCCAACACCTTCATAAAGAATTTGATATCGTATTCACAAGTTATGGAACGATAGGTTGGCTTCCTGACCTTGATAAATGGGCTGAGATTATTTCCGGCTTTCTAAAACCTGATGGAAAATTCATCTTTGTAGAATTCCATCCAGTCGTATGGATGTTTGATGATAATTTTGAAAAAATTGGTTACAATTATTTTAATGATGGCCCGATAATAGAAGCAGTTACCGGCACGTATGCAGAACCCACTGCTCCGTTTAACCACGAATATGCTACTTGGAACCATAGCATGAGTGAAGTCATAAACAACCTGATTAAGCACAAGCTTCATATCAATTTTCTTGAGGAGTTTGATTATTCACCCTATAATTGCTTTAGAGAAACCATTCAAATTGAATCCAAAAAATTCAGAATTAAACATCTTGACAATAAAATTCCGTTGGTTTATTCGATTGTTGCAACCCGCAACGTTCTTTAAAATTACAACGAAATAGATTCATATTTGACCTAGAATTCACAAGAATAAATTATATTTCCGATTCTCAATTACTTATTGTACCTTTGCGGCCTTATAAAAAAGGACTCCGGGGTGTCGGGCTTTATCAATTACATCTCCACTCAGGTTCCTTATGGCAAAATAAAGGACAAGAGTAAACATAGATGAAGACCCAAAAAGTTGTAACCCTCGCACAATTTATTACCGAACAACAAGCCCTGTTTCCAGACGCATCCGGTGATTTAACAAGAATTTTTTTAGACCTAATTTTAGCAGCCAAAATTGTAAACCGTGACGTACGCAAAGCCGGATTGGTTGACATTTTAGGTACCCACGGTACAACCAATGTGCAAGGTGAGGAAGTAAAAAAGTTAGATGTACTTGCCAACGAAGAATTTATGTCGGCCCTCGCATTGGGTGGCGATTGCTGCGCAATTCTTTCTGAAGAAAATGACGATGTGGTAATTGTTGAAAATTCTTTCAAAAATAAACCGAAATATATTGTTGCCATGGACCCGCTCGACGGCAGCAGCAATATTGATGTAAATGCCTCCATCGGAACCATTTTCAGCATTTTTCGCCGCAGAAGTATGGCTTGGAATCCTGTAACTATGGAAGATTGCCTTCAAAAAGGAATCAATCAGATTGCAGCAGGTTACATTATATACGGATCAAGTACTATGTTGGTATATACTACTGGGCAAGGTGTAAATGGATTTACTTTAGACAGCTCAATAGGAGAATTTTGCCTGAGCCATCCCGATATTAAAATCCCAAAAGACGGCAAGATATTTTCAATCAATGAAGGTAACTACTCGGAATTTCCTGAAGGCGTTAAGCAATATATTGACTATTGTAAAGAAAACGATAACACCACCGACCGTCCATACAGTGCAAGATATATCGGTTCATTAATAGCTGATTTCCACAGAAATCTACTAAAGGGTGGAATCTTCATTTATCCACCTACAGCAAAAGCACCAAGTGGCAAGTTAAGATTGATGTACGAATGCAATCCAATGGCGTTCATTATGGAACAAGCCGGAGGAAAAGCAAGTACTGGTGCCCAAAGAATTATGGAAGTAATTCCTGAAAAATTACATCAAAGAGTTCCTTTGTTTATAGGTTCTGAAAACATGGTAAAAAAAGCAGAAGCCATGTACCTCAGTGCATTAACACAAAGTGCTTAAGATTCGGAAATCAATACCGAAAAAAATCCAATAGAATATCCAAGTTAATTGATAACCAAATGGTTGCTCAATTTTATAATAAAACAATTTAATAAATAAATAATACCAATGACACAATTTTCAGACTTCGGCCTAAAGCCGGAAATTTTAAAGGGTATAGCAGAGTTAGGCTATGAAACCCCAACACCTATTCAAGCCAAAGTAATACCTCAGGTTTTAGACAACCGCAGTGATATAGTTGGCCTGGCTCAAACCGGAACCGGTAAAACGGCCGCTTTTGGTTTACCATTGCTCCAATGGACCGACACATCGTTAAGAACGCCTTCTTCTTTAATCCTCGCTCCTACCCGCGAGTTATGTGTACAAATCGCAAAAGACATTGAGTCTTACGCTAAATACATGGGTAAATTAAAGGTGCTACCTGTTTATGGTGGAACCAGCATTACAAACCAAATTCGCGACCTTAGAAATGGCGTTCATATTTTGGTTGCCACACCAGGCAGGCTTATTGACCTGATTGAGCGCAAAGCTGCTGATCTATCTGCTGTAGAAATTGTTGTGCTTGATGAAGCCGACGAAATGCTTAATATGGGATTTATTGACGATATCAATATCATCCTTGCAAGCTGCCCACACGACAGAACGACCATGCTTTTTAGTGCTACCATGCCTCGTGAAATTCAAAGACTTGCAAGCAAGTATATGAATAATCCTGTTGAAATTGCTGCCGGAGATAAAAATGCCTCTACCAATCAGGTAGAACACCACTACTATTATATCCGTGAAAGAGATCGTTACCTTGCTCTAAAACGCATTGTAGATTATTATCCAGGAATTTATGGTATCGTTTTTTGCAAAACCAAACTTGATACACAACGTGTTGCAGACAAACTGATGGAAGACGGATATAATGCTGAACCATTGCATGGTGATTTAAGTCAACAGCAAAGGGATCGCGTTATGGAAAAATTCAGAGGAAAGAATGTTAGCCTTCTTGTAGCAACGGATGTAGCTGCTCGTGGAATTGACGTTGACAGCCTTACACACGTTATCAATTATAATTTACCTGACGAAACAGAAACTTATACTCACCGAAGTGGTAGAACGGGACGTGCGGGTAAAACAGGTATTTCTTTGGTATTGGTTAATACGAAAGAGAGATCTAAAATCAGACAAATTGAAAACTTTATTAAAAAGAAGTTTGAGAAAAAATTAATCCCAGAAGGATCTGAAATTTGTCGTGTGCAATTGTTTAATTTGATTGAAAAGATTGAAAAAACGGACGCAATGGACAATGAAATTGAACCATTCCTTCCAGAGATTTTCGCTCGATTTGAAAGTTTCAGCCGCGAAGATCTTATCCGTAAAATTGTTGCAGAAGAATTCCACAGATTTTTGATTTACTATCAAAACTCAGCAAGCTTAAACGTTCCTGAAGGAAGTGATCGCGATTCCGGAAGTGATCGTGGTGGCGACAGGAGAGACAGAGGCAGCAGAGGACGCGACGGAGACCGCGGTGGAGACCGTTCCGACAGAGGTGATCGCAGCAGCAGCCCGCGTGGAGGATCTAGAGACCGAGGTGATAGCGAAAGTTATGCCCGTTTATTTATTAACTGTGGCAAAATGGATGAACTTAATCCACAACGTTTGATGGGTATTGTAAACGATGCTGGAAACGGTAAGCGAGTACAATTTGGCAGAATAGAAATCTTAGACAAATTTAGTTTCTTCGAAATTGAAAAATCTTCAGAGAAGATGATTCTTGAAAGTCTTAACAAATTTGAATGGAAAAACCGCCGCATTAAAGCAGAGCCTTCTGAAAAGAGGGGTCAAAGATAAATCCTACTAAAAAAACAGAAGCCGCATTTGAAAGAATGCGGCTTTTTTTATGTGTAAATTTGGAGCCGGAAAAGGATTGTATTATCTACAATACAGAATTATTTGTAATCCTAAAAAATCAAAAACAAACAACCATGAACACTACCATAAAAAAAAGCAAACTTGGGAGGAGCAATTTAGAAGTTTCGGCACTTGGACTTGGCTGTATGGGCATGAGTTTTTCTTATGGAGCACCTAAAGATAAAAAGGAAATGATTGCGCTTCTTCATTCTGCCGTAGAGCGGGGCATCACCTTTTTTGATACCGCAGAAGTTTATGGCCCTTTTGTTAATGAGGAACTTTTAGGTGAAGCATTGTCTCCGTTTAAAGGCAAAATAGTGATTGCAACCAAGTTTGGTTTCAAGCTCGACCCCAATGGTGGGCCAAAATGGATTGGATTGGATAGCAATCCTCAACATATTAGAGCCGTTGCAGAGGCTTCCCTCAAAAGACTGAAGGTTGATGCCATAGATTTGTTTTACCAACACCGTGTTGACCCAAATATTCCAATAGAAGACGTGGCTGGCGCAGTGAAGGATTTAATAGTAGAAGGCAAGGTAAAACATTTCGGACTTTCTGAAGCCGGAGTGGATACGATAAGAAAAGCACATGCTGTTCAGGAGCTTACCGCGCTTCAAAGTGAATACTCCTTATGGTGGAGAAATCCAGAAAATGAGGTAATCCCAACCCTTGAACAACTTGGCATAGGACTGGTTCCTTACAGTCCACTTGGAAGAGGATTTCTGACAGGGAAAATGGATGAAAACACGGCGTTTGAAAGCACAGATTTTCGTTTTGCCCTTCCCCGATTTTCGCATGATGCGCTCAAGGCTAATCAAAAATTAATTGCGTTATTAAATGGAATGGCACTCAGAAAAAATGTAACAACCGCTCAAATTGCACTAGCTTGGCTGCTTGCACAAAAGCCTTGGATTGTTCCCATACCAGGAACTACCAACTTAAATCGCCTTGAAGAAAACATTGGAGCTATTGAAATCGAACTTACAGAAGCTGAATTGATGGAGATTGATGACATTTCAATACAGGTAAAGGTAAAGGGTGAAAGGTATCCGGAGCATTTGGAGAGGATGACGGGGAGGTAGGATGGGGGAAATTGCTTTTCAATTTTTGAAAATATTTTCCTTTCTGTGTTGTCAAAATCAGGTTTGAAAATTGGCAAAAATGAAAGTGTAAAATACCCTCTTGAAATAGTTGTTATCAACTGTTTTTTCTTGATCTGATAAATTATCCATCTGAAAGTTGTCTCCTTCAAATTGGGTTCAAGATGTCAATAAAAGTCAAAGAGTTCTTCTCTGGAAAATGATTCTCTTCCTTTGAATTCTTTTTTAAGTCTCTCTATTATGAAATCTTTTGCCAAGGTCTTGTTCGCTTTAGTATCCAAAAAAAACGAAAGACAGCAAATTGATAAAAGTGTGTAATGTTTGAATTCAAACGTAAGACAGCAAATGATGTTTGTTGGCAAATGTTTGAAATGAGAATTATCGATTGAAACTCTTCTCTGTAATGATAAACTTAGTTTATGAGCTTTTTTTCTCTCCAATTGGGAAAAAGAAAACAAATGAATTAAAACCATTATTAAAAAACTGATTTACAAAGCCTGTTTCTCCATTAGTTGTTGAAAACTGTAATTTCTCAATTTCCGGTTATATACATGTTATTTCCAACCTCAACCCTGATTACAAGTCGCCCATTTGGCTAGGTAATATAATCAAAATACTTCCTTTGATTGCGCAGTTGCCCATTGTTGCAAAGCCATTTAGTTTTCCTACGTTAAATTTAGTTTTGGGTTTTGGAGCTCAACATTAAATTCACTTTTGCTCCTAAAACATTAAATACTTTAAGGATTGTCTCAAAGCGAGCATTCTTAACACTGTTTTCAATTTTTGAAATTTGAGCTTTCTTAATCCCAACCAATTCCCCAAGTTGCTCCTGAGTTAAATTCCATTCAATTCTCGCTTGTTTTATCGCAGAACCAAGTGAATCAATTCTTAATTCACTTTCAAATACTTCTCTTTTTGGTGTTCCAATTTTACTAATTATCTACAATAGTAGAAATTCAAAAGGCTTTATAGCCCAATTCGACATACATTATGGCTTAGACCATCTACAATAGTAGAAATTTAAAAGGCTTTATAGCCTTGCAAGGGCTTGCATTCTTTATCTACAATAGTACAAATTTAAAAGGATCCTCTTTGAGAAACAAAAAATAACGCTAATTTTGCAGAGCATATTAACCAAAAAAAGGGTGGTACAGTTCGTCCCAAATAGGGTGGTATAGTTCGTCCGAAATTGGTGGTACAGTTCGTCCGAAATAATCACTCAAGTGACGCTTCCGCAGATTCCTTATTATATAATTCCATTGATAAAGTATCATTGCTAAATCTTTCAATGAGCCAATCATTGAGAAGCGCAAATTTATTAAAGGTCTCAGTATTAAAACTTTCTCTACCAGCCTTATCCAAAACGGTTAAATTAATCCCAGCTCT
>Ga0163144_10023213_pt1 | contig 12259 bp, 8 predicted proteins | sample OliLak19BULKMAT1_FD_123175 | JGI IMG/M metagenome (GOLD analysis project Ga0163144, IMG submission 123175) | Freshwater microbial mat bacterial communities from Lake Vanda, McMurdo Dry Valleys, Antarctica - Oligotrophic Lake LV.19.BULKMAT1 | ecosystem: Environmental > Aquatic > Freshwater > Lake...
AGACAGGCCCGGCAACCTCGGCCGCGATGACCACCTCCGCCGGACGCACCACTCGCTCACCGATCATAAACCCCGCGCGCGTCAGCGTGACCACCGCGCCCGCCAGCACACCCGGCGCCGGCACATGCGCAATTGCCTTGTGCCGCTGCGGGTCAAACGCATCGCCTTTGGCGGGCTTAATAGCCACCGCGCCGTGCAAGGCCATGGCACGCACCAGCTCATCGCGGATCATCGCCACGCCCTGCAGAATCCCACCCGACGCCGCCTCTTGCTGCGTCGCGGCCGCATGGCCCTGACTTGGTTGGCTCGGCGCTGCCTGGCCCATCGCCGCCTGGCTGAGCGCCATATCAAAGTGGTCGATCACCGGCATCACGCTGCCCAGCACGCCACGCACGCCCATCTCCCGTGCGTCACGCTCATTGAGCGCGCTGCGCCGCTGAAAGTTGGCGTAGTCCGCCAGCGCGCGGGCCCGCTCGTCCTTGGCCACCGCGAGTTGCTCGGTCATCGCCGCAACTTGCTCCCGCAGCGCGTCAAGCTCACTGGCGGCACGGTCGGCGTGCGATGGCCCCGCGCCCAGCGGCTCGCCACCATCTGCGGTGTGCTGCGCCTCGGCCCGCTCAGGGGGCGTGTCGCCCGCGGGCGCGTCGGGCTTGTCCTTCTTGAACGGGTTGAACATGGCGGTGCTTCGATCTTCAGTCATTGAACCTGTTGCCGTTCATCAAACCTGGCGAATGAAACTGGCGGCGTCGCGGGCTGATCCGTCAGCTCAGCGCGTCCTTGATCTTCTTCCAAAAGCCCTGGCTCTCTGGCATGACCGTCTCGTTCTCGCTGGCGGCAAAGTCACGCAGCATCTTCTCTTGCGCCGCGCTGAGCCGTTTGGGGATCTCGATCTTGACTACCACCAGCATGTCGCCGCGCTCGCTCGTGCGCAGGCTGGGCATGCCCTGACCAGCAAGGCGGAAAACCGCCCCAAACTGCGTGGCCTTCGGGATCTTCAGCGTCGCACGCTTGCCGTCGATGGTCGGGACTTCAACCTCCGCTCCCAGCGCGGCCCTGGTAAAGCTGATGGGCATCTCAAGCACCAGGTGGTCGCTGTCACGCTGAAAAAGCCCGTGCCGCTTGACCCGCACAACCACGTGCAGGTCGCCGCGCTGGCCCGTCCCGTCAGGAGACTCCGCCATCCCCGGCGGCTCGCCCTCGCCCCGCACACGCACCGCCTGCCCGTCGCTGATGCCCGCGGGTATCCGCACGCTAAGCACGCGGCTCTTGGGCACACGGCCCTTGCCACGGCACGCGTCACAGAAGTCCTTGATCACCTGCCCGCGCCCGCCGCAACTCGGGCAGGGCGTCTCCATCCTGAACATCCCGCCAAGGCCCGTCTGCACCACCCGACCCGCGCCCCGGCATGTCGCGCACTGCTGCGGCTTGCTGCCGGGCTTGGCCCCGCTGCCGGTGCACTTGTCGCACACGTCCAGGCGATCAAACTGCACGTCACGCTCGACGCCGCTGAACGCTTCTTCCAGCGTCATGCTCGCGTCGGTCTCAAGGTCATAGCCACGCGCTGGCCCCCGTGACCGACCGCCGCCGCGCGCCCCCCCACCGCCGCCCGCGCCGGCACCGAAAATGTCGTTGAACATCGAGAAGATGTCGTCGGCGTTCATCCGGCTGAAGTCGTGCGCCGCGGCCCCGGGGCCCTTGACCCCGTCGTGCCCGAGCTGGTTGTACCGCGCACGCTTGTCCTTGTCAGACAGCACCTCGTACGCCTCGGCGGCCTCCTTGAACTTCGCCTCCGCCTCCGCGTCACCCTGGTTGCGGTCGGGGTGATACTTCATCGCCAGGCGGCGATAGGCGCGCTTGACCTCGTCGCCGTCGGCGCCCTTGGCCACACCTAGAACCTCGTAGTAGTCGCGTTTGGCGGCGGGCATGTGCGTCCATCAATGGCGCCCGGTCGCGTTGCGGCACGGGCCCCAGACGCGCCAGGTCGGTGGCAATGCCCGCACGCGCCTCTCGGCGCGGGCCGGGCGGAAAGTCTCAGTTCGTCGCGCCGGGCTGGGCCTTCGCGTTTTCCTTCAGCTCAGTCACCAGCACCTTGGTCGTCAGCATCAGCCCCGCGACACTCGCCGCGTTGACCAGCGCCGTCTTGGGCACCAGCGCCGCGTCGATGATCCCGGCCTTGACCAGGTCCTCGTACGTGTGCTTCATCGCGTTGAAGCCCACCGCGCCAGAGGCCTCCTTGATCTTCGAGACCACCATGTCACCGTCGGCCCCGGCGTTGATCGCGATCTGCCGTGCGCAGCTCTCGACCGCCGCGTGAACGATCGCGAAGCCCAGCTTCTCATCGCCCTCGGCCTGCTTCATCGCCTTCTCGATCGCCGGTTGCGTGCGGATCAGCGCCACGCCGCCGCCGGGCACATACCCGCTCTTGGCCGCGTGCCGCGTCGCGTTCAGCGCGTCGTCCACGGCGTCTTTCTTCTCCTTCATCGCCACCTCGGTCGCGCCGCCGACGTTGACCACCGCAACCCCGCCGGTCAGCTTCGCCAGGCGCTCCTTGAGCTTCTCCTTGTCGTAGTCGCTCGTGCTGCGGTCGTGCTGGGCCTGGATCTGCGCAACGCGCGCCTCGATGTCCTTCTTCTTGCCCGCGCCCTCGATGATCGTCGTCTCGTCCTTGTTGACCACGATCTTCTTGGCGCGCCCCAGCTCCGACAGCTCGACGCTCTCGATGCTGCGGCCCAAGTCCTCGCTGACGAACGTGCCGCCGGTCAGCACCGCGATGTCGCCCATCATCGCCTTGCGACGATCGCCAAAGCCCGGCGCCTTGACCGCGCAGACCTTCAGCACGCCGCGCAGACGGTTGACCACCAAGGCCGCGAGCGCCTCGCTCTCAACGTCCTCGGCCACAATCACCAGCGGCTTGCCGCTGACGGCGACCTTGTTCAAGAACGGCAGGAAGTCCGCCAGGTTTGCGACCTTCTTCTCGTACAGCAGCACGTACGCATCCTCGAGCACGCACTCGGCGGTCTTGGGGTTGGTCATGAAGTAGGGGCTGATGTAGCCCTTGTCGAAGGCCATGCCCTCGGTGTACTCAAGCGTCGTCGTCGCGCCCTTGCCCTCCTCAACCTCTACCACGCCCTCGGGCCCGACCTTGCCGATCGCTTCGGCGATCAGCTCGCCGATCTGCGCGTCGTGGCTCGCCGAGACGGTCGCGACCTTCAGGTAGTCGGCCTTGCCCTTGCACGGGGTCGCCATCGCCTCGATCGCCTTGGCCGCGACCTCCGCCGCCGCGTTGACCCCGCGCTGCAGCAGCACCGGGTTCGCGCCGCTGGCCACATAACGCAGGCCCTCGAGGTAGATCGCCTCGGCCAGCACCGTCGCCGCAGTCGTCCCGTCGCCGGCCTGGTCGTTGGTCTTCTTGCTGACCTCCGCGACCATCTTGGCACCCATGCTCTCGAAGGGCTCAGCCAGCGTGATCTCGCGCGCCACGCTCACCCCGTCGTTGCTTAGCGTCGGCGCGCCGTAGCTCTTCTGGATCGCCACGTGCCGGGCGCTAGGGCCCATCGTCACCTTCACCGCACGCGCCAGACGCACCACGCCCTTCTTCATCTCGAGCAGGGCGGCATCGTCGAACATGATCTGCTTGGTGGACATGGGAACTCCAATAGGGCAAAGAGTCAAAGGCCAGTGCGCGGGCGGCATCGACGCCGGACCCGTCGCGAATCGTCACAGAAGGCCACAGAACCGGCCAAATACCCAACACTCATTCAATACCGCTCAACACCACTCAACACTCACTCAGCACCGGCGCGACCGGGCAACCCAAACGGGCTCGCGCGGCCGCGCCTACAGAGATACTTTAACCAATCACGCCCAGCAGCTCGCTCTCCTTGATGATCAAAAGCTTCTTGCCCTTGATCTCAACCTCGCTGCCCGCGTACTTCCCGTAGATCACCGTCGCGCCAACCTTGACGCTCATCTCCGCCAGCTTCCCGTTCTCAAGCCGACGACCGGGGCCAGTTGCCACCACCTTGCCACGCACGGGCTTCTCCTTGGCGCTCTCGGGCAGAAATATCCCGCTGGCGGTCTTGGTCTCGTTCTCGATCGGCTCAACCAGCAGACGATCCTCAAGGGGCTTGACAGACATCTTCGTTCTCCTTAGCTCAGCTCAACAACACCAGACCGCACGCGCCCAACAGGGCCATGCTCACACGCCGCCCGCGACCCGCGCCGCCCGACGGTTCATCATCAATTCAACCACCGTCGGCAGCACCGACACCAGCACCATCCCAACTGCCACCAACGAACCCATCAGCAACCAAAGGTTCAGCTTACTCGTTCATACCCGACTGACAGCGGGTGCCCCCACGCTCTGCGTGGGCCGAACCGCCCGAAGTCCCTGCTGTCCAAAGGTCGTTCCTGGGGTTGTTTAGAGGCTCCATATCATCTTCAACGCTTACAACCAAAGCTCTGTAACACAGTTTTCTATCAACCCTCGCGATCACAGCCACTTGGCCCAATCACCGCAGGCCAATCACCGCAGGCCAACTCCTGGGCCAAACCCGCAGGCCTCAGTCCAGAAGCTCACTCTTGAGCACGCGCCCCCGCTGGTCAAGCTCTAGCCGCTTGGCCCGAGCCGTGCTCCGCGCGTTGACCACGTAGCTCACCTCGCCCTTGCTCAGCTTCTTCCAGTATGCGCGGCGTGGGTAGCTGCCCGTCTCAGCATCGACCATCCGCTTGACCTGCCCCGGCAGCTCGCGCTCCGAAATCTCCAGCTCAACGCTGCGGACCTCGCCGCTCGCCCTGACCTCTACCGCCGCCGTACGCCCTTGGATGATCGTCTCACCCACATAAACAGTCTCGCCGCTGGACTCGAAGCTGAGGTACGCGTCCGCCGACGCGCCGCTTTCATGCGCCGCGAGCGCGGCCTCGATGCTCGTCAGCGCAGGCCCAGGCACCTCGCCCACGCTCAAGCACCGGTGCTGCGTCTCATCACCCTCGCCTGACGCCCGCGCGCCCGTCGGATGCCCGCCCGCGACTCCACCCATCGCCGCGAGCATCGCGGCAGCGAGCGGGAACCTGATGGAGTGATCAAACATCGACATAGTTCTTACTCACGCTGACGAACGACCAATGAACTCTGCTGCGGGTCATCGGACCAGATTCCTCGACGCTCGACCTCCGCGTGCTGGCCCCAACCTGCCACCTCCGACATGCTGGCGCCTCGGGCGCGCCAGCCAGTCACAACAAGCCAGTCCGGCCAACGACCGGGGCGCCGTCCCGCGGCGGGCTCAGAACCCCATGCCGCCCATCCCGCCCATGCCGCCGCCCATGCCACCCATCCCGCCGCCGCCGCCGCCGCCGTGGCTGTGACCATGGTCGTCGCCGTCAGACTTGATATCCGTGATCACGCAGTCGGCCAGCAGCAGGATCGTCGCGACGCTCGCGGCGTTCTGCAACGCACAGCGATCAACCTTCGCTGGTGTCAATACGCCGGTCTTGATCATGTCGCCATACTCGCCCGTCAGCGCGTTATACCCAAAGTTGATTCCGGCCTTCCCATCGGCGCCCTCAAGCACCTTCGAGACCACGACCGTCCCCTTCACGCCCGCGTTCTCAGCGATCGTCTGCGTCGGGACGGCCAGGGCCTTGTAGACCACGTCCATCCCCGCCGCCAAGTCATACTTAGGCTGCCCGACATCTTCGGCCGACACTTCAATGGCCTTGCCAAAGACGCGCTTCCACTCGGGCAGCTTCTCAATCGCCTCGCGGGCCCGCAAGAAGGCCACGCCGCCGCCGGGCACCACGCCCTCGCTCAGCGCCGCACGGGTCGCGTGCAGCGCGTCCTCAACGCGGGCCTTCTTCTCCTTCAGCTCGGCCTCGCTGGCCGCGCCAACCTTGACTTGCGCCACGCCACCAGAAAGCTTGGCCAGCCGCTCCTGCAGCTTCTCACGGTCGTAGTCGCTGGTTGTCCGCGTGATCTCCTGGCGGATCTGCTCGCACCGCGCCTGGATGTCCTTGGTCTGCCCCGCGCCCTCGACGATCGTCGTATTGTCCCCGTCAACCTCCAGCTTCTTGGCCATGCCAAGGTGCTTGAGCTCGGCGCTCTCAAGGTCGCTGCCGGTGTCCTTCATGATCGCCGTCGCGCCCGTCAAGATCGCCAGGTCCTCGAGCATCGCCTTGCGGCGGTCGCCATAGCCCGGCGCCTTGACCGCACAGACCTGCAGCGTCCCACGCAGCTTGTTGATCACCAGCGTGCTCAGCGCCTCGCCCGTCACGTCCTCGGCAATAATCAGCAGCGGCTTTTTCGCCGCCATCACCTTCTCAAGCAGCGGCACCAGCGCCTTGACGCTGTCGATCTTGTCCTCGTAGATCAGCACCAGCGCCTTGTCCATCACGCAGGTCATCGCCTCGACGTCCGTCACAAAGTTCGGCGACAAGAACCCGCGGTCAAACTGCATCCCCTCCACCACCGTGATCTCCGTCTCACGGCTCTTGCCTTCCTCCACCGTGATCACCCCGTCCTTGCCCACCTTAGCAAACGCGTCCGCCATGATCTGACCGATCTCCGCGTCGTTGTTCGCGCTGATGGTCGCCACGAACTGGATGTCCTTGCTCTTGGCGCTGGCGTTCACCGGCGTCGCGATGCTCTTGATGTGCTCGCCCGCAACCTCCGCCGCACGCTTCATCCCGCGCACCAGCGCGTTGGCATCAACCCCCGAGGTGATGTGCCGGAAGCCCTCGCGGAACAGCGCCTCGGCCAGCACCGTCGCCGTCGTCGTCCCGTCGCCCGCGTCGTCGCTGCTCTTGCTCGCCGCCTGCTTCACCAGCTGCGCGCCCATGTTCTCAACCGGGTCCGCAAGCTCGATCTCCTCCGCCACGCTGACCCCGTCCTTGGTCACCGTCGGCCCGCCCCAGCTCTTGTCCAGCACCGCGTTGCGACCACGGGGCCCAAGCGTCGCCTTGACCGCACGGGCCAACTTCTCAACCCCCGACAGCAAAGACGTGCGGGCATCGACATCAAACGCGAGGTTCTTAGCGGCCATGTGAGCTCCGTACGGCGTGTCCAACTTCTTCTTCAGCGGTCGCTCGATACCCGGCAATCCCAGGCATCGTGCATCAACGAGACCGAAAACGCTGCGATCCTGCGCGATCAGGCGGGCTTCTTGGCAACCAACGCCCTGCGCACCAACCCGTCAACCCAAGACCTCGCCGACCGCACACTGCGCCGAGGCCCTGTACTTCCGCCATGGCAACGGGCGTGCCCGATGCCAAGCCGCCCGTCTATCGCGAGCTAACCCGCGATTCGACAGTGATTTGCCCAGTCCGCACCGCCCACCACCCGCGCGCCTAGACGCCCCCGGCCTGACACGCCCAGCCCTCGTGCATCCGCCACCTGCCAATCTGACAGCACGCGCCCTGGTCGCAACGCCCCGTGCCCGGATCAACCCCACGCACCACCCGCCGGCGCTGCCGAACACACCCCAGAAACCGCCAGCGCCCCGGGGTACACTTGCCCCCGTCCTGCCTCCCACGCCCCCGCCCCCACGCCCACGCCCGCCCGGCACCACGCGGCTCGGGTCGACCTCGGAGCCCCACTTGCTGACGGAACAGCCCATGCTCGCAATCACCCTTGCCTCAAGCACCAGCGCCTATCTGCCGCTGCTCATCATCCTTTCCGCGGCGATCATGTTCGCCATCGGCAATATCACCGCCGCCAAGTTCCTCGGGCCCTCACGCCACGGCAGCGTCAAAGACTCAACCTACGAGTCCGGCGTCAATCCCATCGGCACCGCCCGCAAACGCTTCAATATCCGCTTCTACCTCATCGCCATGGTCTTCCTGCTCTTTGATATCGAGATCATCTTCCTCTTCCCGTGGGCCGTCACCTTCCGCAACCTTGACTGGTCCCTCGCCGACGGCGGCGTCTGGCTCGGCCGCATCTTCTTCTTCGTGGGCACCACCGTCATCGCGTACATCTACGGCATGAAGAAGGGCGTTTTCCGCTTCGACTAACCCGACCCGCGCGGACCAAGCCCGCCCGGGCCACTGGTTGGCCGCGCAGGCGGATGGGTGTTCCCGCGACTTGTTCAAGCGCGCCGTGTTCCTACGGCCAATAACCGCGCTCCGCGCGCAACGCCCCCACCAAGCCCCCGGGTCGCCCGCTAGTTCAACACAATCCTGTGCAATCAGCGATCACCCCGCGCCACGGGGTCGATGCTCACCGTGGGCACGCGCCCACACCCATGAACACCGGCCCCAAGAACTTGGCCGAAACTCTTCCCGACAAGGGCGTGCTCGAGCACCTGGTCTCTGCACGCCTCGTCCGCGCTGCCTTCCAGCCCATTGTCAACTGCCAGAGCGGCGAGACCACCGGCTTCGAAGCCCTGGCCCGCCCGACCCCCGGCAGCGGCGTGCCCGACCCCGGCGTGCTCTTTGACATGGCCGAAAAGTATCGCATGCTCTGGCCCGTCGAGGCCGTCACCCGCGCTACCGCCTTCGCGTGCGTTGAGGGCTTTCCTAACGGGATCCTGCTCTTTGTCAACAGCACGCCCGAAGTCTTCTGCCACGAGCGCTTCGTCGAGACCGTCGAGGCCGACGTCAAGGCCGTCCCGGGCCTGACCCCCTCGCGCATCGTGCTCGAGATCACCGAGCGTGGCGGGGCCGACGACCTGGCCCGCATCGCCCACCAGGCCACCCGACTGCGCGCCCTGGGCTTCCAGATCGCCATCGATGACGTCGGCGCAGGCACCAGCGGGCTCAACCGCATCATGACCCTGCGCCCGCACTGGCTCAAGCTCGACCGCGAGCTGGTCAGCGGCATCGACCAGGACCGCTACAAGCTGAACCTCATCCGATTCCTCGTTCACTTCGCGCGCCTCGCAGGCGTCAACGTCATCGGCGAGGGCGTCGAACGCACCGAGGAAATGCTCACGCTCATCAACCTGGGCGTCCGCTACGTGCAGGGCTATCTGACAGGCCGCCCGGCCTTTGACTACCAGCTCGTAGACCCGCAGATAAGCCGCACCATGCGCCAGTCGTGGAGTCAGGCCGAGTCGGCCCGGCTCATCGACCCGCGCCGCACGCAGCTCTCGCGCATCTGCGAGCCGCCCGAAAAGGTCCAGGCCGCCACGCCAATCCGCGACCTCGCTCTGGGCGTGCTGCGCTCACCCGGGCACGTCGGCGCCGCCGTGCTTGACGGCACGCGCCTGGTCGGCTGGGTCAGCCGTGAGACGGTGCTCAGCGCCGCACGCCGCACCGACGCCAAGCTGGCCGTCGGGTTCATCTGCACCAGCGACCTTGGCACGCTCCCGCCCAGCGCAACCTTGAGCGAGGCGATGGAGCACGTCGCCAGCCGCGAGGGCGCATCAATCGCCGACCCGGTGCTCGTTGCTGAGCATGACCGCATCGTCGGGGTCGTCACCCTTCAAAAACTGCTGGGCGCGTGCTCACGCGAGGGCCGCATAGACGCCGACTTGCCCGCCGGCCTCACCGGCCTGCCCAGCAAGGTTGACGGCGAGAAACGCGTCAAGGCCATCATCAAGGCCCAAAACGCAGCCCAACCCTCGGTCGACGGCCCAGCAAAGTTCGCGGGGCTCGCCGCGCCCCTCTCAGCCGCGTTCATCGACGTCCGTGGCTTCGCCGACTTCAACGGCGCGTGCGGGTATGACGCAGGCGACCGCCTGATTCAAGAGCTCGCCGAGCTCAGCCGCGCAACACTGCTGGACGCCCACCACCCGGCCGCCGTTCCGACCGCCGGGCCCGCTGCCGATCCGACCGCTGGCGACCCGACCGCTGGCGACAACCACGCTGAGCTCAGCAAGGTCTTTGTCGCCCACATCGGCGACGACCGCTTCATGGTCACCGCGCCCGCCGAGATCATCTTGGCCCGCTGGCCGGCGCTCGCAGCAGGCTTTGAGCGCCTGACCGCCGCCGAGCCTGCCAACGAAAGCACCACCGGCAAGCCCGAGCAGCTCTTCCTCGCGGGCACCGCCACTCATGCAGCCAACGCCGAGCCGCCGACCCCCGTCGCCAGCGCCGGCGCACGCCTCGGCCTGCGCCTAGTCCTGCTCGACGGCGTCTTCGCCCGCGTCAGCTCTCCGCGTGAACTGACTGAGCTTGAGGCCGGCGTCCGCCGCGCAGCCCGCGCCGCCGAAGGACCCAGCGCGCCGCGCTGCCTGCTGCACGTGGACCGCTCCGAGCCGCTGCGCGCATCGGCATGAGCGCCCACTTCTTTGCCTCGCTGTACTCACCGCCGCCCCCGCCGTCTGCGTCCGCGGGGAGGATCTCACTGTTACCCCTCACGCGCTGGGCGTACAAAGTAAAAAGGGCCGGCGTCTAGTCGCTCGGCCCCTAACCAATTGATCCCTTGTTCCCTCGGCCCTTGTTCCCTACCGCTTCACTCGTCGTCGTCTTCATCCGCGGGCACCGGCTTAATGATCGTCGCCGTCGCCAGGCGGGCCTTGAGCGTCAGCGCACGGACCTCCTTGAGCAGCTCCGGGTTCTCCTTGAGGAACCGCTTCGCGTTCTCGCGCCCCTGGCCCAGCTTGGTGTCGTTGTAGTTGTACCACGCGCCGCTCTTGTCGATGGTCTTGGCTTCCACCGCCATGTCCAGCAAGTCGCCCGCGGTGCTGATGCCCTCGTCGTACATGATGTCAAACTCAGCCTCGCGGAACGGCGGGGCGATCTTGTTCTTGACCACGCGGGCCCGCGTCCGGCTGCCCACCGTCACCTCGCCCTCCTTGATCGCACCCGTCCGACGCACGTCGATGCGGACGCTCGCGTAGAACTTCAACGCCCGGCCGCCGGTGGTCGTCTCCGGGCTGCCGTACATCACGCCGATCTTCTCGCGGATCTGGTTGATGAAGATCACCGTGCAGCTGGTCCTCGCTATTACGCCAGTCAGCTTGCGCATCGCCTGGCTCATCAGCCGCGCGTGCATGCCAACTACGGCCTCGCCCATCTCGCCCTCGATCTCAGCCTTCGGGATCAGCGCCGCAACCGAGTCGATCACAATCAGATCAACCGCGTTGGACCGCACCAGCAGCTCGCAAATCTCAAGGGCCTGCTCGCCGCTGTCAGGCTGGCTGACCAGCAGGCTGTCGATGTTGACGCCCAGACGCCGGGCCCATGAAGGGTCCAGCGCGTGCTCGGCATCGATGAACGCCGACACGCCCCCGTCGCGCTGCGCGTGGGCCGCCACCGTCAGGGCCAGGGTCGTCTTGCCGCTGGACTCAGGCCCGAAGATCTCAACGATGCGCCCGCGCGGGATGCCCTTGCCGCCCAGGGCCAAGTCGAGCGACAGCGCGCCAGTTGAGATGCCCGGGATCGCCAAATAGGCGTTCTCGTCGAGCTTCATGATCGAGCCCTTGCCGAAGGCCTTCTCGATCTGGCCGACGGCCACGCCCAGGGCTTGGAGCTTCTCTTTGCTCACCGAGGGCGGTGCCGCCGCCGGCTTGACAGCGGCAGGGGCCGTTGCAGCCGGGCCGCCAGCCTTCGGGTCGGCCTTCGGGTCGGCCTTCGGGTCGGCCTTGACATCATTCTTGGGGTCGTTCTTCCCGTCGCCTTTGACCTCAAGGGTCACGCGCGGCTTGACGGCCGCGGAGCCCGAGGGGCTGGCCCCGCCCACCGGCGAGCCGGAGACAGCGGGTGCGGACGGACCTGAAGCGGTTGCGCCGTTGCGAGACATGCGAGCCACCTTTCTTGCCGATCGGGGCCGACCACGTGCGAAGCACGGGCCGGGCGTCACGGGGACTTGCCAATGTCGGGCTGAAACGATCCTTCGTTTCAGGCATCCCGGTCCGAGGCGGGCAAGGCGCGAGTCGGACAAACAGAGCATACCGAAACCCGATCAGAATGTCAATGCTTGGTTCGCGTTTGGGGATAACTTTAACCAACCGTTCAACATACCTAGGTACCTCGGGGGTGGGTGCCAACGCGGTTGACCCGCTCGACGCTGCCGCAAACTTCCGCTAGTCTGGCCCGATCCGCCGCGATCAGCCCGCGATAGCGCGTGCAAGATCCGAACCTCCGGCGGCCCATCGAGGACATCCATGGCCGGAACCCCGACCCCCGTCAGCAAGAGCGACACTCCCGACGGTGCCGCGGACTTTTCCACGCAGTTCGGCAAATCGGGGCTGCCTCCCCTGCCGCTGACCGCCAGCAACGCTGAGAAGGACGCCTATTGGCTCAAGCACATCTACCAGGGCGACAGCATGAAGCAGCTGACGCTCCGGGCCGTGGTCATGGGCGGGGTGCTGGGCATGCT
>Ga0163144_10023214_pt1 | contig 12259 bp, 8 predicted proteins | sample OliLak19BULKMAT1_FD_123175 | JGI IMG/M metagenome (GOLD analysis project Ga0163144, IMG submission 123175) | Freshwater microbial mat bacterial communities from Lake Vanda, McMurdo Dry Valleys, Antarctica - Oligotrophic Lake LV.19.BULKMAT1 | ecosystem: Environmental > Aquatic > Freshwater > Lake...
CAGGCGACCAGCGACATCGAGTATCGCTTCCCGTTCACGTCGCCGGGCTTTGGCGAGCTGGAAGGGATCGCGTATCGCGGCAACTTTGACTTGACGCAGCACCAGAAGCACAGCGGGACCAAGATGGAGTTTCGCGACACGGCGCGCGGCGATGTGCTCCCCAACGGCTCGCGGCGTGGCGTGGCATATATCCCGCACGTCATCGAGCCCAGCGCGGGGCTTGATCGCGGCGTGCTGGCGCTGTTGTGCGAGGCGTACACCAAGGACGAGACGCGGGCATCGCCGGAGTTCATGAAGTTTCATCCGCGTGTGGCACCGATCAAGGCCGCGGTGTTCCCGTTGATGGATAAGGACGGGTTGCCGGAGGTTGCGCAGAAGCTGCACGCGGAGTTGAAGAAGCGGTACGGCAAGCTCGGCATGGTGGAGTTTGATGAGAAGCAGAACATCGGCAAGCGGTACGCGCGCATGGACGAGGCCGGGTGCCCGTTCTGCTTCACCATCGACGCCGACACGCTGAAGGATCAGACGGTGACAGTGCGCGATCGCGATACTGGTGGGCAGCAGCGGATAGCGATCGATCAGGTGGCGGCGTTTTTGGGCGAGAAGCTTGGGGAGTGACGTGGGCGGAGGGGGCGGTCGCCGTGGGTGAGGTGTGTGGCGAGTCTTCAGGGAAGCCGCGGGCTTTGGGCGGTGTTCGTCGAGCGATGCCCCTACCCTTGACCCATGAGCGACCGTTACACGCGCCGGCTGATTGAGCATCTGCGCCACGACACGTACGAGCCAGCGGATATCCCGACATTGATGCAGGATCTTGGCATCGACGCGGCGGAGCTGGGGGTCTTCGGGCAGTCGGTGAAGCGGCTGGCGGAGCAGGGGAAGATGGCGATTGGTGCGCAGGGGAAGGTGACCCTGCCGCGGATCGCGGATGTGGTTGTGGGGATGTTTCGGAAGAACATGAAGGGCTTCGGGTTTGTGATCCCGGAGGATCATGCGCGCGAGGGGGATGTCTTCATCCCGCCCGATGGCGTGGGCGATGCGCTGACTGGCGACACCGTTGAGGTCAAGATCAAGCGCGGCGGGCGCAACGGGCCGGACGACATCACCGGCCAGATCGTCCGCGTCATCACGCGCAAGCGGTCCAAGTTTACTGGCGAGCTGGTGAAGCAGGGCACGACGTGGGTCGTGTATCCAGACGGACGCGAGCTGACCGAGCCGATCGTGGTGCGCGATCCGCAGAGCAAGAACGCGAATCAGGGCGACAAGGTCGTCGTCGAGATCATGCATTATCCGCAGGGGAACACGCTGGCCGAGGGCGTGATCGTGGAGGTGCTGGGCGAGGCGGGGCTGCCGAGCGTGGAGACGCAGGCGACGATCGCGGCGTACAACCTGCCGGGGGAGTTCATGGAGCGGGTGGTGGAGCAGGCGCGCGGGGCGGCGGCGCAGTTTGAGCGGGATATCGAGCGCTGCGAGCGCGACGGATGGAAGGACCGCGAGGACCTGCGCGGCGAGTACATCATCACCATCGACCCGCCGGACGCGAAGGACTACGACGACGCGATCCAGATCAAGCGCGTGGCGCTGCCCGATGGCGGGCAGGGCTGGGAACTGGGCGTACACATCGCGGACGTGGCGCACTTCATCCCGATCGGCTCGGCGCTGGACGAAGAAGCCAAGAAGCGCGGCAACAGCTGCTATCTGCCCAGGCAGGTGATCCCGATGTTGCCCGAGGTGCTGAGCAATGGCATCTGCTCGCTGCAGGAGGGCGTGCCCAGGTTCTGCAAGTCGAGCTTCATGCGTTACAACCGCAGGGGCGAGCTGGTCAGCGGCGGCGTGGCGCAGGTGTGCATCAAGAGCACAAAGCGGCTGACGTATCTTGAGGCGCAGGCGCTGATCGATGGCGACCTTGAAGAGGCGAAGAAGCACGCCAAGACGGAGCCGGTGTATACGGAGCAGTTGATCGCGACGCTGCGCGAGATGGACGCGTGCGCCAAGGCGATCCGCGTGCGCCGGCGCGAGGCGGGGATGATCCACCTGGAGTTGCCGGAGGTGGTGCTGATCTATGACGATCAGGGGCGCGTGATCGATGCGCAGCAGGAGGACGGGGCGTTCACGCACACGCTGATCGAGATGTTCATGGTGGAGGCCAATGAGGTGCTGGCGCGCTTGTTTGAGCGGGTGAAGGTGCCGCTGCTACGCCGGATTCATCCGGAGCCGGTGCCGGGGGATGTCGATGATCTGCGGACGGCGGCGCGGGTGGCGGGGTTTGCGATTCCGAAGCGCCCGACGCGCAAGCAGTTGCAGGGGCTGCTGGATGCGACGCGCGGGACGGCGGCGGCGCCGGCGGTTCACTTTGCGGTGTTGCGAACGCTGACGAAGGCGGAGTATTCGCCATCGTTGGTGGGGCACTTTGCGCTGGCCAGCGAGGCGTACGCGCACTTCACGAGCCCGATCCGGCGCTACCCGGATCTGACGGTACACCGAGCGCTGGCGGAGTATTTGCGGTTGACGGATAATGGGAAGAACCCGCCGCGGGAGGATGACGTGCGGGAGGAGTTGGGCAAGCGGTTGCGCGAGAGCCCGATGTGCCCGGATCACGAGACGTTGATGAAGATCGGGCGGAACTGCACGTCAACAGAAGAGAACGCGGCGGGGGCGGAGCAGAGCCTGCGGTCGTTCCTGGTTTTGCAGTTGCTGGCGGGGCACATCGGCGAGGAGTTTGGCGCGCTGTGTACGGGCGTGACGAACGCGGGCGTGTTCGTGAAGCTTGACAAGTATCTGGCGGAGGGGTTCATCAAGAAGGAGGAGCTGCCAGCGGGGAAGGACGGGCGGAGCGGCGCGTGGCGGATCGATCAGCGCAGCGGGGCGCTGGTGAATCAGGGGAGCGGGCGGAGCTTCAGCATTGGTGATCGCGTGACGGTGACGATCATGAAGGTTGATCTGGCGATGCGGAAGATGGAAGTGAATATCGCGGATGCGGCGAGCCGCGAGAAGGGCAAGGGCAAGAAGATGCCGAAGCTGGATCCGGAGAGCCTGGCGTCTAAGGGCGGCGGGATTGGCGGGGGACTGGCGCTGGATTGGGACGCGATCAAGCACGGGCAGACGGGCTCGTCGCGCCGGAGCCAGAAGAGCAAGAGTCGGGATAAGGCGAAGGGAAATCCGAGGAGGGATAAGAAGTAGTGTGGGAAGTCGCGAGTCGCGAGTCGCGAAGAGGCTGAGGTGGGGTTATGGGGTGCCTTGGCCACGAGGACCTTGGATTACGCGGCAATGGGGGAAGGGAAAGGCCGAGGTGGAGCGGACGCCTGGCGTGCTCAGTCCTTCAGGAAACGGAAAGACGGAATGGTCGAGTCCTCGTCGCGGCTGTCGAGGGTGCCGTCGGTGTAGTCCAGTATCGTCCGTGCGCCTTTGAGGGTCAGCATCAGCACACGCCCGTCTTCGATCGTCCATGTGCCGCTGGAGCGACGATCGCCGTACTTGAGCAAGTACTTCCCGTCTGCGGCCAAAGTTAAGACGGGCGTGTTCTTCTTGAAGAACTCGATAAGCTCGTCGGTCGCTTCGGCGACGCTTGAACTCGTGAACGTTACATCGTTCTTCTTCTCGCTCGTTCGGATCATGGCGCGTGCGACGGCATATTCGCTTCCGGGTGCGAGTCTCCAAGTGCCGGCGACGTCGGCCTTGGTGAATGATGGAGCGGCCGGGGCGGCGGGTGCTCTTTTCTGGCAGCCGGTGAGGTGAGCTGAGGTGAAGCCGGCGAAGAGCGTGATTGAGGTGATCGCAATCGCGGCGGTGGCGCGACGGAAGTTTGATATCGACATTGTTCATGGCCCCGTGACGGAAGGAAGGTGTGTGCCAGCGAGCGTGAGGAGAGTATCGGGGCTTAGTTTGCGTTTCAACCCCGATGTAGGGGTGACTTGCGCGAGCGTGTGTGAAGTTGGGTCGGGGCGCTTGTTGGCGGGCGCGTCCGACGGCTGTTGAGCCTGCGGGCACCGACCTGAGGACAGGTCGGTGGCACGCGTCGAGTCGGAGACAGGTTGGTGAGGCGGTTTATTTCAACCCCAGCACCTCACCGATCGCGTCGGCGGCCATGGGGCCGGCGCGGTGGTCTTTGAACTGGTCGACGACTTTGGCGAGTTCGGCGCGCTGGTCGTCGGCGAAGCCGGGCTGGCGCATGAGTCGGTAGACGCCGACGGCGAGTTCGTGCCCGTTGCCGAAATGCGGCACCAGCTCGGGGATAATGCGTTTGCCGGCGATGAGGTTGGGGAGGGTGAAGAGCTCGGTCTTGAAGAGGAACCGCCCGAAGGCGCGGGCCGGGAGTTTCCAGAGCTTGCTGAAGCGATAGAAGGTCACCATCGGCTTAAGTTGTTTGGCGACTTGGAGCGTGACGGTGCCGCTGGCGACGATCGCCATGTCACACCAGCGCACGACGGCGTCGGTGTCGCCGACGACGACGGCGAGATTCTCTGGCCAGGCGGGGCCGGTGGACTTGTTGCGGGCGTGGAGCTTGCGGGCCATGCGTCGGATGTCGTCTTCGACTTGCGGCTTGGTGACGGCGATGGTGGCGACGAGGCCGGGGAAGTCGTCGCGGAGTTGGGTGAGGGCTTCGAGCAGCGCGGGGAAGCTGCGTTGAATCTCGACGGGGCGCGAGCCGGGCATGAGGGCGAGCTTTGTGCCGCCGGGGCCGGGCACGGGCAGGTGTGCGGTGCGGCGGTCGAGCTCGGCGTAATCAAGGTCGTGATCGAAGAGGGGGTGGCCGATGAACTTGGCGCGCATGCCTCGCGCGGTGAACCAGGCTTCTTCGAAGGGCAGGAGGCAGAGGACGAGCTCGCTGAGTTTGCGGAGCTTGCTGATGCGGCCCTCGCGCCAGGCCCAGAGCTGGGGGGCAACGAGGTGGACGACGCGCACGCCGCGTTCTTTGGCGAGGGCGCAGATGGCGAAGTTGGCGTCTGGCGAGTCGACGGGGGTGTGGAGCGCGACCTTGTTGTGGTCAAGCCACTCTTCGATGCGCCGGTTGATGCGAACGTGTTCGAGGACTTTGGAGATGCCCGGCACGCCCATGACGGCGGTCTCGCCGGTGCGCTCGACGATGGTCGCGCCCGCGGCCTCCATCTTGCGCCCGCCCCAGGCGTAGATCGGGAGCGTCGGCCAGCGGCGGCGGAGCTCGGCGATGACGACGGAGGCGTGGTCGTCGCCGGAGGGCTCGAACGACGTGAAGAGAATGCCGGTGCGAGACGGGTTGGGCACTGGAGGGGGCAAGGCGGATTGTTGGCAGAGGGTTTGGGTGGAGCGCGAGGAGGGCGCCGAAGTGAGAACAGGTCGGTGGCGCGGGTGGGGGAACGGGTGAAGCGCTGCGCGAACGGTGCGCGGTGCGACCGGCTTAGGGCAGCAGCGTGCCCTGGGTGGGAAGGACGCGCGGGCGGGTCTCGATCTGTGCGATGACTGGGATGGTCTTAGCGCTTTTGACCTGGGCTTCTTCGAACTTTGCGAGCGTGGGTGCCAGGCGTGACTCGTAGGAGCCGACGAAGCTGTTGTAGTGCGTCAGGGCGGCCTCGATCGAGCGGCCGAGGTTTGCGATGTGCGTCATGGCGGTGGCGGCGCGCTCGTGGAGCTCGCGCCCGAGTATGAAGAGTTCCTCGGCGCGCTCGGCGAGTGTCGCCTCGCGGAAGCCCACGGCGACTGCGCGAAGCATGGCGATGAGCGAACTGGGGCTGGCGATGATGACGTTGTTGGCCGCCGCGAGGTCCAGGAGATCGGGGCGTTTGGAGAGCGCGGCGTCTACGAACTGATCGCCGGGCATGAACATGACAACGAACTCGGGCGAGCCGGCGTAGTCGGCGTAGTAGTCCTTGGCGGCGAGCTTGCGGGCCTGGTTGGCGACGCCGTCGGCGAAGCGTTGGAGGTGGAGCTCGACCTGCGCGGGGTCGGTGGCTTCGAAGGCGTCGAGGTAGGGCTTGAGGTTGGCCTTGGCGTCGACGACGAGCTCGCGCCGGTTGGGGAGCTTGATGATCATGTCGGGGCGTTTGGCGTTGCCGCTGGAGTCGACGGTGTGGTTCTGCTCGACGAAGTCGCAGTAGGGGCGCATGCCGGCGAGCTCGGCGACGCGTTTGAGCTGGACCTCGCCGTAGCGCCCGCGGACTTGCGGCTCGCGCAGGGCGTTGACGAGGCGAGCGGTCTCGGAGCGGAGCTCGCTGCCGCTGCGGCCCAGGGCCTCCATCTGGGTGCGGATCTCGACGAAGCTGGCGGTGCGTTGCTGCTCGATGGCCGCGAGGGTCTGGTCGGCGCGTTTGAGCGATTCGGCGATGGGGCTGACGATGCTCTCGACGGCGCGCTGGCGCTTTTCGAGCTCGGCCTCGCTCTGCTTGCCCAGCGCGCCGAGGCGCTCGCTGGCAAGATTCAGGAACTGCTGGCTGCTGTTGCGCAGGTGCTCTGCGGAGAGCGTGGCGAAGTGTTCTTTGATGCGGTCGGCGCTTTGGTGATGCTCTTTGAGCATGGCCTCGATGTTGGCCTTTTCACTGTTGAGGATGGCGCGCTCAGATTCGAGGCGGGTTGCGGAGGTGGAGATGGCGTGCGCGAGCGTTTGTTCGTGTTGCGCGCGGAGGGCATCGCGCTCGCTGGCGGCGCGGGCGATAATCTCTTGGACGTAGCGCTGGTGAGACTCTTCGGAGGCCTCGCGATCGGTCTGTCGCTCGCGCTGGAGGTGTTCGAGGCGGGCCGCCTGGCCTGCGAGCTCGGCGACCTGATCGTTGATGCGGTCTTGCACCGCGGCGGTGGAGGCGTTCAGCTCGCGCTCGCGGGCTTCGAGGCTGATGACGCGGGCCTCGGCGGTGGAGCGCGCGGCGGCGTCCGCCGTGATGCGCGCTAGGAGGTCGGCACGCCGGTAGAGGAGCCAACCAATGGTGGTGAGAAGCAGGGCGATGAACAGGAGCAGAACGATCGTCAAAGCGTCCATGATTCGCTGAGCATAGCGAACGACGGATCGGACGGAAGGTCTTTATTTGGTATTTCGGATCGGCGCGGCGAGCGGGGCACTCGACGCGTGGATCGTGTCCGTTTTGATTGGTCTTGCTGGTGGTTGAAGGAGGGGTCGCGCAGGTTGGTTGGCGGCGTCTGACCGGCAGATTCAATCGACGCAGGCACGGAAAACGACTGCCAAGTTGACACCTTGAGGCGACGGGGAATGGGCGGGGTGGCAGGGGTGGCTGGGCGGCGGGTCGTAAGTGGATGCGTCTGAGGCAGGTTTTTTGGGGTGTTGAGAGCCGCGGGGGGGTTTTTCGGCGGTGCGGCTCGCGCGCCGGGGTTGAAAGTCGGGCACCGCAGTTGCCTCTGCTGTGCGCGATGTACTTTCGGCGGCCACAACGCGGCGGCGGAACTCCCGGCGAGGAAAACTCGACTCCGGCGAGCGGTCCCATACCAGCGTCGGGCCAGCCGGGCCAGTCGGGCCAGCCCGATGGAGCGGGGCAGACCGGGGCCCCGGGCGGGCCGGTGGTGGGGGGGCGTTGGGGCGGGCGGTTGAACTTGCTGTTGTCGACGGCGCCTTGGCAGGACGATCCGTGGAGTTTGGCGCTGCCGCGGCTGCTGGAGCCGATGGGCGTGACGGCGCATCGGGCGGGCACGGCGTGCGAGGCGGAGCGTGTGATCCGCACGATGACGATCCACATCGCGGTGATTGATCTGGCGATCCCGCTGGGGCCGGCGACGCCTGGGAGCCCGATTGAGTCGGGCGGGCCGCGAGTGTTGGATCTGCTGTCGCGGTTGGAAGCGCCGCCGCCGACGGTGGTGCTGAAAGCGCCGCGGTCGCATCGTGACGAGACGCGCGAGATGCAGACGGCGCTGCGGTGCGGGGCGTTCGCGGTGGTGGATCGCGCGGGAGCGGATCTGGAATCGATGCTGGCGGTGATGGAGCGGTGCCTGGTGCGGTTTTACGCGGGGCGGTGGCCGGGCGGGGGGAACAAGTAGCAGGATTGCAGTTGGCAAGCTGCGGGATGCGCAGCTTGCGAGTTGCAGATGAGTGAGCAGAAGTTCGGGCGTTTGGCGCGGCGTGCGTGTCGGCGCGGTTGAGAAAGTTTGGAGTGGTTGAGAGGCGCGTGTCGCGTCGCTCACGAGTCAACAGGAGAAGCAGGTTTATGCCCCCCAAGAACACCAGCGGCAACAGCAACACGACGAAACTCGGCTTCCGGCCCTTGCACGACAAGCTGCTGGTCCGGCGCGACAAGGCCGAGGACCGCACCAAGAGCGGAATCTTCCTGCCTGAGAAGGCCAAGGACACGCCGAAGACGGGCGTTGTTGAGGCGGTGGGCACGGGCACGCTGAACACCGACACAGGCCACCTGACGCCCCTGAGCGTGAAGAAGGGCGAGCGCGTGCTGTTCTCGTCGTACGCCGGGACGGAGATCAAGCTGAATGACGAAGAGTATCTGGTGATGAGCGAGGAAGAGATCATGGCGGTCATCGAGGATTGAGACGGTGCTGAGCGATGAGCGACGAGCGATGAGCAGGCGAGCCCATGGGCACGCGGCACATCACTCAGCGTCAGTTTGAATCGCTCATGCAGAAGGCGGACGAGTTGGACACCGAGGGAAACACACGCTGAGCCATCCGCTCAGCACTCAGCACTTATCGCTCAGCACTTGAAACTCGCTGGGCGCGTGCTTTGAAAGGGAACCAGACATGGCAGCAAAGCAGATCGTATATGACACCGACGCTCGTGAACGCATTCTCAATGGCGTGCGCAAGCTCGCTCGGGCGGTGAAGGTCACGCTCGGGCCCAGCGGGCGGGTGGTTGTGCTTCAGAAGTCCTTCGGCGCGCCGACCGTGACGAAGGACGGCGTGACGGTTGCCAAGGAGATCGAGGTCGATGATCCGTTTGAGAACATGGGCGCGCAGCTCGTGAAGGAGGTCGCTTCCAAGACTTCCAAGGACGCCGGCGACGGCACGACGACCGCGACGATCTACGCCGAGAGCATCTTCGCTGAGGGCCTGAAGAACACCGTCAGCGGCGCCAACCCCAACGAGATCAAGCGCGGCATTGATATGGCCGTGAGCGCGCTCGCTGAGGAGCTGAAGCGTCTGAGCAAGAAGGTCGATTCGTCCAAGGAGATCGCGCAGGTCGGCACCTGCAGCGCGAACCAGGACAGCGACATCGGCAAGATCATCGCCAACGCGATGGACAAGGTCGGCAAGGACGGCGTGATCACGGTCGAAGAGGGCAAGAGCCTCGATACCGAGGTCGAGCTGCTTGAGGGCATGCAGTTTGACAAGGGCTATCTGAGCCCCCACTTTGTCACCAGCCCGGCGACGATGGAGGTGGTGCTCGAGAAGCCGTACGTGCTGATCTTTGAGAAGAAGATCAACAGCGCCAAGGACATGCTCCCGATCCTGGGCAAGATCGCCGAGACCGGCAGCAGCCTGCTGATCATCGCGGAGGACATCGAGGGCGAGGCCCTGGCGACGCTGGTGGTCAACAAGCTTCGCGGCGTGCTGAAGGTCGCGGCGGTCAAGGCCCCGGGCTTCGGCGATCGTCGCAAGGAGATGCTGGGCGATATCGCGATCCTCACCGGCGGCAAGGCGATCATGGAGGAGCTGGGCATCGAGCTTGAGAAGGTCGAGCTTGGCGACCTTGGGCGGGCCGCGAAGGTCACGATCGACAAGGACAACACGACGATCGTCGAGGGCGCGGGCAAGGCGGCGGACATCAAGGGCCGCATCGACCTGATCCGTGCGCAGATCGAGGCGACGACGAGCGATTACGATCGCGAGAAGCTCGAGGAGCGTCTGGCGAAGCTGGCCGGCGGCGTGGCGCAGATCAACGTCGGGGCGGCGACGGAAGTCGAGATGAAGGAGAAGAAGGCCCGAGTCGAGGACGCGCTGCACGCGTGCCGCGCCGCGGTCGAAGAGGGCATCCTGCCGGGCGGCGGCGTCGCGATCCTCAAGGCGCGTCGCGTGCTTGAGAAGCTCAAGAAGAGCGTCAAGGGCGACGAGCGGATCGGGATCGACATCGTGTATCGCGCAGTGTCGGCGCCGATCAAGCAGATCGCGCACAACTGCGGCTTGGATGGCTCGATCGTGCTGAGCAAGGTCGAGGACAACCTGGACCCGACGTTCGGCTACAACGCGCTGACGCACGAATACGGCGACCTGATGAAGATGGGCGTGATCGTCCCCACGAAGGTAGAGCGTGTGGCGTTGCAGAACGCCGCGAGCATCGCGGGCCTGCTGCTGACGACGGACTGCGCGATCGTGGACATCAAGGAGAAGAAGTCGGTGAAGGCACCGGCAGGTGGCGGGATGGATGACATGGATTATTGATGAATGAACCTCGCTCAGCCTCGCCCAACGGCGAGGCTGAGTATTGAACGGCTTAGCGCGTGCAACGCGCTGGCGTGGCTGCCGCGAGCGAGCAATCTTGGGAGTAAACTCTGCACCCGCACCCCTTGGCGCTCGGGATTTGGAGACACCCCTATGAGCCGTTGCGCGTTCCTGACGCCGATCTCCGTTCTCTCCGTCGGCGTATCGGTGGCAGCGTTTGCAGCATGGCTGCCCGCGTCGCAAGCCGTTTCCGCGCCGGACACAAAGCCCGGCGTCAAACTCCTCGACACCAAAACCGACCTGCGCATCGAGCTCATCGGCGTCGCGGCGGTGCCTTGGGATGCGACGGATCTTTCGGGGTTGACTGAGCCGTGCGGGCCGGTGCCGCACAATCGTTTTGGGTCGTGGGGGAGCGCGATCGCCAGTGATGGCGTGTCGGGCGGGGGGCGGTTTGTGCTGGTGCCGGATCGCGGGCCGAAGGATGGCGCTGAGGAGTACGCGTGCCGTGTTCACGAGGCGAGGATTACGGTGGACCCCAAGGGCACGCCGGCGGTGAAGATCGAGCTGTTGAAGACGACGCTGCTGAATGATGGCAAATATCAGTATGTCGGGCTCAGTTCGTCGTATGACTCGGATGACCAGACCGCGAGCCTGCGGCTGGATCCTGAGGGCGTTCGCGTGTTGCCCAGCGGGAACCTGTTGATCAGCGATGAGTACGGCCCGGTGATGTATGAGTTTGATCGCGCGGGCAAGCGGGTGAGGTCATATGTGTTGCCGTCGCGCTTTGGCGTGCCGCGGCCGGAGATCAAGGGCGACATCGAGGACAGGTCCAACACGCGCGGGCGGGTTGGCAATCGCGGCATGGAAGGGCTCGCGATCTCGCCCGATGGCAAGCTCGCGTTCGGCCTTATGCAATCGCCCCTGATCCAAGACGGCGGACGCCAGGGCGTAAACACTCGGCTCGTGGAGATTCGGCTTTCGAACAGCGACACGCGCGAGTTTGTGTATCCGTTGGAAGACGACAAGCTTGGGACGAATGAGATCCTCGCGATCAGCGATACGCGGTTTTTGGTGATCGAGCGCGACGGCAAGGAGGGGGCCAAGGCGCGCGTGAAGCTCATCACGATGATCGATATCGCGGGCGCGACCGATGTCTCGGATATAGAAGAGCTGCCCAAGCACGGGCTGCCGGCGACGATTATGCCGGTGAAGAAGACCCTGCTGATCGACATGCTGGACCCGCGATTTGCGATCGCGGGGTCGGCGTTCCCGGAGAAGATCGAGGGGCTTGCGCTGGGGCCGGTGCTGAGCGATGGGCGGGTGACGTTGCTGGTGGCGAGTGACAATGATTTTCGCGATGGCGTGCCGACGATGGTGTGGTGCTTTGCGCTGCCGCGTGAGGTGGTGGGCGAGGTGAAGCGGGAGGCTTGGGAGAAGTAGGCGGGGCGAGACGGGGGGAGGGGGTAGCTCAGGGGGCTGGTTTACTTCACGAGGTTGGTGCCCCAGCCGTCGTACTCGCCGTTGTGCTTGCGGCAGAGCTCGATGAGCGCGGAGGTCGCGTCGGTGAGCTGTTCGAGTTCGATGGCGGACTCGTGGACCCAGGCGATGCGCCAGGGCATGGGCGTTGTGGTGTCCGGCTCGTCGTTGAGCGAGGAGCCGTCGATCTGAAAACTGATCTCTGAGGTTGCCAGCTCGCCAGCGAAGGCGTCGCGATCGGCGCGGGTGCCGAAGTCGGCGACGTGCTCGATCTGATGCAGCGATTCGTGAATATCGCCAGCCTCGGCCAGCTCGCTGATCACGCCGGCGTTGAGGATGAACTGGTGCTGCCAGTCGTTGGGGGCGAGCTGCGAGAAGTACAGCGTGTGCTTGGCGTCGGCGCGGGTGAGGGCGCTGGGGGGCGTTTTGGGGAAGAGGCCGGAGATGGGGCGGAGGGCGTCGGTGATGCCGCGATCGGACTTGG
>Ga0163144_10023215_pt1 | contig 12258 bp, 8 predicted proteins | sample OliLak19BULKMAT1_FD_123175 | JGI IMG/M metagenome (GOLD analysis project Ga0163144, IMG submission 123175) | Freshwater microbial mat bacterial communities from Lake Vanda, McMurdo Dry Valleys, Antarctica - Oligotrophic Lake LV.19.BULKMAT1 | ecosystem: Environmental > Aquatic > Freshwater > Lake...
AGCCGGCGCGCGGCCTGCAGCTGCGACAGGATGGCGAAGGTGCCGAGGCCGCGCGCCTGCAGATCCGGCTCGTAGAACGTGTAGACCGACGACAGGCCGTGGCGCGTCACATCGGTGACCGCCACCGCGAGCAGGCGACCGCCGCTGCGGAACTCCAGAAAACGGGTCGGGCTCCACGGGCTGGTCAGGAAGCGGGTGAAGTCCTCGTGCTCGGCTTCGTCCATGCCCCCGCCGGGGTGGCGTTGGCTCAGATAGCGCTGGTACAGCGCGAAGACCTCGTCGCTGAGCTGCGCGGGCTGTTCGGTCACGACCAGGTCGGCGTTGCGGCGCAGGTTGCGGCGCTGACTGCGGTCCGGAGCGAAGGCCGCGACCGGTACGCGGGCCGGCACGCAGGCCTGGCAGCGTGCGCAGGCCGGCCTGTAGATATGGCCACCGGCGCGACGGTAGCCGCGTGTAAGCGCTGCCTCGTAGACCTGCGGCAGGTCGACCGCGAGCGGATCGATCACCAGATTCTGCGCGACCCGCGCGTCGAAGTATCCGCACGGGTGCGGCAGGGTCTTGAGCAGGCGGATCGTATCCGAGCGCATGGGCTGAGTATGAGCGCCTTGCAGGATGCTGGCGTCAACGCGGTGTGGTCGGGCCATGCCGTTCGCACGGCCCGACCGGATCGGTGACTATTCGAACACCGTCTTGTCGTCGACGATGGTGACGCGCTTGCCGATCGCCAGCGGCAGCGCCTGGATGCGCTTGTCCTCGGCGAGCAATGCGGCCGGCTTATCGGTGTTGTACTTGATCGGCGAGGGCGCGCTCGCGGTCAGTCGCTTGGCCAGGTCGTCGGCGTCGGCAGTGACGAAGACGAACTTCGCCCCGCGCAGGTCGATGTGGCGGCGCAGTGCGGCGTTGACCTGCTCGACGGTCAGCGCATCCAGACCCTTTGCAACATAGGTGGGAAACTCGTCGATGCCGGCGACCTGGCTGTCGATGGCATAGCCCAGTTGCGCGGTCTGGGTCGAAGTCAGATTCGACACGAACTTGCGCAGGAAGTCGCGGCTGCGCACGAAGTCGGCTTCGGACATGCCCTTGCTGACCAGCTTGTCGACTTCGAACAGCGCGGCACGGGTCGCGAACACGGCATCGTTGTTGTCGCGCAGCGGGCGCAGCCAGACCTGGAACAGATCGCTGCTGCGCAGATAGTTGGGCTCCGGCTGCATGCGGAACATGCCGTTGGGGAAGTACTCGATGTAGGCATAGCTGCCGTAGTTCATGCCGCGAACCTCGCGGATGCGTTCGAACAGATGCCCGGCCTGGCTGCGATGCTCGCCCAGCCACGAGCGCGCCAGCCACAGAGCGACCCAGTCCGGATGACCGCGGGTCACGTCGATCGGCACGCCGAAGCTCACGGCCACCGCCGGCGTGCGTTTGCGCACGATCAGTGCGCTGCGCTCGGTTGCCTTGCTGGCCGCTGCGGGCTTGCGCTGCGGGTTGCCCGAGCGCGAAAGGCGCGCAAGCGAGGCGACCACATCGCCAGCGAAGGTGTCGTCGTAGCCGCCGGCGATCCCTAGCACCAGCTGACCGCGCGTGAAATGGGTGCGGTAGAACGCGCGCACATCCTCCAACGTGATCTTCTGCAGGTCGGAAACGTCGCCGAGGGTGAGCGTTCCATAAGGATGATCCACGCCATAGGTCTGCCGATAGAGCAGTTCCTTGGCCAGCTCCTCGTCGTTGTTGGCGCGAAGGCTGGTGCGAATGGCGCTGATCTGCTGCTCGCGCACGCGCTGGAAGTCGTCTTCGCGGAAGCCCGGGGAGTGCACCTGCGGGCCGACGATGCGCCACCAGTCTTGGGCGTTGTCGCGGTGCACGGTGCCGTAGAAGCGCACCATGTCCTTGTCGAGCTGCACGTTCAGGATGGCCGCAAGCGGATAGGTCGCCCTCTGGATCTGCTCGAAGCTGAGCTCGCTCGAGCCGCCCTGCGCCATCAGCTGCGCGGTCAGTGCGGCCAGACCCTTCTTGCCGGCAGGATCGGCGGCCGCTCCGGTGCGGAACACCAGGGCCACATCTACCAACGGCGATTGGTTGCGCTGTTCGATGATCGGCGCGCTGATGCGCATGGTGTCGATGTCGAACTGGCGCGAGCCGGCCGCAATGCGCGCGTTGATCGGCGTCAGCGGGGCTGCCTTGGGCGGCATGGCGGCGGGCTCGACGACGGGGGGCGGGGCATCAGCCCTGGCGGCGGCCGCGGCCGCGTCGAGTGCGCGGAATCCGTTGGCGCCGTCGAGGGTGGCGGCCTGCGCGATCGACACGGCAGTACGATTGGCGTCGGCGAACACACGGTTGGCGGTGTCGCGCACGGCCTCGGCGTCCAGCGCATCGAGTGCGGCGTAGTAGCGATTGAGCGTCTCGAGGTCGCGTTCGTGATGCACGAATCCGGCCAGGATCGCGCCGATCCGCGCTGCGTTGTCCATGCCGCCGGCGAAGGCGTACTTCAGGCGCGAGCGGGTCTGCGCGAGTTGCTGCGCATCGAGCAGCTGGCTGCGCGCGGCGAGCAGGGTCTCGTCGATTGCGGCGACGACCTTGGGCGCGTGCGCGGCATCGGTCAGGCGCAGGCTCAATACGAACAGGCCCGGATCGCGGCTGCGCGATGGCTGCGCGAACAGCTGGTCGACCAGTCGCTCGCGTACCACCAGCCGCTGGTACAGCGGCGATGTGGAGCCGAAGTGCACCTCGGCCAGCAGCGCCTGCGCGGCGGTGTCGGGGCCTTGAGTGCTGAATGCCGGGGCCTTCCAGGCGACGATCAGCCATGGCTGGGTCGGCCCATCAAAGGCAACGTGGGCGTAGCGCGGGGCGTCTTGCGCGGGCTCGGCCGGGATCTGCTGGGTGTAGCTGCCGCGCTTCCAGCTGCCGAAGTGCTTGCGCACCAGTTCGAAGGTGGGCTCGAGCTCAATGTCGCCGGCCACGATCACGGTGGCGTATTCGGGGCGGTACCAGCGCTCGAAGAAGGTCTTCGAATAGGCCATCTGGTTCGGCATGTCCTCGATGTCCTTCAGATAGCCCATCGTGGTGTGGCCGTAGGTGTGCTGGGTGAATGCCAGTCCTTGCAGGCGTTCGAACCCCTTCAGCAGCGGGTTGGCGTAGTTCTTCAGGTACTCGCCCTTGACCGCCTGGGCCTCGGTGCGGAACTGTTCTTCCGAATAGGCGAGGTTCTGGAAGCGATCGGCTTCCAGTTCGAGCAACCGGTCGAGGTCGGCTGGCGTGATGTTGACGTAGTAGTTGGTCAGGTCGTCGTCGGTGTAGGCGTTCTGGTCGGCGCCTGCGGCCTTGAGCGCGGCGCCATACACATCCGCCGGATGCTTCGGCGTGCCGCGAAACATCATGTGCTCGAAGAAGTGCGCAAAGCCGCTCTTGCCCGGCTCGACCTCGTTGCGGCTGCCGGTCTGCACCGGGATCTGGATCGACACCAGGCCCTTTTGCGGCGTTTGCACCACGATCACGCGCAGGCCGTTGTCGAGGTCGCGCTGCAGGTAGGGCAGGTCGAACAGTTTTGCCGGCTTGCCGTCTGCGTCGGTGCCTGGCGCTGCAGCCGCTGCTGCGGTGCCGAGCAGGACGGCCACGAAGGCGGCGGCGAGAAGATTGCGGACCATACGGAACTCCGTGTTGCACTCGGGACAGTCGCCCATTGAACCATCGACAGCCGTCGGCGGCGAGCGGAACCGGTCTGCAGGCTGCCGCAGCCGTGCGCCTGCGCCGATCAATCGAGCCGATGCGGCAGTTCGCGGGCGGCAAGCCAGGCGCGCGTGAGCTCGGCGTCGTGCTCGAACCACGCGCGGGTGGAGCCGAGCCGGAACGTGTAGCCCCAGGCGTCCATGTCGCACATCATGCGTTCGGCACCGACCTCGGGCAGGCGTGCGCCGAGCACGATCTGCAGATAACAGCTGGCGTCTTCTTCGGCCACGCTGCGGGTGGCGTCGGTGTGTACGCTCTCGCGCTGCCCGGGCGCCAGCACGATCAGGTGGCAAGCCTCGTGCAGCAGCGAATGCACGGGTGTGTCGCGCCGCGCATGGACGGTGGCGCCGACCAGACCGGCCTCCGGCTCACCCCAGTAGCTGCCGGGAATCGGTTGCGCATCGGGCACCGACGCCAGCGCGATGCCGAAGCTGTCGAGCAGCCGGCGCACTGGCGCCGGATCGATCTCGCCGAACAGCAGCATCGGCGCTCAGGATGCAACAGCTGCGCGACCCGGCTGGCCGCTGCGGTGCGCACGTTCTGCCAGCCATGGCAGCGCCGGCAATTGCCGCGTCGGGCCATTGAGGTAGGTGTCGCGCACCCACGCATAGCTGCACAGTTCCTTGCCCAGCAGGCTCACGCGCTGGCCGCTGGGCAGCGACTGCTGGCCGACCTCGCGAAAGCCGTAGGTGCCGTGGAACAGCACCGAGACATCGTCGCGCGGGTCGAGGAACACTTCGCAGCTGAGCATCTGCGAGCGCACCTCGGCGTAGCCCTGCACGTCGGCATAGAACACTCTGCCAAGTCCGTGTCCGCGATAGGGCCGGGCGATGACGATGCGGTCGATGTACACGAAGTCGTCCATGTTGGCCTTGAACCAGGCGAAATTCGGACTTTCGTAGTCGGCATCCGGCCGCAGTGCGATCAGGAAGCCGCCGATATGCCCGTCGATCTCGGCGACGCGGAAGTAGGCGGCTACGTCGTAGAGCTGGTGCAGTCGCGCGGTGTCGATCGGCAGGATGCCCGGGCCGGCGGCATTGTTCAGTGCCAGCACGCTGTCGAGGTCGTGCTCACGCACATCTCGGATCACCAGGGCCATGGGTCGCTCCGGGGCTGGCTGCTGCAGGCCGCGCAGTATCGCACCTTACGCAGTTCGGAAAAGGTTAACCTGGGTTGCTGCAATGCGACAAACGGAACCCGGTGACGGGTCGATATCAGTCTGCTGTCACCCGACGGCTGCGCCTCCCGCCGGCGCCCTGCGGGCCGCGCAGTGACCTTCGGCCGATGCTGCACTGGCGAGACAGCCTACAATGCCCCCACCATGCGAGTCCTGCGCCTGAACCCGGTCGACCTGCTCCGCTACGCGGGACTGCTCACCTACGCCTGCGTGGGACTGCCCCTGGTAATCGAATCCGTCGGGCCGGGACCGGTGATCGGGCCCGATGAACGCCTCGGCTGGGCCTTGTCCTATCTCGCCTTCGGCATCTTCTATGTGGTCGCCAGCCACGGGCTGGGTGCGCGCACGGTCAGCTGGCGCAACGGCTGGCTGGCGGTCGGCATGGGCGTATCGGCGATCGCCACCGGCTACTTCAGCCGCAGCGGATTGTCGGGCGTACTGATGATGGTGCTGTCGGGCGTATTGCCATGGCTGTTGTCTTGGCGCGCGGTGCTGGCCACCTTGATCGGCTGCTCGATACTGCTGGTACCGGTGTTTGCGATCCGCATGGAGTACGGACTGGTGCCGGGGCTGGCGCAGTGCGCGTTGTTCCTGTCCTTCGCGCTGTTCGTGATGTTCACAGCGCTCGTCGCACGCAGCCAGGCCGAAGCGCGCGAAGAGCAGAAGCGCCTTAACGCGGAGCTGCGCGCGACCCGCGTGCTGCTCGCCGAATCGACGCGCATGAGCGAGCGCGTGCGCATCTCGCGCGAACTGCACGACCTGATCGGGCATCATCTGACCGCACTGAGCCTGAACCTGGAGGTGGCCAGCCACCTCGTGCAGGGCCAGCCGCGCGAGCACGTGCGCCAGGCGCAGTCGCTGGCGCGACTGCTGCTCACGGACGTGCGCGAGGTGGTCAGCCAGCTGCGCGATGGCGACGACATCGATCTGGGCAAGGCGCTACGCGCGCTGATCGAGGGCATTCCGGAGCCTGCGATCCATCTCGAGATCCCGGTCGATCTGGCCATCGACGACCCGCGCCGCGCGCAGGTGCTGCTGCGCTGCGCGCAGGAGACGATCACCAACACCATCCGCCATGCGCGGGCGCATAATCTTTGGCTGAGCTTTACGCGCGATGTGGACGGCGGCTGGCGCATGAGCGCGCGCGACGATGGTCTGGGCAGCGAGCAACTGGAAACGGGCAACGGCCTGTCGGGCATGCGCGAGCGGCTGGCGCAGGTCGGCGGTCAACTCAACATCGAAACCGGCAAGGGCAGGGGCTTCGCACTGGAAGCCAGCATCCCGCAGGAGGCAAAGGCATGATTTCCGTTTTGCTGGTCGACGATCAGACCCTGGTTCGGCAGGGCGTGCGCTCGCTGTTGGACTTGTCCGAGGAGATCCGCGTGGTCGCCGAGGCCAGCGACGGCGCGCAGGCGCTGCAGATGATCCCGCAGGTCAAGCCCGACGTGGTGCTGCTGGACATGCGGATGCCCAACATGTCTGGCCTCGACGTGCTCAACGCCCTGCGCGACAGCGGCCATGTGCCGCCGACCATCATCCTCACCACCTTCGACGACGACCAGCTGGTGCTGGCCGGCCTGAAGGCCGGTGCGCGCGGCTATCTGCTCAAGGACGTCTCGCTCGAACAGCTGGTCGATGCGGTCAAGACCGTCGCCGCCGGCGGCTCACTGGTCGCCCCGGTGGTGACCCAGCGCCTGCTGTCGGGGCTCAAGAACATGCAGAACGATTTCGCCAGCCTTGATCGGCCTGATCCACTGACCGATCGCGAGACAGAAATCTTGCGACTCATGGCGAGTGGCTACTCGAACAAGGAGATCGCCAATTCGCTCGGGGTTGCCGAGGGGACGGTGAAGAACCATGTGTCCAATATTCTTTCCAAGTTGGGGGTCAGGGATAGGACGCGGGCGGTTTTGAAGGCGTTTGAGTTGGGGATTGTGCAGTGATCTGAATTTTTTGGTGCGGGGGTTGAGCGGGGGTTGTGATGTCGCGTTCTCCGGGAGCCGAGCTCTGGTTTTTCTGCGCTGGAAAAAAAGCGATTTCGTGCCGCTGGCGCGGGTAGCGTTGCTCGTTGTTTCAGAGCCGAGCGCTTGGTTTTCTGCGGTGGAAACAAAGCGGTTTCGTGCCGCTTCCGCGGCCCGCCTTACTTCTCTTTGCTTGTGCAAAGAGAAGTAAGCAAGAGAAACACACCCCGGCGAGCCGCCGTCGCGCATCCTGCGCACCGGTCCCCTGCGCTTCTCGGCGCTGCAGGGGTCCGGCTTGACGGCGCATCCTGCGCCGACGCCGGACTCGCGCACATCCCTGTGCGCGACCCCTACCGGGCCGGGAACCTGAATCCCCTGCGATGCTCGGCGGCTCTCAGGGGCCCCGGTGTACAAACCCGCCATCCATGGCTGGTTGCTCGACCGGGTTGGGATCTGTACTTCGACCGGTTGCTTCGGTTCAGAAGCAACGCCGGAGCTTGGAGTTGCGGTGCTGCTGAACTCTCAGATGCTCGGCATCTCCGTCGAGATCCCACGCGGTTCCGCGCTCCTAACTGCGCCTGTCCCGATTTCCCTCTCCCGATTTGCCTCCGCAACGTCCTGAAGGCAGCGTCAGTGGTCCGCGATCGGTGGATGGCTTGAGGCCGGGCCCTCGTCTGCGGGCTTGGGCGAAGCTGGAGCCCGATCCCTCCGGCAGAGGCCGCAGGGCCTCGGCCGCTGACTCATGCCTTCGCGGTAAGGGTCGTCACCGCGTGGCCAGGGACGGCTGACCCGGCACCCGAAACGGTGAGAGCCCGCATCGTGATGGACGTCACGAAGGGGGCGGCACGAAGGAGCTGCCCAAAGAGTCTTAATTGCTATATAGAATCGCGTGAAATTCCTTTAATACGCGAATTTGAAGTGATAGAATATAGTGATGACGAAGGAAAACCACCCGTTGCCAGCCTCGCGCGCCCGGCTTGCGTCCGTGCTGCGCGCCACCAGGGAAGTCGTGTCGATCGACGCCACGGCCAAGGTGCTCGACCTCGACCGGACAGCGGCGGCGAAGGTCCTTTCCCGATGGCTGAAGCAAGGCTGGCTGCGGCGAGTCGGGCAAGGCCTCTATGTCCCAGTCCCGTTGGATCTTGCTGGAAGTGAGCAGGTTGTCGAGGATCCATGGGTCTTGGTGCCGACGCTGTTTGGCCCGTGCTATGTCGGTGGGTGGACCGCCGCGCACCACTGGGACCTGACCGAACAACTCTTCAACGACACGGTCGTCCTCACATCGAGACGAATTAGCGCAAAGCGCGTGACCGCACAGGGAGTCGTCTTCCTGCTCCACCACGTGGCGCAGGCGCGAGTGTTCGGCCTCACGCCCATCTGGCGTGGCTCTCTGCGGGTCAGCATCTCGGACCCGGCGCGCACGATGATCGACGTGCTTGCGATGCCCGACATTGGCGGTGGCATCGATCACGTCGCCGAATGCCTCAGCGCGCATGTGAAGTCGCCGACCTATGACGGTGACCTGCTGATCCGCTACGCGGAGCAGTACGGAAACGGCGCAGTCTTCAAGCGGCTCGGGTTCCTGGCCGAGACGCATCTGCATAACGCGCCACTCGTTGCGGCCTGCCGCACACGGCTGACGCAGGGCTACACGCAACTCGATCCGGCATTGCCCGCGAGCCACCTGCACACAGCATGGCGGCTCTGGGTGCCGGAGCGCTGGAGACAGGCTGCGCCATGATCGACAAGCGCGAGATTCTCGAAGCGGCTTCCGCGTTCGGCCTGCTGCCCGGTGTGGTCGAGAAGGACTACATCCTTGGCTGGTTGCTCGCGGGAATCAATGCCCATCCCGACCTTGCGGAATCGTGGGTGTTCAAAGGTGGCACCTGCCTCAAGAAGTGCTACTTCGAGACCTATCGGTTTTCAGAGGACCTGGACTTCACGCTGCGCGATGAGGGCCACATTGACGCGGCGTTCCTTCGTCGTGTTCTCGGTGAGGTGGTCGCGTGGGTCGCCGACGCGTCCGGCCTCTTGCTCCCCGCCGACCAGTTGTCCTTCGACATCTACACGAACCCGCGCGGTCGCCTCTCCTGCCAGGGCAAGGTCGGCTATCGCGGACCGGTGTCGCCTGCCACGGCCGCTGGCGGGTGGCCCAAGATCAAGCTCGATCTGACAGCGGATGAAAAGCTCGTGCTGCCCGCCGTGCGGCGCGAGGTTTTTCATCCTTACTCCGACCGTCCGGACGAGGGCATGTGGACCAGCGCCTACGCCTATGAAGAAGCATTCGGGGAAAAGGTGCGTGCGCTTGGCGAGCGGACCCGTCCCCGCGATCTCTATGACGTGGTGAACCTTTATCGCCACGGCGACAGCCGCCCGCCCGCTGCCGTGCTGCACGATGTCCTTGCCCAGAAATGCGCCTACAAGGGCATCGCGGTGCCGAGCGTTGCAGCGCTTGAACCGCATCGCGCCGACCTCGAAGCGATGTGGGACAGCATGCTCGGCCACCAGCTTCCGGTCCTGCCGCCCGTTGCGGATTTCTGGGCTGCCCTCCCTGAAATCTTCGCCTGGCTCATGGGTGGCGCGCAAGTACCGCGACGCACGCGCATCGAGCCCGGCTCCTCTGAAACGATCATCCGCAGCCGTGTGCTGCCGATGTCGATTCCCGGGCGCTCGCGCGTAGCGCTGGAGATCATCCGCTTCGCCGCCGCGAACTATCTGTGCGTGGACCTGACCTATGACGGCAGTGTCCGCCGCATCGAGCCCTACTCGCTGCGTGAAACAAAGGATGGCGAGATCGTCCTGAAGGCCATCCGCATCGATTCCGGCGAGAACCGCTCCTACCGCGTGGACCGCATGCAAGGTGCCACTGCCACGGGACAAGGCTTTACGCCGCGCTACCTCGTCGAGCTGACCACCGACGGCCCCCTCGCCATCACTCCGGCAGCGATACGACCAAGCGTCGCAAGCCCGTCATGGCTGACGCAAACACCGTCGCGACCCTGCCGCGCGGCCCCGTCCCGAAGTGATGGCCCGGCTTACGTCTACCGCTGCACCGTTTGCGGCAAGACGTTCAACAGAAAGACCATGGACGGAGCATTGAATCCGCACAAGAACGCAAAGACCGGGTATGACTGCTACGGGACTTATGGCACCTATGTGCGGACGAAGTACTAGCGAGGAGCGAACTCCTGTTCATGGTCGAGATGATCACCGCCCGTGGTCCCTCGTTCCCTGGGCGGCTAAGGGCTGCCGGTGCCTGAGTCCGGCAGCGGCCGCATAATGCAGCCTCTTCAGTGTCGGTTTCAAGCCATGCTCCATCTCGCCTCGCAGTCGCCGCGCCGCCGGCAGTTGCTCGAACAGCTCGGTATCACCCATCGCGTGCTCGATGTCGTGGTGGCGGAGGTGGTGATGCGCAACGAGCCGCCTGCCGACTACGTGCGCCGCGTGGCGCGCGAGAAGGCGGCGGCGGGGCTGCGCGCGCTGGGGGCGACGGCGAACGCTGTCGTTCTCGGCGCCGATACCGAAGTGGTGCTCGATGGCGAGGTGTTCGGCAAGCCGGCGGACGCGGCGGCTGCGCGCGGGATGCTGCTGCGGCTTTCGGGGCGCTCGCATACGGTGCTGTCGGCGGTGTGTTGCATGGACGCGTCGCGTGCAGCGTGCGTGCTCTCCATCACCGACGTGCGTTTCGCAATGCTCGACGATGCCGCGCTGACGGACTATCTGGCGTCGGGCGAATGGCAGGGCAAGGCGGGCGCCTATGCGATCCAGGGACGGGCTGGCGGCTTCATCACCCACATCGCCGGAAGTTACACCGGCGTGATGGGACTGCCGCTGCATGAGACCGCAAGCGTGCTCGCTCAGTTCGGGATCCGGCCCGTCAGCTGAACGGCGGCGCGGCAAAAGGTGCGGCAGGGGCGCCGCTCCAGCTATAACAGTGGTATTCCCGCTGTCGATGGCCGACCTGCCCGTGTCCGAAGAGATCCTGATCAACATGACGCCGCGCGAGGCCCGAGTCGCGGTGGTCGAAAACGGCATGCTGCAGGAGGTGTACATCGAGCGCACCGCCCGCCGCGGCTATTACGGCAACATCTACAAGGGCCGGGTGTCGCGGGTGATGCCGGGCATGCAGGCGGCGTTCGTGGAGATCGGACTGGACCGCGCGGCATTCCTGCACGCATCCGACATACTTCGCACAGCCGCGGCCGAGGCTTTGGAAGGCGGCGAGGGTGCGGGGCCCACGCCGCCGATCGCCGAACTGCTGCGCGAAGGCCAGGAGATCGTGGTGCAGGTGGTCAAGGACCCGATCGGCAGCAAGGGTGCGCGCCTGACCACCCACCTGTCGCTGCCCTCGCGCTGCCTGGTGGTGCTGCCGACCAGCAAGGTGGTCGGGGTATCGGCACGCATCGACGACGAGACCGAGCGCGCGCGTCTGAAGGAAGTGGTGCAGGGCCTGCAGGTCCGCGCGCCGGGCTGCGGCTTCATCCTGCGCACCAATGCCGAGGGCCAGTCTGCGGAGGCGCTGGCCGAGGATGTCGACTACCTGGCCAAGGTATGGATCGCGGTGCAGGAGCAGATCAAGGTCGCCAAGGCTGGCGAGCGCATCTACGAGGATCTGTCGCTGCCGTTGCGTTGCGTGCGCGACCTGATGCGCAGCAATGTCGAGAAGGTGCGGGTCGATTCGCGCGAAACCTTCGAGCGCCTCGCGCGGTTTACCGAACAGTTCATGCCGGAACTTGCCGAGCGTCTGGAGCACTACCCCGGCGAGCGGCCGATTTTCGATCTGTACGGCATCGAGGACGAGATCCAGCGCGCGCTGAAAAAAGAAGTGCCGCTGAAGTCCGGCGGCCATCTGGTGATCGACCAGACCGAGGCGATGACCACCATCGACGTCAACACCGGGGCTTTCCTGGGTTCGCGCAACCTCGAAGAAACGGTCTATCGCACCAACCTGGAAGCCGCGCAGGCGGCCGCGCGGCAGCTGCGCCTGCGCAATCTCGGCGGTATCATCATCATCGATTTCATCGACATGACCGATGATGAGCACAAGCGGCAGGTGCTGCGCACGCTGGAGAAAGCACTGTCGCGCGATCACTCCAAGACCACGGTGTATGACATGAGCCCGCTGGGCCTGGTCGAGATGACCCGCAAGCGCACCACCGAGAGCCTCGAACGCCAGCTGTGCGAGCCGTGCTCCGCATGCGCCGGGCGCGGCAACCTGAAGACGCCCGAGACCCTGTGTTACGAGATCTTCCGCGAGATCATCCGCGCGGTGCGCCTGTTCGAATCGGCCAAACTGCTGGTGCTGGCAGCGCCGCGGGTGGTCAACAAGATCCTCGAAGAAGAGTCCGCCGCGGTCGCCGAGCTGGAGGAGTTCATCGGCAAGACGATCCGCTTCCAGGC
>Ga0163144_10023216_pt1 | contig 12258 bp, 10 predicted proteins | sample OliLak19BULKMAT1_FD_123175 | JGI IMG/M metagenome (GOLD analysis project Ga0163144, IMG submission 123175) | Freshwater microbial mat bacterial communities from Lake Vanda, McMurdo Dry Valleys, Antarctica - Oligotrophic Lake LV.19.BULKMAT1 | ecosystem: Environmental > Aquatic > Freshwater >...
ACCGTCGTGTCGGCAAACGCACCATCGAACACGAGGTGCAGGAACACTCCGATCGGCACGGCCAGTAACCGTCGTCGAATCGGTCGTCGCCCGATGGTGGCCAGCATCACGACGACCAGAAGCGCCACGCTGCCGGCGACGCTATGGAACACACGCGCCCCGCCGAACACTCCATCGATGATGTCCGGCGCGAGCGCTCCGATGATGAGAAAGCGATAGTCGAAGCGGGGATCGCGAAACACCAGCCACACCGAGACCACTGCAGTACCGACGAACCAGAACAGCATGACCTCGTGAGCCTAGGCGCCGTGTCAGGCGCTACTTCACGAGCAAGCGGGCGCATTGGGGGCACTCCGCGATCCCGCTACCCGCCGCCGCCGCCCACACCCCTTCGAGTTCCACGCGCGAGAGGTTGAGGTGACAGCCCGAGCAGTTCGAACCCTCGAGGCGGGCCACCGCCACTCCCTTGAAGGCCGGCCGCATCTCGTCATAACGAGCCACCAGCGCGGCCGGGACCGTCGCCATGGTCTCCGCCCGGCGAAGTCGAACGTCCGCCAACAACGTGTCCACCTCGGCTTCGGCCACCACGAGCGCTTCGGCCGATTCCTGCTCGGATGCCTCCCCCGCCTCGACATCGCTCGTCAGGCTGGCCGCCTGGGCCTCCAACGACTCCATCTCCTCGAGTACGAGGAGGCCCTCCTCATCGGCCGTGTCACGTTCGGAGCTCAACCGGGCGATCTCGCGCTGCAACGCTTCGGCCTCGCGCGTCACCACGATCGTGCGCAACTGCGCCTCGAGCCGGGCTCGACGGGAGTCCAACTCCTTCGAGTGCCCTTCGAGTTCGCCATAGCGAGCGTCGAGCACGCCCTGGCGTCGACCATTGTCCGCGAGCGCCAGACGAGCCACGGAGAGCGCCTTGCGAGCGGCAACGAGCGCGCCGCGTTCTTCGAGGTGGCTCCGCTTGTACACGAGTTGATCGGCGGTCGAGTCGAGTACCTGGACTGCGTAAAGGTTCTCGAGATCGCTCATTCGTGGAATCAACCGCCTGCCGTGGGAGGAACAGTCACGGTTGTAGTCGACCCGGCCGGTTTCGTGGTAGTCGGCTGGCCCGTGGTGGTCGACGGGCCTGTGGGGCCGACGACCGAAGTGGTGGAACCATCGATGGTCGTCGTGGTCTCGCCGGTCGTGGTGGTGGTGACCTTCGGTGGTTTCGGGGGCTTGGGTGTGCCGGCTTCGCACGGATACACGATGAGATCGGTCGCCGCCATCGGGAGAGGCCACTTCGGGTCCACCACGTTGGCTGGCACCGTCGTGCCGGAGTCGATCTCCTCATAGCTCACGCGAAAGAACGTCGTCGTCGGCCCACTGCCGTCAGGACCTGTCGTGGTCGTGGTGGTCTTTCTCGGAACCTTCGTCGTCGGTACCGGCTTGCCGTTCGGCCCGATCACCTGGGCCAGGCATTCGTTGCCGGGCAAGTACAGACGGAGCGGCTCCCGGCCGGCCGTGCCGGGCGCCGGCCAATCCTCGATGGGAAGGCCGATGTGGGCCGGCTCCATGAACGCCTTCCAGATCTGCGCAGGGAAAGTACTGCCCTGCACCTTCTTCACGCCGACCTCGACGAACTCCGGGATGTTCACCATGGGCACGTACCCACGAGGGTTGCCGACCCAGACCGAAGTGGTCAGCTGGGGCGTGTAGCCGACGAACCAGGCGTTGGTGTTGTTCTCCTGGGTTCCCGTCTTGCCTGCCGAGGGTCGGAGACCGTCGTCGAGGCCACCGAGCTTGGCGGCGGTACCGCGCGTGAGAACTCCTTTCAGAATGCTCGTCACCGCGTCCGCGGCCGAGGTGTCGAGCACCCGGGTTCCGGGGTCGTAGTGGCGGTACAACTCCTGTTCCGTGGCCGTGCGAACGACGCGTTCTACGTAGTACGGGTCGTGATGCAGGCCGCGGTTGGCGATGGTCTGAGCTCCCGACGCCATGTCGAGGGGCGTGATCTCATTGGCTCCTGTGGCAAAGCTGGCGAACGCATCGAGCGGGCTCTTCACCCCCATACGTGTCGCAGTGTCCACCACCCGGTTGAGGCCCACGATCTGCGAGAGTCGAGCAAATGCACAGTTGAGGGACCGCCACGTCGCTTCCTCCAAGGTGCCCACTTTGCCGGCGACTCCGCCGTCGATCTTGAACGGCTCCGACGGATTGCCGGGGTTCGGGAGCACGCACCCGCGGGTGCCGTCGATGACAACATCGGCGATGGCACCCGCCTGGATGGCGGCGGCCAGAATGAAGATCTTGATGCTGGAGCCGGTCTGGCGGGGCCGTAACGCCATGTTGATCTCGTCCTGGCCGGGACGAAACCCTCCACCGCCGACCATCGCCCGGATTGCGCCGGACTTCGAGTCGAGGGAGACCACTGCGGTGTCGAAGCCCGCGCTGTTGGCAGGCAACTTCTCGAGCCGGGCCTGCTCGGCGAGTTCCTGCAGATGAGGATCTTGTGTCGTGTACACGGCGAGACCACCGCGGTAGAGAAGGTTGTACCGCTCCTGAGGCGTATCCCCGAGAATGTCCGAACCCTCGAGCAGGAAGTCACGGATCGCCGACGTGAAGTACGTCGGCGGGAACGATGTGCCCGGCCGGGTCTTGACGATCTCCGGCAGGGGCCAGGTTTCACCGAGGTACTCGGCACTCGCTGCACTCAGGAGTTGTTCCTCGGCCAGGCGGGTCATCACCACTCGAAACCGGTTCCGCGATCGCTCTGGCTTGCGGATCGGGTCGTAGCCGTTCGGCGAGCGGATCATGCCGGCGAGGAACGCCCCCTCGGTGAGCGTGAGCCGCTCGATCGACTTGCCGAAGTACGCCTCGGCAGCCGCGGCGATGCCGTAGGCGTTGTTGCCGAAGTAGATCGTGTTCACGTAGCGCTCGAGGATCTGACGCTTGGACATCGCCTTTTCGAGCATGACGGCGTACCGGGCCTGGAGCACCTTGTATCGAGCGTCTCTCGGGAAGCCACCCAGGTACTCGTTCTTGACCACCTGCTGCGTGACCGTCGAGGCGCCTTGGCCGGCACTCCCCGAGGACACGTTGGAGAGGATGGCCCGAACCAGGCTGCGCAGGTTCACGCCCTTGTGGTTCCAATACACACGGTCCTCGACGGCGAGAATGGCGGCAATGACATCCTCGGGGACCTGGTCCAGGGTGACCTCCTCGATGTGCTCGAGTCGGAACCGTGCGATCTGCGCTCCGGATGCGTCGTAGACGGCTGACTCCTGCGCCAACGACGCGAACGGGGGGAGGTCGATCGATTCCTCGTCGTGGGCATGCAGGATCTCGACGACGTGCGGAACGATCCCTGCGACGACGGCGGCGAGTCCGACCGACGCCGCCGCGACGGTGAGGGCCAACCTCACGAGCCAGGTCACTCGATGCACAAGAACCCCAGAGTAGATGGCCGCCCCTTGCGGCGACGGTCACCAAGGCGACCTGGGACGCGTCACCGAACTCAGCTCCGACTCGGGCGTTGGGGCTGATCGGCGCGCACCCCAGAGCACGGCCACCCCGAGGCCGGCAGCGAGAACCGAAGCAAGCAGCACCGCCAGCTTGGCCGTGGCGAGCGGGGATGAGCCGACGGCCTCCCCGCCCGGCGAACGGGGACCAACCGCCAGTTCGGCGACGAAGAGGGCGACGGTGAACCCGATGCCGGCGAGGAGCGCCACCCCGACCAGCGACCGGTTCGTCGCCCCATCGGGGAGCCGACCCCAGCCGAGACGTACGGCGAGCATGGTCACGCCGACGATGCCGACGAGCTTGCCGACGACGAGGCCCGCGATGATTCCGACGCCGAGTGGAGACGTGAGCGCATCGCCGAGCGCATCGGCACCCACCGGCACGCCGGCGTTGGCGAGCGCGAACACCGGAACGACGGCATAGCTGACCCACCCGTGCAGGCGGAACTCGAGCCACTCGACGACGGACACGGAGTGCCGCGCCGTCGTCACCGTCGTGTTGACGGCTTCGACCGACGACACATCGGCCAATTCCTCGGCGTCGACGAGTTCCGACCGCAGGAACGGCACCGACGGGGCGATCAGGCCCATCGCCACCCCCATCAATGTCGGGTGAACCCCCGCCTCGTGCAACGCGAACCAGCCGATCACGCCGAGTAGGGCATAGACGCCCACGAAGGGGACCCGGCATCGCTTTGCCACGAGTACGGCGGCAACGGCGACGAACGCGATTGCCAACCACGCGAAATCAGTGCCATCGCTGTAGAAGATGGCGATCACGAGGATGGCGCCGATGTCGTCGACGATGGCCAACGCCAGCAGAAATGTTCGCAAGCCGCTCGGTACGCGGTCACCGAGCAACGACGCCACACCGATCGCCAGCGCGATGTCCGTGGCCATCGGAATGCCCCATCCCCGTGGCGAATCGCGCCCGGCGATCGCGAGATAGACGAGTGCGGGAGCCACCATCCCGCCGACGGCGGCGAGCGCAGGCAACATCGCTGCCCGCCGGTCAGCCAGATGGCCGCTCGTGAGTTCCCGCTTGATCTCGAGCCCGACCACGAAGAAGAAGAGGGTCATCAAGCCGTCATTCACCCAACCGCGCAGGTCGAGGGAGAGGCCGTGCCCACCGATGTCGATCGACGCCACGGTGGACCAAAGTGCTTCGTAGCCCGCTTTCCACGGTGAGTTCGCCCAGATCAGCGCCACGATCGCCGCTGCCACGAGCAGTGCGCCGCCCGCTGATTCCGTCCGCAGGAAGTCGCGAAGTGGACGGATCGGCCGTTGTCCTTGCGCCAGTGCGCTGCCCACTGGTGCGAGGGGAGTCAGACCCGGTCCGGCAACTGGCTCTCGACCCAGCGTTCGAGCGACGTACCACTCTCGAAGCTGGTGATGAGTGCATAGCGCGGCGTCTCGCCCGGGTGGACGACGACGTGCCACAGCCGTTGTGTGTCCACCACGAACCGGGCCCCTCGATGCAACGGAACCCGCATCTCCTTCGCAGGATCAGGCAGGCCGTCGGGACCACTGTCCATGAGCAGCATGTAGCTTGCCGGGTTGTCCGTGAGTTCGAGCCATGTCCTCACGACCCAGCCCTCGCCCTCGGGGTTGAACCGGTTGTTGTCATCGCGGTGGAGGCTCGGCAGCGCCCGTTCGCGATCCTGAGGTTCGAGCTTGATGGTGCGGACCCGACCGAAGTTCACATGAGCACCGGCGACATAGTCCCGAAGCGTCGGACAGACATCGGCGTTGGTCGTGAACACGGCGTCCTTGTCCGGATGCTCGTTCTCCTGCGACCAGAAGCCTCGACAGTCGAGTTCGCCGTCCATGGTGGCGATGGGCGCGAAGTTGGTGTCGCCCCCGCTCTTCCACTCCATGTACTCGAGCCCGGTGTACTCGCGTTCGGGCACTTCGAACGGAGCATCGGCCAACTGGACGAATCCGGTGGCGGCCAGCATTTCGAGCCGGAGGTGAGTGGTGGCGAGCGGGATGGCCACCGACCAGTGATCCTTGTTCGGCCAGAACGTCATGGGTGCAAGTGTATTGACCGACCGCGCCGAAGGTCGGCCATCACCGGTCGCCGCCGGGGGGGGGGGGACCCCACCACACCCCTCTCGTACCCTGTCTCCCATGGGCAAGGCAAACCGAGTTCGTAGGGCGGCAAAGCAACGTCGAGATCAGGAGCAACATCGGTCGCGTTCCGCCGGCTCCGAGCGGTCTGGTCAGCGCCGAGCACAGCCGCCGCCCCCACCCACTGCATCAGCCCGGCTCGTCGAGCAGGTGTGGGCCGCGGTCGAGGCCCGTCTTCACCCGCACGGCGCCGGTCGGCCGCCCGCCGCCATCACCGAGGCGGAGGGCGCAACGTACATACCTGTGATCCGCCAACAGTTGGCGCTCCTCATCCGCCGGGCCTGGGATCACGGGTGGCTCCCCTACGACGTGGTGCGCTACGCCGCCCGGCACTGCGACCCGTCGTCCACTGCGGAACTCGGTGTGCTCGTCATCGAAGGCGGCAAAGCCCTCATCGCCTCGACGGCGGTCGACGCACGCTGGGCCGCCTCGGTCGGCGCGGCCGACGAGTTCGTGGAGTCGTTGGAACCCGGACCGGCGTGCACGGTCACGGACTGGATCGGGCTGTTGGCGTTCGTCAGCCAGCTTCCTCGGTTGGCAGTGCTTGTTCCTCCGCCGGGAGCACCCATGGTGCGCCGACGGGCCACCGCGCCATCAACTCCGGACGCGGGCGTCGACGAGCGTCAACTGGAGCGGGTGAGGGCGCTGCTCAGCAAGGCCGAGTCCACCACTTTTCCCGAGGAGGCCGAGGCGCTCACCGCCAAAGCGCAGGAACTCATCGCCCGCCACTCACTCGACCAGGCGCTCCTCGCGGCATCGAGCGGCGCCCGCCCTGACCCGTCGGCCGCCCGGATCTGGTTGGACGATCCGTACGCCGACGCCAAGTCCTACCTCGTCTCAGGGGTGGCGCGTGCCAACCGGTGCGAATGCGTGTGGGATCCGTCGCTCGGTTGCTCCACGTTGTTCGGGTTCCCCCACGACCTCGATGCGGTCGAGTTGCTGTACGCGTCGCTACTCGCCCAAGCCACCGGTGCGATGGCTCGCCACGGCAGTGTCCGCGACGAAGCCGGCCGCTCACGGACCCGCTCGTTCCGGCGATCCTTCCTACTTGGCTTCGCTCAGCGGATCAGCGAGCGCCTGCGGGCGGCCACGGCGAGCCAGGAGCACGACGTCTCGATCACCTCCGGCGGCACGCTTCTGCCCGTGCTCGCCAGTCGGCATGAACAGGTCGAAGCAGCACAACATTCGGCGTTCCCGCACCTGAACTTTCGTTCAAGGGCGGCCGTCAGCAACGGAGCAGGCTGGGTCGCGGGAAAGGTCGCCGCCGACCTCGCTCATCTTGGCCCCGATGGGGGGCAACTGCGCTCCGGCTGACGCGCATCTTGTAGCCGAGGCGCTGATCCGCTAGGCCCCGATGGGCTCACAGATCGCCCGAATGGCGTCGACGACCACCCCGACCCGATCCCCCGGGGTGACGGTTGGAGCGAGGGAACTCGGCATCGACGATGTCACGAGGCGGTCAAGTCGATCGAGCCGCACCCCGATCAATGTCGTGGCGCCTTGGAACGTGCTCGAGGCCACCGTGCCCGGCAGCCCGGTGTCCACCACGGTCGAGACCGCCAGGTCCTCCGGGCGCACGAGCACGAGGACCTCCGTGTGGTCCGCCCCGGTCCGATCCGGGCTGGTTCGCAGCACCTGGCCGGCGACGTCGATGGCATCAGGCCCGACCACGAACCCCGGCAGCTCGTTCATCGAGCCCACGAAGCGAGCCACGAACGCGCTCGACGGGTTCCGGTAGACCTCGATGGGTGAGTCGAGCTGTTCGAGCCGACCATTCGACATCACCCCGACCCGATCAGAGATGCCGAGCGCCTCCTCCTGGTCGTGCGTGACGAACAGCGTCGTGATGCCGACCTCGACCTGGATCCGCTTGATCTCGTCACGCAGCGAGGCCCGAACCTTGGCGTCGAGCGCACTGAGCGGCTCGTCGAGCAGTAGCAGTTGGGGATTGACGGCCAATGCCCTGGCAAGGGCCACCCGTTGCTGCTGGCCACCGGACAGCTGGTGCGGGTAACGACCGGCCATCGCCCCCAGCTGAACGAGTTCGAGCATCTCGCCGACCCTGCGCTGACGCTCGCCACGCTCGATGCGCCGTGTCCGCAGGCCGTATTCCACGTTGCCTTCCACCGTGAGGTTGGGGAACAGGCTGTAGCTCTGGAACACCATGCCCATGTTGCGTTTGTGCGCCGGCATGTTGGTGACGTCCTGCCCCGTCACCATGACAGTGCCCCGGTCGGCGATCTCGAAACCGGCGGCGATCCTCAGTGCCGTGGTCTTTCCGCACCCCGACGGACCAAGGAGGCTGATCAGTTCCCCGTCGCCCACCTCGAGGTCGAAGTGCTCCAACGCGACCGTCGCACCGAACGTCTTGCGGACGCCATTGAACGAGAGTGAGCTCATGACCGCATGCCGCCTTGGCCTAGAAGCGGGCGACCGCGCGTCGGCGCGGCCCCCGACGGGTGAGAAGCGTCAACATCCCGAGCAACATCGTGGTGCCGACGAGCGCGAGCAGCGCGAGGGCGACGCCGCCCCGCGCCGATGAGGTCTGGTACTGGAACGTGAACACGGGGAACGTGGCCTTGGACAACGTGGCTGCGATCGTGAACTCGCCCATCACCACCGTCGCCGTGAGGAACGACGACGACACGATGCTCGTCATGAGGTTCGGGATGAGGGCCCTGAACATCGTGGTGAACCATCCGGCGCCCAGGCTGCGTGACGCGTCGACCAGGGTACGCACATCGATCGAACGGATGCCCGCGTCGATCGCCCGATACGTGAACGGCAGGGCCAGAACCACATAGAACGGGACGAGCGCGTAGTTGGAGTTGAGGAACCAGCGGGCGTTCGGGCGGAAGAATGCGGCGACCCCGGCAACCATGGCGATGGGCGGTACGACATAGGGCAGCACGGTGAGAAACTCGACAAGGCCGCGTGCCTTCGGGAGACGCAGGTGCACATACAGCGCCGTCGGCACGAGCAACGCCAGCGTGCACAGCACGGTGGCGGCCGCCAGCTTCAAGGTCAGCACCAGCGTGCCTTGGAATTGAGGAGCGTGGAACGCCTTGGCAAACGCCTCGAACGAGTAGTTCTTGAACAGCGTCGAACGGCCGAGGAAGATCACCGGCACGTTCTGCAGCGCAAACCTGGCCATGGCCAAGAGCGGGGCTAGGAAGAACACCGCCGCCGCCGCCAGGACGAGGTTGGGACCGAGACGCGCCGTGCGCCGCCGACGAACGGCGGCGCCTGACACTGACGGGGTCACGTCCGCCATCGTTCGGCCCTCCTGCGCAGCAGCAGGTAGCCGCCCATCGCCACCGCCATGATGAGGATCATCCAGGCGGCCAACGCGAACGGCATCGGCGAGCGACCGGACACATCCCCTTGCAGGTAGTTCGAGATCCGGATCGGCACCAGTGGCGCGCCGGTGTTGAGGGCATACGCCGTGGCATAGGCGCTGAACGAGTTGGCGAACAGGAGCATGAACCCGCCGAGCATCGACGGCGCGAGGACCGGCAGCCCCACCCGCCGCCAGTATGTCCAGGAGGTGCCCCCAACGTTTGACGAGGCCTCCCGCCACGAGGTCTTGAGCCCGTCGATCGCCGGCAACGTGACGAGCACCATGAGCGGGATCTGGAAGTACAGGTACACGGTGACCCAACCGGCAAAGGAGCTGAGCCGAAAGCTTCCTTCGTACAGGTCCCACCCGAACGTCTTGAGAATTTTGGTACCGACGCCTTGGGTGCCGAGCAACGTGAGGAACGCGAACGCCAACACGACGCCGCCCATGTTGGCCGCCACACCGCTGAAGGACGTCACGAGTGATCGCAACCACCTCGGCCGTTGTGCGGTCGCCGCCGCGTAGGCGAGCATCGTTCCGAGCACCGCACCGAGCAGTGCTGTCATCAGTGACAATTTGATCGATTGGCGGAAGGCCAGATCTTCCTTCGTGATCGCATCGCTCATGCCAGTCCACGTGAACTGTTGATCAGCCCCGATGAACGCCTTGCGGATCACTCCGTAGGCCGGAAGGAGCAGGAACAGGAAGAGGAATGCGAGGAACGGGACGAGACCGAGCCATGCCCAGTTCCACTTCCGCTTGGACGCGGGAACGGGGACCGCACCGTTGGTGCGGTCCCCGTTCACCGAGCTCAGAGAAGCGGTCACCACGCCGCTCAGGCGTCGGCCACCATCGGACCCCAGTTGTCCTCGAGCGCCTTGGCAGCGTTCGCGATCTGGGTCGGAGTGAGGAACTTGATCTGCGCGATGAGATCATCGGCGGGCAGGTTCTTCTTGGCATCGTCGGTGACCTTGCCGGCCTTCACCAGTTCGGCGTATCGGGCGGGCATGGCACCGCCTGCGAGGTAGCCGAGGGCGCCCTCGTCGGACAGGATGTGCTCCACCCACAGCTTGGCGCAGTTCTGGTGCGGCGAGCCCTTGACGACACCCTGCGAGTAGTACCCGCCGTAGATGCCGTCGGACGGGAAGTTGACCTCGACGCTGAGACCGGCCTTGGTCAACTCGTCGACGAGGGACGGGAAGTTGTAGCTCCAGTCGATGGCGATGGGCGTCTCACCGGAGACGACCGTGGCCGGAGTGACGTCGACCGGAATGAAGTTCCCCGACTTCTTCAGATCGGCGAAGAACTGAATACCGGGCAGGATGTCGTCGGCGCTACCGCCGTTGGCGAGGGAGGCCGCCATGACCCCGGCGAGGCCGGAGCCGCTCTTGCGCGGGTCGCCGTTCAGCCCGACCTTGCCCTTGTACTCGGGCTTCTTCAGGTCGGCCCAGGTCTTCGGGGCGTTCGGAACGATGGTGGTGTTGGTGCCGATGGCGACGATGCCGTAGTACGCCGCGATCCAGTTGCCGGCCGGGTCCTTCAGACCATCAGGAATCTGGGCGGCGAGCGTCGGGGTGTATGGCTCCCAGAGCCCTTCATCCACCGCGATCTGCGCCTTGGGCGGGCTGACGTCGATGCTGTCGGGCATGTCGGCCTGGCCCTTGAGGTTCACCACGGCATCCAGTTCTTCCTGGGAGGAAGCGTCGGGGTTGGCCACCGGGTTCTCGACGCCCGGGTACTTGTCGCGGAACGCCTGCAGGATGCCCTTGTAGTTGGCCCACGTATCGGGCAGGGCGATGAGGTTGACCTTCTTCTCAGCGGTGCAGGCGGCCGTCAAGGCGTCGAGCGCGCCTGCCGCGACGGTGGTGGTGGCGGCGACCGTCGTGGCGGCAGCAACCGTGGTCACGGCCGGTTTCACGGTGGTCGCGGAGTCGCCGGAACTGTCGTCGCCGCAGGCGGCGAACGTCAGGCTGCCGGCGGTCAACAACGCCAGCGCAGTTCGAGTTCTGTTGGTGCGTTTCATGTCTCCCCTTTTCGTCGGTTGGGTCGTCGGGCGCCATTGCCCACTACCCCGTTCGGGCCGTCACGTGGCCACGGCGGCGACCCTACCTCGCTGGCGTACACCGAGATGACGACCGAGCAACCATCCGCTGAACCGTTGCCATCACCCGGGTCCTGGTCGTGGCACACTCAGATCGGTGCATGACCCTCGTACCCCCCGGGCTGACGATCCGATCCTGAACGAGTGGTTTCCGGTTGCCACCGTGAGCGATGTGGCACCGGGGAGCCGGTATCCATTCGACCTCCTCGGCGACCGGTACCTCCTCGTGAATTCCAAGGACGGCGTGGCGCTCGTCGTGCGTGACACGTGTCCGCACCGGGGCGCCCAGCTGAGCTTGGGTACCTTCGATGGCTGCCGCATCGCCTGCCCGTACCACGGTTGGGAGTTCGACACGGCAGGACGTTGCGTGCTCCAACCCGCTCAGCCCGCTCTCGATCCTCCTCGGCTCGCCGATCTGACCCCGGTCGCCGTCGCCCAGGCATACGGCCTGTATTGGGTGTGCCTCGGGCCCGAGTCCCGCAACGTCCCGAGATACCCCGCATTCGACGAGCATCCCGGTCTCAGCGTATATCTAGGTCCCGAGCGGCTCGGTTCTACCGGCCCACGGATCGTCGAGAACTTCCTCGACATGGCCCACTTTCCGTACGTCCACACCGGTTTCCTCGGCGAAACCTCCCACACCGAGGTGCGCCGCTACGAGGTCGCCACGGTCGACGGAGAGCTGTGGGCCACGGAGTGCATGTTCTGGCAGCCTCGGCCGGGCCCCACGGCAACGCAAGGCGGTGATGTCGCCTACGAGTACCGCGTCTCGCATCCCTACGCCGCCATGTTGAACAAGTTGCCGGCTGAGCCCGATGGCGGGACCAAGGGAGGATTCTCGCTGCTTCTCGTCGCCAGCCCGGAACACGAGTTCAGCTGTCGTGTCTGGATGCTCACCACGGTGTGGGACGACGACGCCGACCTCGCCGACTTCGATGCGTTCAATCGGGTGATCTTCAGCCAGGACATCACGATCGTCGAGTCCCAACGTCCGGCCCGCCTCCCGCTCGACCCACGGGCCGAGCGTCACCAACCATCGGACCGCACCGCACTCGCCTACCGCCGCTGGCTGACGGCGCGTGGCATCCGCTACGGCACTTCACGCAACGAGGAGGACCTCTCATGACCATCGCGACGGTCGACCACATCCGCCGCCTCCCGAAAGTTGAACTGCACTGCCATGTCGA